>Ga0209647_1002265_pt1 | contig 15636 bp, 14 predicted proteins | sample GraSoi_2013_60cm_FD_185827 | JGI IMG/M metagenome (GOLD analysis project Ga0209647, IMG submission 185827) | Grasslands soil microbial communities from the Angelo Coastal Reserve, California, USA - Sample 9_17_2013_60cm (SPAdes) (version 2) | ecosystem: Environmental > Terrestrial > Soil >...
GAAGGCCTGCCGTTCCTGGTTGTGCATGGCACTGCCGATACGGTTCTCCCTATCAACAATGGCCGCGCCAGCAACCAGTTGCTATCATCGCTGCTGGTTGAGTTGACTTATCATGAGTACACGATGGGGCATGAAGTCAGCCAGGAGAGCCTGGACGACGTGGCATCGTGGCTCAGTGCGCATTTAGATAGAGCAAAGCACGCTCCTGGAAGGGGTAAATAGATGTCATCAGTAGCGGTTATTGGCGCGGGATGCAGTGGACTTGCTGCTGCACATGAACTACGCGGCGCGGGTTATGTCGTGACGATATTTGAGAAGAGTCGTGATGTGGGGGGTAGAGCAGCTACCAGAGAGCAGCAGGGCTTTATCTATGATCACGGCGCGCAGTATATCAAGGGTGCTAGCCCGCTAAGCGATGACTTGATCACGGAGCGTTTCCGCCTGGCCGATTTGATTGATATCGGTAAGCCCGTCTGGATCTTTGATGGAGAGGGGCATATTCAAGAGGGTGATCCCATCCAGAATGCACAACCGAAGTGGAACTACCGCAGTGGTCTTAATGCCCTGGCGAAAAGCATGGCCCAGGAACTGGATATCCGAAGGCAGACGCACATTGCTTACCTGCGTCAAAATGTAACAAGTTGGAGCCTCTTCGCCAGCTCGGGGCAGTATGTTGGTGAGTTTGATCGCCTACTGATTACCATCCCTGCCAGCGAGGCTGTTGAATTGATTGAGGCAAGCGAGATGATGGTTGCGCAGCGGGAGAACATCAGTGTTATGCTGCGCAAGGCAAGCTATAATCCGTTGATCTCGGTCATGCTGGGTTACAGGCCGGCACCGCGAATTCGTCCCTATTACGCGCTGGTTAACACAGACAAAGCCCATGTGCTCTCCTGGCTGGCCTGGGAACACGAAAAGGCTCCTGAGCGCGTGCCTGGTCACGCCGGTCTGTTGATTGCACAGATGGCCCCGCAGTACAGCCGGGATCATTGGGATTTGCCTGCTGAAACTCTAATCAGCGATGTGGCAAACTGCGTGGCCACGCTGCTCGACGAACCACTGAACAAGCCCGTTTTTACTGATATGTTTCACTGGCGTCATGCATTACCGGCGGAAAAGGCGGATGCCCGGCAACTGAATGCGATTACGCTGCTGACCGGGCTGGCTTTCTGTGGTGATGCATTCGTTGGTGGGCGTGTGCACCTGGCGCTCGAGCATGGGATTGAAGTTGCACGGCAGCTAATCAAGATGGGCGGATAGTGTAACTATTCAAGTACCCTTCACGTTTTGCTGTTCTGCCAGCCTCCACTGCAACCATTGCACGGCGATCAAGGTCTTGGCATCCACTATGTTGCCCTCGCGCAGGGCTGTCCAGAGCTCAGGCAGCGAGAGTTCCACCTGCTCAATATCTTCGTGCTCAGCAGCAGACCCACCTCCCGCGGCCACCCGGTCCGCCTCACCGATTTCTGCGTAGTAGAGCGCAACGCGTTCAGAGCTACCTCCTGGTGAAACATAGAACGTGGCGATCGCTTGGAGGTCGCTTACCTGGTAGCCGACCTCTTCGCGTACCTCGCGTCGAATGGTCTCCTCCGGCTGCTCGCCCTGGTCGACGATGCCCGCAACCACCTCCAAGAGCCAGCCGGGACCTTTCTTGTAGGTCGGATACCTGAACTGCTCGATCAGGATGACCTTTTGCGTATCCCGGTTCAACAGAAGCGCCGCTGCCGCATCACCTCGCTCGAAGACGAGGCGACGGACAGGCTCGCTCATCTGCCCGTTGAACCGCTCAAAGCGCAGCATCGCCTCCTCGATCTTGAAGACGTCATCAAACACGACTCGCTGGTTCAGGATTTCTACGTGCTTCATATGGCCCTCCCTTTTGTTGCAATGCCTTCTCTTTGTAATACGGCCACAGACCAGGTTCAGACGCTGCTTCCTGAGTGTACCGTAAATCGTCTTGCATGACATGCTAGCATTTTCATTACCCATCATGTAAAATCATGAAGATGTTCTGCATTGGGATGAGCGGCAAGAGGATCCTCATTGATTGGAGTAGAAGCAGTGTCCCGAAACGAGGTTAAAAATACAGGTTTCCATTTGAGTCGTAGTGAATTGCTGACGATCGCTGGATCGCTTGTACTTGGTGTGCTGGCCGGTCTTCTTACGCTGCTTCAAGCGAATGCTGTGCTCATCTTTGTCGTAGCGGGGGCGGCACTCGCTCTCCTGGCTGCGCTCATTGGCCAGGCGACAGATCAGTTGGGGACACGCCTGGGATCAGGCGCAACGGGGGGGGTGCAATCCGCTCTAGGCAACTTACCTGAACTATTTGTCGGTATTTTTGCCTTGCGCGCCGGGTTGGTCAGCGTTGTACAGGCTGCGCTTGTCGGTTCCATCCTGGGAAATAGCTTATTCGTGCTTGGCCTGGCATTCTTTGTGGGAGGCCTGCGCCATGGGACGCAGCGTTTCGCATCGGAGACGCCGCGCAGGATAGCGAATCTCGCCTTGTTGTCTGTTGCGGCATTAATAATACCTACACTTACGGCTCGATTGCACACACCAGCGGCCGGGCATGAGGAGGGACTCAGTATCGCTTGTGCTGTGATCCTGCTGGCTGTGTTTATCGCGAGCATTCCGAGTTCTCTGCAAGGTGAACCTACAAAGCTGTCTAATGCTGCGTTCGTTAAATGCTGTTACAATAAGAGTGGGCTACAATTTACTCAGCTGCGCTCTACAGGCTGATCCGCTTTATCGCTGCATTTAACGAAGTGAGCAGTAGGCTGAACAAGTCATTCTGAGAAGTGTGGCCTGCAGGCGGCAGGTACACCTTCCATTCGGGGAACTCCAGGAGAATTTCCAGATTACCGACCCTCTCGTCACCAGCCTCTGGAAAGATACGCTCGACTTCCGGTGGAAAATGTCCTTTCGCTGCTTCCCAGGCATACGCAATGGTACGTGCTGAATAGCCTGTTCGCCACTGCTTTTCAGGATCAGCCAGCAGCTTCTGCCAATCTTGTGGGCCTACGGTCGGGAGATAAATCTTATTCATCAAAGATACCCCATGAAAAGTTATTGCGTGTTTAAGCTTCTTCTGCGCTTCTTTGCGCTGCCAAATTCATCTCTCGCGCCACCTCGGAACCCGCCCGGGGAACTTTTCATCGCCCAGCCGGTGGCAGACATCTTTCAGCCGCTCGTAGGCGCCCTGCCATTCCAGATCGGCGAGCGTTTCCTTCAATGGCACATCCTCGCGCAGTGTAGCCAGTTTGCGGAAAAGCAGCGCCTCAGCCCTGTGCTGGGCCAGGCTCTCGGCCAGCCGCGCGGCGCGCCTGGCCGAGAGCCCCCAGGTTTGCGGATCTGCGGGGATCGCCTCGAGGTGCTCGTATTTTGCAAGCACGGCCGCCGCGGATTTTTCACCCCAGCCCGGGATGCCGGGGAAGCCGTCGGCCGCATCGCCCACCAGCCCCAGCCAGTCGGGGATCGACTGCGGGCGCACGCCAAATTTCTCCACCACGCCCGCCTCATCGATGAGAATATCGCGGCGGCGGTCCCAGCCAACGATGCGGCTTCCAGAGACCAGCTGGGCCAGATCCTTATCCGGCGAGCAGATCACGATCTGTTCGACCCCAGCTTCGTTCTTGAAACGGGCGGTCGCGCTGGACAGGGCATCGTCGGCCTCGAACTCCACCATCGACCAGACCACCAGCCCAAGCGCGGAAACAGCCTCTTCGGCCAGCGGGAACTGGGCTATCAGGTTGGTGTCCACGCCCGCGCCGGTCTTGTAGCCGGGGTACTGGTCGTTACGGAAGGACTCGATCACGTGATCGAACGCGCAGGCCACGTGGGTGATGCCAGGCGTAGTCAAGAGCATCAGCAGGCTGCGTAAAAGGCCCAGCGTTGCGCCGACCTCGCGCCCATCCGGTGCCTTGCGCGGCGGCGCGCCGAAGTGGCTGCGAAACAGCTCGTAGGTACCATCCACTAGGTAGATCTTCATAGAATAACCGGTGCTCCTCCCATAATTTCAGAATTGTCCAGTCTCTGCTAAAATAGACATCACCATAGGGCGAGTGAAGGAATATCCTCCAACTCATGTGGCTTCGCATAGTGAAGCGGAGAGAGGGTAGCGAGCCCCGCGTGCTGGTCGCTCTTGATTATAAAAGTTGATCCATGTCTCAGCCGCTCGCAAAAACTCCCCCAGCGTATAACTCTTCCGTTTTGTGTCCATGCGATCCCATACCTCTCCTTGTTGTTCTGTTTAGTATAGCAGGTACTGGACATATCGCCCTGCACGGCATCGAAACAGAGATCCGGGAAGCCTTCTCCTACAAAGAGAACGTTCCTCAACTCATCCGTTATGCTGATGACCTGGTCATTTTTCATCCCACGGAGGCAGGTGTGCAGAAAGCCAAGCACCTTCTGGAGACATGGTTGAGCACGATGGGGTTGGAGTTAAAGCCCAGTAAAACCCGAAGTACCCATACGCTCCAGGAATACCAGGGACAAGTGGGGTTCGATTTTCTTGGCTGGACCATCCGACAATTCCCCGTGGGGAAGACGCACTCGGGAAAGAACCCGCGAAGCAAACCGCTTGGTTTCAAAACGATCATCACGCCTAGCAAAGAGGCCGTGAAACGTCATGTGGCTGATATGAAGGCAGTGATCGACAGAAACCGGCACGCCCCACAAGAAAAGCTCATTGGTGAGCTTAATCGAGTGAATCGGGGATGGGCCAATTACCACCGCCGAACAGTGGCCTCCAAGACCTTCCATTCCTGTGACAACGTGCTCTACCTTCAATTACGACGCTGGGCCAGGCGCCGCCATCCCCACAAGGGAGGGCGCTGGATCGCAAACAAATACTGGCATGTGCAGCAAGGACAAGGCTGGCAATTCCGAAGCCAACAAGCCACGCTGTGGAAGCACGGACAAGCGCACGTTCAGAAGCACATCAAAGTCAAGGGAGCGGCCAGCCCTTACAACGGCGATCTCTTCTATTGGAGCCAACGACTCAAGACCCACCCCATGTTTAATGGAGTGAAAGGGGCATTGCTGCGTAAACAGCAAGGGAGATGCCGGTGGTGTGAGTTGCTCTTTCAAGATACTGATGTCATTGAAATCGACCATATCACTCCAAAGAGTCAAGGCGGAAAAGAAGAACTCAGCAACAAATGTTTGCTTCATCGACATTGCCATGATGAACGACATGCTCGGCGTGTCAATGGTATCTCTGACAAAGACCCGATCATTGAGGAGCCGGATGCGGGGAAACTCGCCTGTCCGGTTCTGAAGCCGAGCGGAGGGGGTGACCCCTTCGCTTAGGTTAACGATTCTGTGCGGCTCCACTCGACGTTAGCATATACCAGCCCACGGGCGTTTGAAGAGGCAGCTGATCATCAGATGAGTTAACCAACTTTTGTATCTCCATCTTTTCGGGTCATGTCCACAGTAGGGTTGTCCATTAAACGACCCAGCTTGTTGAAAAACCCCTCCTTTTTATCCGAATCCTGCTCCCATTGGAGAAAATAGCCGCTTGTACTCCCCCAACACTCTAAAACCCCCAGCCTCGTATAATTGCTGATTATATTCACCGAAGGCTTTGCTCTGTGAGTTTCTACTTTTCCAGGTTGGCTGCTGAAAGCCCTTCCTTGGAAGAGACCGCATCGGACTGCCGTCGCATGCTTGAGCAGCCTGTTGAAAAAGCCTTCAATGGATGAGCCTAATCCTTTATAAGTGATTCCCCGAACTATTGTTAAAAGCTACTTACTACACTGCGGAATGGGGAGTAACTAAGTTCTTCCTTTCTGATTGCTGTGGTGTGCCTCTCTGGTAAGAACCGGTTGAGAGGAAGATGCTCATGGCTGCGAGCATTCCCTCCGATCCTCCTGAGAGATATCATTGAGGCCTGGTTTAGTGTGCTTCGTCAATGCGTTTTGCCTCAATCGAACCATAGGTTTGCCGCGAGTTGAGCAGAAATGGTTCAGTTTCTCAAGGCAGCATCGTCAGGAAGATTTGCCGCTTCTGCGATTTCGGAACCATACTGCTGCCAGGAGAACAGAGCAGGATTTCGCCGAAAAGTATGCCTGTTCTGCCTGTTCTGCCGGTCCTCGCGGCAAACCTTTCATGGCGAAACGGCAAGAAGCGTGACAGACGGTTCTCAGCACGCAGAAAACGCGAGTTTGCCAGTAAAGGTTTGCGAGAGCATCGCTCATCCACTGTTTGCCAAGTGGGAAGAGTGGAGAGGAGTTTAAGAACAAAAGCTGCAATTCGGTTGTCCTCAAGACACCGATTGTCAACAAGGTTTGCCCTGGAGCGATCTATGGGTCAATCCGGCATTACTTTGTCACAGGACACAATGTTTGGCCGTTTTTGCAAACCTATGCTTCTTTGACTGAAGAAAGAAAAAAGGATGTTTCATATTCTGCTTGAGATCAACATCTTTTTTGCTCAAAAGCACGTTTTCTTCTCTGAAATATGGTCCGACTCAAAAACAAACTATGAGTCACTCAGCACTTTCGGCTAGACTTTGCTTCCCTCGTACAAGAGGCACAGGGTTTTTGTCTGCTGTAATGCCTTTTCTGCTCATTCTACCGTCCAATCTTTGTGTCCGATGACGGCTAAACTATCTGTCCTGTGACATACTTGTTGGCAAAGTACATTTAGGTGGGCAGCTCACGCTATGCCTAATACCCTGTTTTAACGGTTTTCCTCAACCACTTTTCTGTTCTCATGCTACCTAGACTCCTCTGTTTCGAGAGCGGCAAACATTCACGCTTTCCCCGTCTTTCAACCGGCACACAGACGTGACGGGGCTAGATGGCGATACGTCCCCCATCAACCGGAAGGGTCGCTCCATGCACATAGTTCGCTTCATCACTGGCCAGGTAGACGGCGGCTTCCGCGATCTCAGAAGGAAGAGCCGCTCTCCTGGCAGGAACGGTCTGAGCTAACTGATCCAGTCCTTCCCCCATGTCCTCTGTGCCAGGGGTTCGCGTCGGACCCGGTGAGATCGCATTGACATTGACCCCGTGTGGCCCGAACTCTGCGGCCCACGACTTGGTCAACAGCGTCAAGGCGGCTTTCGTTGCGCCATAGAGCGCCAACCCTGGGATACCAACATGGGCAGCCATCGTCGTAATGTTGATGATCTTGCCTCTCCCACGCTCAGCCATGTGAGGAGCTAACGCTGCGGTCAGATAAAACGGCCCCTTTACATTGGTCGCGATGGTGGCATCAAAGGTTGCTTCATCGACCCATGCCGTTGGTGCAATGGGGAAGATCCCTGCATTATTGACCAGAATATCGATGGGGCCGAGCACGGCTGTCGCCTCTTTGGCTAGTCGGCGAACACTCTCAACCGATGTCTGATCTGAAGCGAGAAAGGTGGCCTGACCCCCTTTGGTACGAATGGCATCCACCACCGTGTGCCCACGTTGCGCGTTTCGACCGGTAATCACCACGCGTGCCCCCTCACGGGCAAAGGATTCTGCAATGGCTTGCCCAATCCCCGAGGTGCCACCTGTGACCAAAGCCGTTTTTTCCTGTAAACGCATCGATGTCTCCTTTTCAAGCATATGCTTCTCTCCACGAATGGAGAGAAATCCCAGTTTCTTGGGCTCTCTCTTCCCCACCACGGGATGCGCAACGAGCTGTCCCTTCGGCTGAAGTGCCTTCACCGGCCCATTCAATGCTCTCGCTTGTTTCTGAGATGGGGCGAGATCGAGCTGTGTGAGGGCAGTTCCTCACGCCAAGGCCCAGCTCATGCACCTCGCCCTCCCTGCTCCTACTGTAAGGAGGAAGCGTCATGAAAGCGCCATCAACAGCGCCAAAGGCTCGAGTCCAGAATCCTCCTGCCAGCTTGCTTGCAACACAAGCCATTTTTGTCCTGTACCCCATCCGGTAGCTATTGAGTAGACCGTGTTCTCATCCCTCAGACCCCAGCTCCGGCTCGCAGGTCACGCACAAGGTGGCCCAGGGAATAGCCTCCAGCCGTTTTTCAGGGATGGGCTGCCCGCAATTGCTACAGATCCCATAGGTCCCATTCTCGATGCGTGCCAGAGCCTGTTGCACTTCGGCGAGCAACGTTTTCTCATTGTCCAGAATAGCTTGATCCACGTCTGTTTCCTGGAGATCCACCGCCTCTTCTTCCGACTCTTCAACGTCATAGCTAGCTTGGCTTGCAGCTTCGGGGGGCGCGAGGATTCCAGTCAATGTCGCGATATGCTGCTGAATTTCAGCCTGCTTCTCTTCAAGTCGCTTTCTCATGACAGCCAGGTCAAGTGCCATCTATTTGTATCCTTTCTTCCAGTTGGATCGTCACGGCTCAGCTCGTTCTCCTCCAGGCACCTCCATTGCCCCATTGATAGCGTTGAAGAAGGCCAAAGCTCACCAGGAAGGTGACGACTCCAGTCGTCGTGCGGGGTTCCCGCAGATTGGCAATTGCCTGCACCAACGCGCCCAGTTCGGCCTGCTCGAGCAGACCGAACTCCAGAGAGGAGTGCGAGCTCGTCACGAGAAGATTCCACTTTGTGCCACGTGCATTGGCAGTCCTCCCGCGAACGAAGTGATAGGCAGAGACCAGGAAGACCGACTAGGACTCGGCACCTATCTCCAGGACGCGTATGCCCCGCATATCCAGCAAGTAGTGTCCCCTGATCTGCGCAATGCGGATGAGCACCGTGTCGCAGGACTGGCAGCGCACGACTGTCCCCATGCCATGCATGTAGGCGGCAGTTGCCCCCATGGCATTGGTGGCGCCGCAACCTGCACAGATGGCCTGGACGAGTGTCATGTCAAAGGGGAAGGTCACTTGCAACATGCCGCCGGCGGCGTTACTATCTAGCTTCATCTCCATCATGCTTCTCCTGTTGGTCCGAATCGCTCGGTCTTGACTCGGGTTGGTTTGTGTCCTAGTGCCACGAAACTCGTGGCGGCGGTTCCTACTTGGGAACCGTGCCGTTTCTGCCTGGGTGGCCACCACTTCACCGAGTTGCCAGCTTAGTCGCCCCAATAGCGTTCTTCTTTCCAGGGATCACCGTGATTGTTGTAGCCCAGCGACTCCCAGAAGCCCGGTTCGTCCTCGTCGACCAGACGCAGACCCCGCACCCACTTGGCGCTCTTCCAGAAGTAAAGATGAGGCACCAGCAGGCGTGCCGGGCCACCGTGCTCGGGTGCCAGCGGCTGCCCCTCATAGCTGCCGACCACCCAGGCCTTCCCTTCCAACACCTCTTGCAGGGGCAGGTTGGTGGTATAGCCCCCATCGCTGAAGGCGATCACATAGCTGGCGTCATACGTGACCTGTGCGAGCAGGGTGTCGAGGGAGACGCCTTCCCAGTGCGTGTCCAGCTTCGACCACTTGGTCACACAGTGAATGTCTTTGGTCACCGTCTCGCGCGGTAGGGTGCGAAATTCGTCCCAACTCCAGCGTTTGGGCTGATCGACTTCCCCTACAATGGAGAAATCCCAGGCCGAGAGTGGCGTATGCGGCGTCGGCCCTGCCGAAAGCACCGGAAAACCACGCTCCAGATATTGTCCTGGCGGGAGTCTGCCACTCGTATCGCTAGGCTTTCGGCGACCGCGAAACCCGCGCGAGATGAATCCTTCACTCATCGTCTTACCTCCTGCTCATCTCCCCGGCGAGTCCTGGCTCCTTGCTGGAGAGACTCGTCTGGGAGAAAATGCTCTCATTCTCGTCAGGGAACCATCTCGTCGGCATTACGCGGGGAGCGAGATTATCATACGGTTGTCCACCTCAGTAACCCTCGAGGCGGAACAGGCCGTTTCCTCCGCTGCTTTTTTCTCCGCGTAGGAACTGACCGTTCCCCGCAGGATGACCTTGCTGCCCTGCACCTCGACCGTGATCCGACTGGCATCCGTCTGCGCATTGCGCACCAGCGCCTTCTGGATTTGCGACTTCAGATCCTGTGGTACCGGTTGAGGCTTGACCGTGAGAAGATTGCTGACTCCTCTGACGCCGGAGAGGCGTTCTATAGCTGGTTCGGCATCTCGCTTCTGGAAGTAATGATCGACCTCGCCCTTCAGCGTCACCCAGCCCTGACTGACCGTCACATCAACTTTGCCAGCTGGAATAGCTGCATCCCACCTCAGGGCGTTGAGCACAGCAGCGGCGAGATCGGCATCGGTGCGTTCTGCAAAGCCGGGCAGGCGCACCTCGATATCGTTAGCTACCGCCAGGACGCCAAGAACGCGGTGCGCAGCCTCCTCCGCTGCGGGCTTTTTCAGGTACGAATCGACCCAACCCGTCAGGGTAACGATGCCATCTTTGACCACTACCCCGATTTCGTTGGGCTGCACGTGTGTATCCCACTGCAACTCTTCCAGCACATTTCTCTGTGTATTTACATCAGGATCGAAACTCACTGCCATATGCGTGTCTCCTTTCCTTGCTTATCTTCCTTCTTCATCTTTGCGGATGAGACGGATGCTCATTGCCAGGCTTCTGGCCGTCAACGTAATCACGACCGTGATGGGCAAGAGGGCTATCGCATCTGCCAGCTCACTTGATACCCAACTGGAGTGAGTTGGAGATGAGTGTGTGCCTGCTTGCAGTCTGCATGACCTACAGAGGACTCTACCTGGATAGAGTGACTTTTCACCGTACAAAGTATATGTCGGAAAGACCTCTTTGTCAAGTATTAATATAATCTCATCTACTATTTATATGAAAAATAACATATTTTTCCTCCAGAATAGCCGCTTTGCGAGGATTGCGGCCTCCCGCCGGATTGAGAGGCTCAAAGTCAAGCATGATTTGCTTACCCGGGAGATCCAGGGTGCTAGCTCTGCAAATTACAATTATCAATAGAAAATTAGATTTTTGTTCATATAAATAGTATATTAGATTATATTAATGCTTGACAAAGAGGTCTTTCCGACATATACTTTGCAGGGCGAAGAAAACAGTCCTGGGCCATTCTTGAAAGCCGTATGCGGGCATCACTGGCTCAGTTGTCTGGTGTCACAAGCCTATGGTTCAGTCAGGAAATCAATGGCGTCGCTCGCTTTTGCTCTCATCAGGATGACGAGGCAGGCTACTCTATCCGTGTCTATACCTTACCACGGGTGAAGGCGTTCGCCATACCTGACTTGATCCGTACGAAAATAAAGCTACTCCCTCCAGAGATTGAAGAGAGGAGACTATTCGTGTCAGTAAGAACAAGTGTCTTCCGCTCGGTGACAGCAGCAGACCGGGTTGATTATCCAGCGCTGGAACGATCTGTCCAAAAGTGGTGGGAAGAACACGATGTACTGCAGCGATACCTCCACCGTAATGACCAGAGCGAGAAGCAGTTCTCATTTCTGGATGGTCCCATTACTGCGAATAACCCATTGGGAGTTCACCATGCTTGGGGAAGGACCTATAAAGACATCTACCAGCGCTACCAAACCATGCAGGGATACAAGCAGCGCTATCAGAACGGCTTTGACAGTCAGGGCTTATGGGTTGAGGTCGAGGTTGAGAAGGAACTTGGCTTCAAATCCAAGCTCGACATCGAAGCCTTTGGCATCGCTGAATTCGTGGAGAGGTGCAAGGAGCGCGTTTTCAAATTCGCAAAGCGCATGATCGAACAGTCGATCCGCCTGGGTTACTGGATGGATTGGGGTAATGACTACTACACGCTCTCGGACGAGAATAACTATACCATCTGGTCATTCCTCAAGGAATGCTTTGAAAGAGGCCTGATCTACAAAGGGCATGATGTGATGACCTGGTGCCCGCGCTGTGCCACCGGCATCTCTACTATGGAAACATTATCGGAAGATTACCAAGAAACCAGCCATCTTAGCCTGTACGTGCGCTTTCCTTTAGTAGATCGGCCAGGAGAATACCTGCTGGCCTGGACTACTACTCCATGGACTCTGGCGGCCAATGTTGCTGCCGTGGTGCATCCAGATTTGCCGTACGTGAAAGTGGCCCAGGACGGGGAGTACTACTACCTCGCTGAGGCGCTCTTACCACTATTAAGAGCACTTAAGGGGCGCGACAAGGGAGACTATCATGTGGTGGAAACGTTAAAGGGGAGCGACATGGTGGGCTGGAAGTATCGCGGCCCGTTCGACGAACTTCCCGCACAACAGGGTATCGTGCATACGGTCATTCCGTGGAAAGAAGTGAGCGCCACTGAGGGTACGGGCATCGTGCATATCGCTCCTGGCAGCGGTCGCGAAGACTTCGCCCTCTCGAAGGAATTTCATCTGCCGGTCATTGCACCTGTAGACGAATTTGGTGTCTACCTGGAGGGCTTCGGTTGGCTAACCGGGCAAACGGCCGCTGACGTAGGGCGGCAAATCGCAGAGAACCTCGCCCAAAAAGGGCTGCTCTACCGCACGCAGACCTACAAGCACCGCTATCCGATCTGCTGGCGTTGTAAGACCGAACTGATCTTCCGCCTGGTCGATGAGTGGTATATCTCTATGGGTCAGTTGCGCTATGAAATCATGGACGTTGTGCGCCAAGCCACCTGGATTCCAGCTTTTGGCTTGGAGCGCGAACTGGATTGGTTGCGCAATATGGACGACTGGATGATCTCCAAGAAACGCTACTGGGGACTGGCCTTGCCCATCTACGAATGTCCCCGGTGCGGCACATTCGAGGTCATCGGTAGCAGGCAGGAGTTGAAGGAACGAGCCGTAGAAGGTTGGGAGGAGTTCGAGGGCCACTCGCCTCACCGCCCCTGGGTGGACGCGGTAAAAATCAAGTGCCGACAGTGCGGCAACGCGGTTGCACGCATCAAAGACGTCGGCAACCCGTGGCTAGATGCAGGCATTGTCCCGTTTTCGACGCTTCACTATCGCACAGATCGTAAGTACTGGGAACAGTGGTTCCCCGCCGACTTCGTCACCGAGTCGTTCCCAGGCCAGTTTAAAAACTGGTTCTACTCACTGCTGGTGATGAGCACCGTCTTAGAGGGGACGACTCCATTTAAAACGCTCTTTGGCTACGGCACACTTCTGGGTGAAGATGGCACGCCGATGCACAAGTCAAAGGGCAACCTCGTCATCTTTGACGAGGCGGCTGAACGGGTCGGTTCGGATACGATGCGCTGGCTCTTCGCCACCCACGTCCCCGAGCAGAACCTCAACTTCCCCCGCATCCCTACGGACGAGGATATTGAGAGGTCTGTGGAGACGGGCCTTCCCGTACGATTAAGCGAAAAATGGATGCTGGTGCGCAGGGCACTGGACAAGCTCTGGAACGTCTACGGTTTCTTTGTGACCTATGCGAACATCGATGCATGCGATCCCACGCACCACGGGTTGCCTGTATCAAGGCGTAGTGAGCTGGATCGCTGGATTCTCTCCGAGTTGCAGCAAACAATTCGGGAAGTTACCAATGGTTTGGATCGATACGATACCTCGAAGCCAACAGCAGCACTCCAGGAATTCTTGGAGGACGTATCAAACTGGTACCTGCGCCGCAGCCGCGAACGTTTCTGGAAGGCCGGGATGGACAACGACAAAGTGGCAGCATATCTTACCTTGTATGAATGCCTGACCACCTTAGTCATGCTGCTCGCCCCTTTCATGCCATTTGCGATGGAAGAGATGTATCAGAACCTGGTGCGCAGCGTCAATGGGGAAGCCGCTTTCAGCGTTCACCTCGGCGATTGGCCAAGGGTAAATGAGGAACTGCTCGACGAAAAGTTGACCAACGAGACGCACCTTGCGATGCGCATCGTTGGTCTCGGCCGTGCCGCCCGCGAGAAGGCGCAGATCAAAGTCCGTCAGCCACTCGGCGCAATGTTTGTGCGTGTTGCGGATCGAGATGAAGAAGAGGTCCTGCTTCGTCTCTCCTGGCAGGTACTTGAAGAGTTGAATATCAAGCAGCTGCACCTCATGAGTGATGACAGTAATATGCTGGCTTACACGCTGAAGCCACAAGTGAAGGTGCTCGGCCCCAAATATGGCCTCTTGCTACAGAAAATACTGGCCGCATTCAAAGCCCTGGATGCTCATGGAGCACAAGAAGCAGCAAGGGCGCTGCACGAGACGGGCAAGCTACATTTCGCGATCGATGGTCACCACATCGAGCTGACACCCGACGAAATAGAGGTGGTAGCAACCGCTCGTCCTGGCTTCGCGGCTGCTGAGGATCGCGGCTATGTCGTCGTCCTGGAAACGACGATTACCCCCGAATTGCGCGAGGAAGGCCTGGTACGAGACCTGACCCACTATGTGCAGGGCATGCGTAAGAGGGCCGGATTCACTATCGAGGACCACATCCAGCTTTCTCTGTACACGAGTGAAGACCTGGCCTCGATACTTCGTCGCCATAAAAAGACGCTGCAGTCAGAGACGCTGGCTGATACCCTGTCTATTGTTGTAGATCAACCGGCGGCGTCTCTACGTGATGAAGTCTACCGCGAGAAAATCTCGCCGCGGGAACTCAAGAAGTTAGAGAACTACACCGTTGAGGTGGTACTGGGCAGATTATAGGCGTTTGGGCTCGAGAGTTGCCAGCCTTCGAGGCGGATCGAGTGGGCACCCGGCAGGATGAGGAGCAATTATCGCTCTACCTTGCTTTCTCAGGTGGCCTGATGTACTCCTGTCCTCCCATATAGGGGCGCACGGCTGCCAGGATGCGCACGCTGCCATCGGGCTGCTGGTGAACTTCGAACAGGGGCAGCAGGATGCGCGGCGAGGCCAGGGCAGTGCTGTTGAGCGTGTAGACGAATGTTAATTTGCCGTCCTCGTCACGGTAGCGGATATTGACACGGCGGGCCTGCCAGTCGTGGAAGTACGAACACGAATGGGTCTCGCGGTACCTGCCCTCGCTGGGTATCCAGCACTCCAGGTCGTACATGCCGACTTTGCCGTCGCCCATCTCGCCTGTACAGACGTTCACAACGCGGTAGGGCAGCTCCAGGGCCTGCACCAGCTCTTCTGCGTTCCTGATCAACTGCTCGTGCCAGCGCACCGAATCCTCATGGTCGGCTTTGCTGATCACGTACTGCTCTACTTTGCTGAACTGGTGGACGCGGAAGACGCCGCGTGTGTCTCTGCCATAGGTGCCCGCCTCTTTGCGGAAGCAGGGGCAATAGCCGACGACGGTCAAAGGCAGATCTTCGTACCTGAGGATCTCGTCCTGGTACATGCCGGTGATCGAGACTTCGGCGGTGCCGACCAGGAAGGTGTCTTCATCCTCAATGGCGTAGACCTGGTCGCGTCCCCTGGGAAACTGGCCGCTGCCGAGAAAGCCGAACTTGCGTGCCATCGCCGGTACGGTCAGGGGCGTGAAGCCTTTGCGGGCGATGCGGTCCATGGCAAAGTTCATTAAGGCCAGTTCGAGACGCGCGGCATCGCCTTTGAGGGCGTAGCTGCGGGCGCCTGCGACCTTGACCGCCCGCTCGATGTCCACCACGTCGAGTTTTTGCATCAGGGCGTAGTGGTCGAGCGGCTGGAAGTCGAAGGCGGGTTTCTCGCCCCAGTACCTGATCGGTACGTTGTCGTTTTCGTCTTTCCCGATGGGGGAGCTGGGATCAGGGATATTGGGTACGAGATAGAGCAATTGCTGGCGTGTTTCTTCCAGCTCGTGCAGGAAGGGCTCCATGGCCTTGATCTGCTCGGCGGGTCGTTTCCCCTCGGCAATGAGCGCGCCACGCTGGGCCTTGTCTTTGCCTGCCG
>Ga0209647_1002266_pt1 | contig 15636 bp, 13 predicted proteins | sample GraSoi_2013_60cm_FD_185827 | JGI IMG/M metagenome (GOLD analysis project Ga0209647, IMG submission 185827) | Grasslands soil microbial communities from the Angelo Coastal Reserve, California, USA - Sample 9_17_2013_60cm (SPAdes) (version 2) | ecosystem: Environmental > Terrestrial > Soil >...
GCAAAGGACTACGATGCCATGTGACACAGTTCGGGCCGGAGACCGATATGCTAGATAGAGTGCGACGTTGGAGTGAAGAGACGGCTAAGGAGGCCAAGGAGAAGAAAGGCCTGGAGTTGAAATCAGCAGAAGCTTTCCGCCGCGTTAAGCTGTATGTACCAGAAAAGCCTGAACAAGAGGTGGAGAAGCAAGAAGCCGAGGTAGAGGCTTAAAGCTAAGGCACAAGCAAAAGCTAAGGCACAAGCAAAAGCAGGCACACTCCTGGTGTGCCTGCTTTTGCTTGTGCTGCTTAATTGGGTGTAACGATGGCGGTAAAGCCCTCCCACCAGTTGAGGAACTGGGCATGGGTAAGGGATTGGCGATTCCAACGGGAAGAATCGGCCAGGTAGACGTTCTGACTATCGCCACCAACGACAACAACTAGATGTCCGCCTGCGTAGCGATCAGGTGGAAAACTTACAATGACGGGTCTACCATGATTGGCGATGTCAATAACGTCATTGAGCGCGAGCTTGTGCCCCCAGGCAGTTTTAAAACCAAAGCGCGCCGCAGTGCGCTGGATGCCAATGTCTTCCAGGAGACCCATTTGCGGGGTGATTTCACCGATGGCGGACTCAATTTTTAAAATATCTGTAACGCGGTAGCGATGACCATAGGCGTTGATAACTTCTGTCATAGCGGCCGCAGAGCAGGCAGAATAGGCCCATATATTGTACTCCTGGTTCGAGTTGTACTGAGCCGGGTCTAACTGGCTGACGCGTACCAGGTCTCTAGAGGCGGTATATGGGCCAGCAGGGAGGGGAGTAGGCTGCGCCGGAGCGCTGGGAGCAGATGGCCAGGTCATAGCTCCAATGAGCACAGCATTAGGCATGATTGCTCGCAATAGAATGATACCTAGCAGGAAGATAGAGACCAGGATAATGGTAATACCCATCCATGGCGTTGGTTCACCTACGCGCCTACGCAAAATACGCCTGGGAAGTAGCGACTGCCAATGCCGGTTATCAATCCACACACTGCGTTGTTCAACATAGGTAAGATAGCGGGCTGTGTCCAGTTCAACAGGTTGTCTAACACGACGTCTGGGGCGGTTTACATAGGTATCAGTCTGGTATGCTGCTCGCGGCCCTGGTTCACGGGTTTGAGGCCTGGCGGTCAGGAGATAACCAACAAGCGTAATAATAAGGGCAATGCCAGCGAGTAGCATGAGCAGAAAGAAGGTCATAGGATCATTGCTCCTAATTATTTGGCAACACTTGTCAAGTATCTTCTGCCTGTCAGTTAGGCTACGTCATCTACGGCGTAAGTATACCATTACATTCCCAAATAACGCAATGATGTAAATAATTGGGGGATGTAGCTCTATAAGAGGATATAGTTTATGATAGACATTAGTTAAAGGGGGCATGGTCGAGGCTGCTTGACCACTACTAACGACGTGTACTTGTGGGTATGGTTTATGATACAAGTTAGTGGTAACGGATACAATTACTACAAATTAAGTGAGGGCGCTATGTATACTTATTATGTTTTGCGAGGCACACAAGGTGGCAAGGATGTCGAGCTTGAGGGGGAGATTGATGAGGAGCATTTTCCAGGGGTGGACCTGGGAGATGGACGGGCTATATTAAGCTACCTGGTGCCGGTTGTTGACCGCGAAGCAGGCAGCGCGGGCAATTGGGACGAAGCCGAACTCACTGATGCCTTTTTTGATCGCGAGGACTCGTATATTTTCTTTAATGGGCGCTGGATGCGGCGCTCGGATGCGCCATGGCGTAAAGATAGGAACAATTGATAGGATTAAAGGAGATAAATTGACAAGTTCAGAGAGGGTAAGCTGGACGAGGGCGGCTAGCCGTCCCCATCCGGTTTACATTCTGTGTAATTAATAGCGGGCGCGCAGCACTTTTTTATCGAACTTACCTACGCTTGTTTTGGGGATGGCTTCGAGAAATTCTACATCATCAGGTAGCCACCACTTTGCTACGTGGGGACGAAGGTACTCGATAATCTCTTCTTTGGTAATCTTACCGACATAATCGGGTTTGGCTACGACACAGGCCAGAGGACGCTCGGACCAGCGAGGATGAGGTATCCCGACAACACAGGCTTCTAGCACTTTGGGGTGACCCATAATTAAGCTTTCAAGTTCCACAGAAGAGATCCATTCGCCACCCGATTTGACCAGGTCTTTGGTGCGATCAACGAGCTGAAAGATGCCATCCTCGTCGACAACTGCCACATCGCCGGTGCGCAGCCAACCTTCAGCAAATTTCTCATCAGATTCGGCATCACCATAGTAGGCACGCGCAATCCAGGGACCTCGAACCTGCAATTCGCCAAAAGTCTGATTATCCCAGGGCACTTCCTGCCCTGTTTCCATATTGACGACACGGAAATCCACACACGGCAAGATCGTGCCTTGCCGGGCCTTGATACGGAACTGCTCATCCAGCGGCAGGTCTTCTTGATAGCTGCGGAGCTTACAGAGCGAAGCCAGGGGCGAGGTTTCTGTCATACCCCAGGCATGCACAATATTGATGTTCTTGGCGTAGAGTCCTTCAATTAAGGAGCGAGGCACTGCTGAGCCGCCACAGAAAATGGCTCGCAAGGCAGAGAGGTCAAGGGCTTCTTTTTCCAGGATTTGTAAGAGGCCAATCCAGATAGTTGGGACGCCAGCAGCAACTGTGACCCGCTCCTCCTCCATGAGTTGGGAGATTTTGAGAGGGTCCAGGAAGCGGCCAGGCATAACGATTTTTGAACCCATCAAAACGCCGGCATGGGCAAAGCTCCAGGCATTGGCGTGGAACATGGGTACGACAGGTAGAACGGTATCTCGTTCGGATAAGGCGGCACCATCGGCCAACCCAACGCCCATGCATTGGAGAAAGACGGAGCGGTGGCTATAGACAACGCCCTTAGGGTTGCCAGTTGTGCCAGAGGTGTAACACATGGCGGCGGCAGTATTTTCGTCAAGCCTGGGCCACGCATAGTTTTCAGGCTGACCGGCAATGAAGTTTTCATAGTCAACTGCTGGCTGCAATTTACCTGTGGAGTGAGGAGCATCGCCCATGATTACATATTGCTTGACCGTGGAAAGTTGATCCACAACACCCTCTAAGACCGGTACCAGGTCGCCATCCACAAAGATGATCTTATCTTCCGCGTTATTGATAATGTAAACAAGCTGCTCGGTGAAGAGGCGAATATTGAGCGTGTGTAGAACCGCACCCAGGCAAGGAACAGCATAGTACAGTTCAAGATGGCGATATGTGTTCCAACCAAAGGTAGCGATACGTTCACCTGGTAGAACACCCGCATGATGCAGCGCATGAGCAAGTTGCGCTGTGCGTTTGCCCCACTCGCGATAGGTGTAGCGATGCAGGCCGCTATCGGTGCGTGTTACTATCTCTTTACGAGAGAAAAGGCTAACAGCCCTGTGATAGGCATGTTGCAGCGTCAATGGGTAATCCATCATTAAGCCTTGCATATACAGCCTCCTGGATGTACGGTCAAAACAATTACATATTGAAGAGCCAAAGCCCTATCTTATTCCCCAATTTTACACGCTATCGGTTGTTAACTCAAGAAGAATATTCCATTGGGTTGCTTTGTCAACGGTTTGATACTGTTGATGTCTCCTTTTGCTTTGACTCCTCAGCGCCTGCGGCTGCCCAAACCATCACATCTCATATGGGAGACCATTCAAATCCAGGTGCTGACTATGCGCCTCGCCACGCGCAGTTTGCCTTGCCACAAGATAATAGCTGCTGCACCAGCCAGACCGACTCCCCACCAGGACGCTTCCGGTTGCGTTTTGGTAATGAAAGCGAAAGCACTATCTCCGACAATATAGACGGCTAGAGCAAACAGGCTGATCGCCGTTACCCAGTCAGAAGTCAGTCAGTGCTCATCACCCGCTGCAGGGGCTTGCCTCGCAAACACTGCGCGAAATTCGTCAATCTTCGAGCCGCCGACTTCGTCATTATGTCGCCGCAGCATGACATGGTACTGTACACGATCTGGTCGATAGTAGCGTTCCTGAATATAGACAGGCACATCTCCTGTGGTATACGAAATACGCTGGATCACCAGCAGTGCTGAACCAGGAGCAACCTCTAGCTGTGCTGCTTGCTGTGCTGTTGCTTCTGCGGCAGTAATGTAAAAGGCGCCAGAGAGTACGGGAATGGCATAGTGCTCCTCCAGGATATGATAGATCGTCTCCTGATTCAGATCCATCCCAGTGAGCAAATTCCCAAAGCGCAACGGCAGCCAGGTTGTGTCATACGCAATAGGACGCTCCTCAGCCAGGCGCAGGCGATCTATGCGCACCACTTCAGTGCCACTCGTGAGGTTCAATGCCTTGGCGATACTCGAAAGTGCCGGCTCATGTTCGAATGCGAGCAATCGCGATGAAGGATGCTGTCCTGCCTGCTGCATATCCTCCACGAAATCGGTCAGTCGGACCAGTTCCTGCTCAATACGAGCTTCGGCTACATACGTTCCTTTCCCATGACGTCGCACCACTTGTCCTTCAGTCTCCAACTCATCAAGCGCCTGGCGCACTGTGATGCGACTCACGCCGAACTGGCGGATCAATTCGGGCTCTGAAGGGAGCCGTTCGCCTGGTTTGTAGATACCCTGCTCGATGTCCTTCTGAAGTAGCAGTTTCAGTTGATGATATAGCGGCACTGGACCAGCATTCAAGCGTTGATGGACCATAAGGGTTCTCCTTATATCACAAAGTTGTGATTTCTTGCGAACTTGTTATAACAAGTTATGTCGTCATATTGACTTATGACATCTTCTAGAGTATTATATTTCCAGGAGTAGTTAGAGAGCAAGTCGGAGAGGCTTTTATGGTAATGAAGCTTCGTGGGACCTGAGTAGTCTGCATCCCAGGCATCATCTAGAGACAGATAAGAGGATCAAGAAAGCATGAAAATTGAACAGTTTGTTATTGAAGGGTTAGGACACCAGTCCTACTCTATTCTCGATAGCGAGAGTGGGACGGCAGCCATCGTCGATCCACGTCGAGATGTGGATGTCTATCTCCAAGCTGCCCAGCGTGCTCAGGCACGCATTACACACATTTTGGAAACGCATATCCACAACGACTACATCACAGGGGCTCGTGAACTGATGGCACGTACAGGTGCTACGATCTATGCCAGTGCGGTTGATCCGCTCCATTATGAACATCAACCTGTACGCGAAGGGGATCGTTTCAGCGTCGGTTCCCTGGCTTTTACAGCGCTTGCCACGCCCGGACACACACCGGAGCATATCAGCTATCTGCTCCACGAGCAGGGTAGCCAGACACCGAGCGCCCTTTTTAGTGGAGGAAGTCTGCTGGCGGCGAATGCGGGTCGCACTGATCTCCTGGGCAAGGAGATGATGCTCACTCTCACGCGCCAGCAGTATCACACGCTGCGACGTCTCCTGGACACACTGCCTGGGCAGGTGAGCGTCTATCCAACGCACGGGGCTGGCTCGTTCTGTATGTCCACAGGCAGCGACTCCCCACGCTTCACCACCATTGCTCAGGAACGTATTGTCAATCCTGCTGCGCTGGCAAAAGATGAGGAGGAATTTGTCCGGCGACAGATTGCAGGGTATAGCGAGTACCCTGCGTATTACAAGTACATGGGGCCTACCAACAGAGAAGGACCGCGTGTCCTTGGCACATTGCCCACTCCCGTTCCTTTCTCCCCACAGATAGTGCAGGAGCACCTGCGGAGTGGGATGCTCCTGGTCGATGCACGCAGCCGCGAGGCGTTTGCACGCGAGCATATCCCTGGCTCACTCAACATTGAACTGGATAGTTCGTTTGCAACGTATGTCGGCTGGACATTGCCGTTCAATGTACCGTTGATGATCTTGATCGAGGACGAGGACGGGCGGCGCGAGGCGGTCGTCCAACTGATCCGTATCGGCTACGAACGCGTCGAGGGCTTTGTGGACGGCGGCATTCAGGCCTGGCAGGCGGCTGCTCTGCCGACGAGCCAGTTAGCATCAATGGACCTTGAAACCTTCTACACACGTTGGTCGCACCACCAGCCATTTGTGGTCCTGGATGTACGCCGTTCTGATGAGTGGTGCGCAGGGCACATTCCCGGTGTGCTTCATATGCCTGTTGGTGACCTGGCGCAGCGCATGCACGAACTTCCCACGGATCAACCCATTGTGACCATCTGTCGCACTGGTCATCGTGCGGAGATTGCCGCGAGTATGATCGCTGCGACCGGACGTGAGGTGATGGTCGTGCGCGGTGGCATGCAGAAGTGGATCGAGCAAGAGTGGCCCTTGAGTACCGACATGGACGGGCAGGCCCCGTCTGTGACGCAGCAGGATCATACGCACGCGCACCCTTAACAGAGTGAATTGTTTGAACCTGAGAGCTCGTCAAAGCTTCGTAGTACACCTTTTTATACATGTATGAATGGTGGGCATTCTGATACATGCCCACCTGTAGGAGGTCTTTGCCTTCATATCCTTTCAGGAGGAGCTATGACTACAGCAGCGACACAACATCATCATATTGTTATCGTCGGTGGAGGTGCGGCAGGCATTTCGGTGGCAGCACGGCTCTTTCACGCGCTCAAACAGCCTGATGTTGCGATTATTGAGCCTGCCAGTGAGCACTACTATCAGCCGCTATGGACGCTCGTTGGCGCTGGTGTCTTCAAGAAAGAGGCCACGCGACGACAGGAGAAGAAGCTCATTCCACGGGGAGCCACGTGGATCCAGGAGCGGGTGGAAGAGCTTTGCCCTGACGATAATACCGTCGTTACCAGTAGTGGACAAACAATCGGCTACGATTACCTGGTCCTGGCACCTGGCATCCAGCTTGATTGGCACAAAATCAAAGGACTGGAAGGTCATCTGGGCACAGATGGTCTCTGTAGTAACTATGCGTACGATCAGTGTGAACGGACGTGGGAGGCGATCAGGACCTTTCGCGGCGGCTCTCTTTACGCAACCAAGTACGCCGATTAAATGCGGCGGGGCACCACAGAAGATTATGTACCTGGCCGACGACCAGTTTCGCAAAGCTGGCGTGCGTGACAAGACAGAAATCATGTTTGTCTCTGGCATGGCCACGATCTTCTCGGCACCGCCCTATATTCCATCGTTGAATGCGGTCATCGAGCGCAAGGGTATCACAACACTATTCAAGCATGACCTGGTTGAAGTGCGACCTGCTTCAAAAGAGGCGGCATTTGCCAATGTGAATGATGGCAGCGAACTGGTGCTCCATTACGACATGATGCATATCACGCCGCCCATGAGTGCGCCAGACTTCGTCAAGCGGAGTCCGTTAGCCAATACAGATGGAGCGCTCAAGGGCTGGGTCAAGGCAGATAAGCACACTCTCCAGCATCCCGACTATCCCAATGTGTTTGCCCTGGGAGATGCAGCAGGCTTGCCCACCTCGAAAACGGGGGCAGCGATTCGCAAACAAGCGCCTGTACTCGTGCACAATCTGCTTGCACTCATGCGCAATGAGCTTGCCGCCCGCTTTGACGCATACACGGGCTATACCTCCTGCCCCCTCGTCACAGGATATGGCAAGCTGGTGCTGGCAGAGTTCGACTATGATCTCAAGCGCAAGGAAACGTTTCCAATCGATCAACGGAAGGAACGGCGCAGTATGTACCTCTTGAAAGCCTATGGATTGCCCTTACTGTACTGGCAAGGCATGCTCAAGGGGCGTATGTAGGAACAAGTGTCGTAGGTACTCTCGCAAGGAGTGTCTATGCTCTGTGAGAAAGAGTGGTTATGGAAGCAATAACACCTCTCCAGCAGGTGCTGGTCGTCATTTCTGGTTTGCTCGTCGGTTTTATCCTGGGATTAATCGGTGGTGGTGGCTCCATCCTGGCAGTGCCATTACTGCTGTACTTCGTCGGCTATAACCATCCTCACATTGTCATTGGCACCACAGCGATGGCAGTGGCATTAACGGCCTTTGCGAATCTGTTCACCCACTGGCGTGCGGACACCGTTCGCTGGAAGCCTGCCATTGCCTTTGCGCTCCCCGGCGTCATCGGCGCAGCAGTTGGTGCACAGGTCGGCAAAGTGTTTCCCAGCACGCCTCTGCTCTTTCTCTTCGCGCTGCTCATGGTCGTTGTCGCCATCTCGATGCTTCGTTCGCGTCCATCCGCTTCTTCTGAGCCAAGGAAACCTGGCTGGGTGATGCTCGCCTGGATCATCGCAGCCGGGTTTGCGGTCGGTTTGCTCTCAGGGTTCTTTGGCATCGGCGGAGGCTTCCTGATCGTTCCCGGCCTGGTCTTTGCCACAAGCATGCCGTTGCTTAACGCCGTCGGCTCGTCTCTTTTCTCGGTTGGGATGTTCGGTATAACAACGGGGATCACCTATGCGCTGGCGGGGCTTGTGAACTGGCTCATCGTGGCCGAATACCTGGTAGGTGGCATTCTGGGTGGCATCGTGGGGGCCCGTCTTGCATGCTTGCTGGGTGCCAGGAAAAAGGCCCTGAGCCGTATCTTTGCTGGTATCGTGCTGGTTGTCGCTGCGTATATGCTGTACGTGAATGTCAGTGCGCTTCATCTACTCAAATGAGGTCTATAGTTTCGACTGCAGGTGTTTGTGACCCCAACCTGACCCTATTGTCCATCTGCGGCCAGGTTGGCCCATAAGCTGGCAATTGAAAATGAGCATATTACTGCCGATGTGATTGAAGTCTCGGAGTTCATCGACCTCGCCCAACGCTATCAAGTCCAGGGAGTACCGAAAACCGTCATCAATGATCGGGTCGAGTTTGCGGGAGCACTCCCGGAGCCTCGCTTTGTCCAACAGGTTTTGCAGGCGCTTGACAAGGGGAAGAAAGGAACGTAGCAAGCTTTACGATGCTGGTTTTCTAAGAAAAATAAGCACTACCTTAAAGAACGCTGAGAGGTTTTTTCATTCTCTAAGCTTTCCTTGAATGATTCCTTTCTCATCTGTTATGATCTCTACAGATAAAAAAAACGCTAGTGTGATACTAATGTATAACGCCTGCAACATTTGAGGTTATTGAAGAGAGGAGAAGAGCATAGGATGTTGTTACAACGTTCAACAGGGCGAGCCCGTGGACTGGCTGCTATGAGCCCTGAACGACGGCGTGAGATCGCAAGCAAGGGTGGACGCACCTCCCAGGCACGCGGCACAGCTCACCAATGGACCCCAGAAGAGGCATCGGCCGCGGGGAAAAAAGGGAGCGCACGCTACGCACGCCAACGCACTGAAGAGCAGCGCCAGGCGTAGTTCGCTTATACGCTGGAACAACTGGCGTATGCTCGCCAGGGACATATTTTCGGCAGAAGAGCTATTTCCTCATTGTTTTTATAATGCGCTGAAGAGGCCTCTAACCAGGTCTCTTTATGAAATAGCAAAGGCCGCTACTGAACGGCGCCGTTCGGTAGCGACCTTTGCTATTTCATGAAACTTTGATTTTACGCATGGTCTACCCCTTCAATTGTGGAGGCGATGGATTGATTGCCATGGGTGGCGGACCAACGAAGGATTTCTGCCGCCAGGTAGAGCGAACCGGTGGCACAGACCAGGTCGGAGGGATCGGCCAGGTCAAGGGCAAGTTCTATGGCTTCACTACTGGTAGCAGCGGTATGCACGTCTACAAGAGGGGCATGTTGAGCAAATAGTTCCGTCATGTGTTCGAGCGAGGCAACGCGGGGATTGGCCATGCGGGTGAGGACGACGACATCGATATCACGTAACACTTGCACTATGCCTACCAGGTCTTTATCACGCGCCACGCTCAGAACGATAATGAGACGATGGAAGGTAAACGAGGTGCGCAACGCTGCGAGCAACTTCTGCATGGAATCAGTATTATGAGCACCGTCAACGATAAGTGTCGGTTGCTGGCCGATTACCTCGATACGCGCGGGCCAATGAGCAGCGAGCAAACCAGTCCGTAAACTGGCCTCATTCCAGGTAATGGCGTGTCTCTGGCGCAGCACATCCAGCGTAGCAAGGGCTGCCGTGGCATTTTCGAGCTGGTGCTGACCAACAAGTGATATTTCAAGTCCTGTATAGGTATGTTCGGGTGTCCAGACAGTAAAGCGTTGATGTTCCCCGCTCTGCTGCTCCAGGCAATAACGATAACTGGGCGCTGGCAGTTGACCTGCCGTGACTTCTGCCTGAGCGAGATCACCTGTGGAAGGAGCAACACGAATGAGCTCAGCGTGTTGACGACGTGCCACGTCTACGATTGCCAGCAGGGCTTCTGGTGCCTGAGCAGAGGTTACCACAAGACCATTGGGCTTGATGATACCTGCCTTCTCTGTAGCGATCTCGGTCAGGGTGTTCCCGAGCACCTGCATATGGTCGTAACTGATCGAGGTAATTACAGAAACAAGCGGTTGGGTCACGTTAGTAGCGTCCAGGCGTCCACCCAGGCCTACCTCTAAGACGGCGTGCTGAACATGCTGGCGACTAAAATAGAGCAAGGCAAGTGCAGTGGCTACTTCATAGGTGATAAAGGAGGTAAAGCGCTGCTCCCGCTGGATACGCTCCACAACAGCACGTAGTTCCGTCATAAGTGCCGCCATAGCATCTTCGCTGATCAAGTGTCCATTGACACGGATACGTTCACGAAAGGTGTGTAAGTCGGGCTGGGTATAAAGGCCAGTACGCAGGCCAGCTTCGCGCAGCACACGCTCAATAAATGTGGCTGTTGAGCCTTTACCTTTGGTACCCGCAATAAGTGTACTACTATAGTCCTGCTGGGGATTCGCAAGTTGTGCCAGCAAATAGGACTCACGCGGCAGATTCTCAGTGCGATCATGGGTGTAGGGTCCACCACGCTCAAAGTCACTCAGGCTATAGAGATAGGCTAAGGCCTCCTGATAGTTCATGAAAAACTACGCACCTTTCCAGGGCAGATATTTCTAATTGGCTCAGGACGTTGCTCGCACAACGGCATCACTCATTTTGACCACGCGCGCCATAGAATGAACATCATGAACACGTACAATGTCGGCTCCCTGGGCAATGCCAAGGGCAACGGTAGCGGCTGTGCCTTCGCTACGCTCATGCGCGGGTACATCGCCAAGCACTTTACCAATAGTCGACTTGCGCGATGTACCAAGCAGAATGGGGCGGCCAAGAGCACGCAGTTCACCCAGGCGACGCAGCAATGTCAGGTTTTCCCCAGGCGTGGTGCCAAAACCAATGCCAGGATCAATAATTAGATGCTCCCATGGTACACCAGTTGCCAGGGCAAGATCAATACTACCCGCCAGGAAGCGCAGAACATCGCTGACAATATCGCGCTTATGATAGCCACGCATATTGGCCATGAGGACAACGGGAACCTGGCGCTCACTCACAAGAGCAGCCATGTGTGGATCTGCGCGCAAGGCCCAAATATCATTCACAAGCGCTGCGCCAGCAAGAAGAGCTTGACGGGCGACTTCTGCTTTATAAGTATCAATGGAGATGATAATTTCGCCGGGTAAAGCGGCGTGTAAGGCTGTAATAACAGGTATCACGCGCGCCAGTTCCTGCTCAATTGAGACAGGTTCAGCACCGGGGCGGGTTGATTCGCCACCGACGTCCAGAATAGTGGCCCCCTCGGAGACAAAGGACTGCGCCAGCTGCAGAGCTTGCAGTACCATGGCATCTTGAGAGAGGGGCTCTTGCAGCAGGCCATCTCCGGAAAAGGAATCGGTGGTAACGTTGATGATACCCATAATATGGGTGTGTTGTCCCCAGTCTAAACGATGATTGGCCCAGATTGTTGATGGTAATGGTTCTGACATAAGCCGGGTTATCCTTTGTTACTTGTATGCCGGTATTACGAGCTAACTACCTGTTGATAATAGCGGGTTCGTTGCCTCGATGCAACCATCAGTGCTATACTTACCCAAAAGCAATTTATTTCATCATCTACTATTATAGAAGGGTTCGTTCATCATACTGAACGGGGGAAAAGATATGCAAGACTCCAGGGAGATAAAACGGCAGCAACACGCGATTAATGCAGCACGTCGCTGTCACGAGTGTACAAATGAGGCTTTAGGGCGCTGTCCAGACTGTCATCATAGCCTCTGTCAGGACCATTTTCCCAAGCAGCAGCACTCGCCATGTGCCGAAAAGCAGATGAAAATGGCACAAACCCAGGTGTGTTACGTGTGTAATGCTCAGACCTATCCCGATCAATGGTCTACTTCGCGTACCTCTCATTATATCGACCAGTACAAGTGTAAAGGTTGTGGACGGCATATCTGTGATGAATTGCATACCCAGCGCAAAGTTGATGAAGTTCTTATTGTACGTGAAGGCCTGCGTGGTCATCGCTATCAATATACGACACGCTACTGTGACCTGTGCGCCCCCATTTACCGCATTGGAGGCATTAAGGGGCTAACGCGTTGGCTGGTCGTGCTTGGTACGATAGCAGCAACGGCCTTCTTTTATCTACATCCATAGCCTGGACGGCAGGAAGGAGGGGTAAGGGAAGGTATGACTACATCATCAACATCACAATTTACGCTACTGGGACATCAAATAGAGATACAAAAAGCGCTGCAGCGGGCGGTGATGAAGGTACAAAACAGGGCAGTAGCCTCGGGAGCCGAGGGTTTGCAAGACTACTATGGGCTCATTCAATACCACCTGGGCTGGGTAGACGCAGATTTCAAGCCAACTGAGAGCAATCCCGGTAAATTATTACGGCCAAAGCTGCTATTGCTTGCTTATGAAGCAGCAGGTGCATGGGGTCTTGATACGTCTGATACACATTATCTGCGCCGTGCATTACCAGCAGCAGCAGCGATCGAATTGACCCACAATTTTACGCTCATCCATGATGATATTCAGGATAGCGATACTGAACGTCGCCACCGACCTACGATGTGGAAACTCTGGGGCATTCCCCAGGCGATCAACGCGGGTGATGGCCTCTTTGCCATGGCGCGGATGGCGCTGTGGGATAGCCTGGACGAGGGAGTTGAGGGCACAATTGCCGCACGCCTGGGTGCGTTACTTGACCAGGCCTGCATCGTCCTGGCGGAGGGACAATATCTCGATATCAGCTTTGAAGAGGGGCAGAATATCTCTGTTGCCCGATATGTTGATATGATCGGCCGCAAAACGGCTGCGCTTATGGGCTGTGCAGCGGAAATGGGGGCAACCCTGGGGACACGCGACCGGCAAGCGATTGAGCGTCTGCAAAGCTTCGGGCATGCCATGGGTGTAGCTTTCCAGGTACGCGATGATCTGCTGGGTGTGTGGGCATCTACCGATCAATCAGGTAAGACGCCTGCCGGAGACGTGTATCGCCGCAAGAAGAGTTTGCCCGTGCTGCATGCCCTTGAACATGCCAATGCAAACGATCAGCAATTTCTACGCAGAATTTATGGGCAAGAGTTGCCCATAACCAGGAAGCAGGTTGAAGAGATCCTGGCCATTTTCACGCGTACTGAGACAAAGGCATATTGCTGCGCGTTCCTGGCTGAACAGTGCAAACTGGCACATGAAGCTCTGAGGAGTGTACCCCGCGTAAACAATACGGTAGCGGCACGGGCCATGGAGGATATGGAGACGCTGGTCTCTTTCGTAGAAGAGGCCACGAGAGATTGAGAAGAAGTTCTTTTTTGTGGAGCCCGCCGTGTCAAGGCGGGCTCCACTCTTTTTTATGTTGAATGGGGCTTCGCCGCCATTCAACATAAAACTCATGTTTGATTGTGATGAAGGCGCTCACAGAGCGCCTTCATCACAATCAAACATGAGTTTCAAAAATCCGGGATAACTCATGTATTGCTAGAGGACTTACGAGGTGATGGAAGGCCTGCGTAAGGGAGCACCGATGTGATGTAGAAACAGCAAAATCTCTTTGTATGATTGAGTCATACTTGTCTCATAATAGGAGATTGAGCGTTCGTTGCAGAAAACTCTGATGATTTTCTGAGCCTCTTTCAAGTTCTTGCGCGGCATACTTGGGAAAAGGTGGTGTTCAATCTGGTAATTCAAGCCACCATACCAGAAGTCATTGAACGGATGCGATGTGACATTGCGAGCAGTGAGCACCTGGCGACGGAGAAAGTCCATCTTACTGGACTTATCAAGCAGCAGCATACCTTTGTGATTAGGTGCGAAGGTTGAGCCCAGGTAGAGACCAGAGAGGGTCTGGTGCACGAGAATAAACACGAGACCCTGCCAGATGTTCATCTGAGAGAATATCAGGCCAAAGTACAGGATATAGTGGAGGGCAAGCAGCGACAACTCAAGGAAGCGATTCTTGACCTTATTGCGCACCAGGTAGAGGATACTTAAACGCTGCAAGTCCAGTCCCACCAGCAAGAGCAAAGGGAAGAAGGCATAAGCCTGATGTTTTGCCAGGAAACGCGGAAAGTGTCGTTTACTCAGGGCATCTTCTTGCGAGAAGCAGATGGCAGGGATAGCGATGTCAGGGTCCATATCGAACTGGTTGGGATGGCTATGGTGTTGATTGTGTTTATCGAGCCACCAGGTATAGCTCATGCCAACCAGGAGATTACCCTGCAACATGACGATGATATCATTCTTCAAGGTTGAATGAAAAATCTGGCGGTGACCGGCATCATGGCCAAGAAAACCAATCTGTCCAAAGACAAATGCCAGGAAGACGGCATCGCCAAGCTGGAGCCAGAAATTGTGAATGAAAAACAAAGCAGCAATTCCGGCAGCAAGCAGCATGACCGTGTAAAGAATCTTAAATGTATAGTACACGGGCTGCTTTTTCAGCAGTCCGCGTTGCTTAATCAGCTTTTTCAGCTCAGCGTATTCATTGACAACTGGCCGCTGAGTAGGACTGGCTAAGGTGGCATGATCTAGATCAGTATCTATCACACCGAGTACAGAAGTTTTGTTCACGAAGCACTCCTTCAAATGTGAGCTTCTCTTTTGAGCTTCTTTTAGTAATGCAATGGATATAGCAGAGCCCTATTCATCAATTATCAAAAACTGAGCAATTATCCAATGCACTAGCTTAGATAACTTACTTGTGTAATTTGTTTCAGAAATTTTGACCTATGGCTGCTCGCTCTTAAAAAGATGCCTACAGATAGTAAGAATGGGTAAGATTACACATATATTTTTCCTCGCTCAAGGATATACTTCGGATAAACCCGGCGATTGTACAAGAATTGCTCAGCATGGTAACATACAGACGATATTAAGCATATTCGGGCTAATGATTCCAGGTATGTAACTGGTCACGATGGATAGAATTCTATGATAGATACGTTCGAGGAGTTTCCCATGCGACGTCCTGTATTCACTGTTTTTGGCTTGATCCTGCTGATTATGAGCTTTTTCATACCCATCACGCGGCCAGCATCCGCTCACACGAGTAACGCCAATATACAGGCACAACCTGCTACGCTGGCAGATTTTCCCACGGTTGATCCGAATTATATCTATGATCAACTGTTTTACATGGCAACAAGTTTTCAACATCGCGAGGCGGGTTATGACAATAATTTGCCTGTTACTGTCAACGGACATGATGAATTCGCGGCCTACTGGTCGCAAGAAATGCAGAAAGATTTAGTTGGTTTTGGGCTACAGGTGCTACGAGACAATTTCAAGGTGAATGGGTGGCAGGGTCGGCCAGCAACTGTTCCGGCATTT
>Ga0209647_1002268_pt1 | contig 15633 bp, 11 predicted proteins | sample GraSoi_2013_60cm_FD_185827 | JGI IMG/M metagenome (GOLD analysis project Ga0209647, IMG submission 185827) | Grasslands soil microbial communities from the Angelo Coastal Reserve, California, USA - Sample 9_17_2013_60cm (SPAdes) (version 2) | ecosystem: Environmental > Terrestrial > Soil >...
AGGGCAGCCCGTAGGGAGGTTCCGTTTATGCCGGATTACGACCTTGAACGAAGTGCAGCGTTCTGATCAGACCACAAACCTTAACAGTTAACCAAATTTCCGTGTCCGTTTTTTTGGGGGAAGTACAGTTTGCCTTTCTTTTAGTGATAGGATTGACGTCTAGTCTCACGTATTGCTTCGTGTCTTCCTGATTCACTCTTTCGACTCTCCGACTAAGACTGAATCAGTGCCCTCACTTTTTGATCACCAGGCGGTCTTCTTCGGCTAAAATGATTTGCACCGCGCGTGTGGGACTAGATGACGATTGTTCGTAAAAGAGGAGTTGGTTCCCTCCTTCAATTTTCCAGGTTCCAGAGATTTCTTCGACCCGGTCGGTCGGGCCGATGCGGATTTCGATCATCGACTGGTCGGACCGCAGTTCGAAACCGTCCCGCCCGCGCGCAGGCGGGAAATTAAAGGAAGCCGGCCGGAAGACCATCTGCTCTGCCGTGTCTTCCTCGCGGGAATGCAACCAGCGTTTGCAAAGGACCCGCGAATCACTTTCCTGTGCCATAGCTCAACTTCCTATCGAACTCCGAGAACCTTCCAATGTGGCGTGCATCCGGGAGATTTGGCCTGAGGTGAACATGATCATCGTATCGTCGTCGACGTAATCCATGTAGTTTACGAACATGTCTCCGTCGGGGCCGTTGGAACAGGTTACATGAGGAAACGTCGGCTTTCCGAAATTGGGCAGCTGCGCGTTTGGCGTGTCGTCTACAAAGTCCGTGCCGCCGCAACTGTTGGTATCGCCCCAAATATGCTTGAGGTCGAGCCAATGCCCTACCTCGTGCACGGTCGTTCTACCCATGTTGAATGGCGCCGTCGCGCTGCCAGTCGTGCCGAAGGCGGTATTGAGAATGACCACGCCATCAGTGTCCGGCGGCATGCCCGGAAACTGTGCGTAACCGAGCAACCCGCCGCTGATCGTGCAGACCCAAATGTTCAAGTATTTATCGCTGGGCCAGGGATCGGTGCCGCCCCTGGCCGCGGATTTAACCGAATCGTCCTGCCCGAACGAGATTTGATCCGTCTGTGTGCGCGTGATTCCACCGGTAGGATTGCCATCCGGATCCGTTGTTGCTAAGGCAAACTCAATCAGCGCATCCTGAGCAAGGCTCTTCCACACATCTGGAACATTGGCTATGTCCGAGTTGTTACCTCGGTAGTCACGATTCAGCGCTTCAATCTGGCTGATGACCTGGTCGTCCGAGATGTTCTCCGTGTCATTGTTGTACACTACGTGAACGACCACGGGGATACTGGTAAGGCCGCAGGTGCGGCGGAAAGATGGGTTTTCGCTCAATGTTGCTTCCAGCGCGCCACTGATTTCAGCGCGTCTGGCCCGGCACTCCGGATATTCCTCGAGAAGCCGATTGTGAACTTCCATCGTCCCGCACATGCGGTGATCCAAAATATTGTTATCTTCTGTAGCCATGGGTTGATGTGCTTTGGTTTACTCGCTTTTGGCCGCAGTTAACTATTCCGCCACTATCCGTTTTTGCATCTGGTATGCTCATATCCAGATCGAATGCTGCTTTAGTTGTACTGCGTAAATCTTATCGCGATTTCTTATGAATTTTGCCGCCTCCACGCATGTTCCTATGATTTACGAAGATTGAGATTTGAAACAGTTAAGTTTATCACCTTTCCCACGCTATTTATATCCTCAATGTGCTGCGGCTCATTTTGCTGCACCTTGTTATCGGTGAAATGAATAACTGTAGAATAAGCTACAGACCATTTGCTTAAATAGCTGACTACCGGCAGCACAAAATCGATGAACGTAACTGCGCCATCTGTGGCAAGCGAAATAACGTTTGTAGTGTAAAGCAAAGCTTTCGCCGGATCCGGTTCATCCGGATTTACAATCGCCAGGGTAAGATCAAGATGGTCAATACCGTATAATGCATACAGACCCGTATTATTTGTGACGATTACATCATCCTTCACCACCTGCCCTGCATCAGTTCTTATTTCGTTTAATATTTTATCCCTATACTCCGGTTGAACTCTGTAGTTATATTCAAATTCTGTGAAAGGGATCTCTGTAACATCGGTGATGGCGTTTGTGCTTACTCCTTGATTGGCGTTAATCGCAACCGGTGGCTCCAAGTTTTTTGGTTCGTCGTTTTTATCTGCAAGCTTAGAAGCAGCAATAGTAAGCAACGTTTTATTTATGAGATAAACTAAATTGTCAGCCGCATGTTGACGTATTTCCAGTCCCTTGCCCGTGATATCTTCCAGCGAGAGTACAATGCTTGCTTGCGGGTTTGCATCTGTATCGCTGTCCACATCAAAGACAATATTTTCGATCATCCTTCCTTCCGTCTGTTTGAGCCTGTTGGCAATAAGTGCAGCGTTCCCGGTACCGATATTTACATTCTGAAACTCGAGACCAAGGAAATTGCACGCTTCCACACCGTGCGCATAAGCGCCCATCATTGCAATTTCGATATTTGGAATTTGATCTTTATTGAATTGAATTAATTCCGGCTGATGAATCTTTGCGGGGAATTCTACAAAAATATCATCCAGCGTTTTATTAAGCGAAGCTGGAGTGTTTTGTAAAAGCAATTTCTTTAGCAACAAAAGCTGAAATCCGGAAATAGCAGGAGCAATGTTGAATTTAAACGTCGCAACTGAATTGCCGATATTATTTGCATCAATTTGGGTGAAGAGATATGCAGCCGGGATAAGCGTATTGCCATCAGTTTCGTCGAGCGCAATTTTGTAATTATTCGGTATTACAAGATAATTTCCGTTATAAACATTGATATATACTGCGCTAACGCCCGTGTCCGGGTCAGCGAGCGAGCCATTTATAATATGAAATTTGTTGTAGTCGTTTTTCGCGAGACTAGCATCGCCGAAAGGTGGTTTGCATGCAAAAATACGGGCGCTGTTATCTGCTGCCTTCGTTAGATAATTATTCGGAAATTCATGACAATCAAAAGTCACGTTAACAATGTCTTTTGCAAAAGGTATCGCATCGTTCGTGATATAATTAGTCGTGTCGTTTGAATTAGCGGGGGCTGTTCTCGCCGGCAAGATAAAGCGGTCTCTTGCCATTCCGCCGACCACCGGACCACCGTCCTCGGACCCGCTCCATGTCCGAGTATCGCTTCGCAGAAACGCTTGCCGGTAGATTGCCAATCTAATCGGAGCGGCCTTTTGCGTATAGCCAAAATATGAAGCATTGATCCTGATTGAACAATAATTCGCGTTTACTTGGTTAGAAATGAATTTATAAAAGCGTATCAATCCATCCTGCTGATCTAATTTTATGGTAAGTTTAAAGTTGTTTCCGTCCTGCACAAACGAGCAGGGAAAGCTTAAGGAGGTCTTGTCGGCAAGGGATACGGTGAATTCAAAGCTCAGGTTATTTAGTGGCATCTCATTAAAAGTCACGTCCGCAGGAATACTCTTCTGCAAAGTGAACGTGGCTTCACCGTTGTAAGTGGGATTGGCATCTTTATCGACACCACTTATCCAACAAGTCAACAGAAAACTATTTTGCAACGACGCCTGAAAACGGAATTCAGGGAAATACCACTTTTTATTTGGATCGAATCGATCGTTATAGAAGGCAACTGCGTCCGTAGTAACTACTGGACCGCTTTTATTTAGGTTGAAAACTACGTGCGATACAATTGCCTGCTGAAATGCAATGTCTTTTACAGGGGCTGTTGTTACACCTTTCTGGAAAGCCGTCTCGCCACGCGGTTGTACAGCGATGGTACTTACCCTGACTTGTTGGGTAACCGGAGAACTCGTAGTTAACCTTGCGGCGTAAAATCCAGGCGGCATATAAGACGAAGTTTACTGGAGAAACACTTTTAGCGCAAAATCCTGTGCCTGTTTACCAACGTGCAGCTGCTCAGTTGCCAGAAACTCATCTTTAAAGCGCGCCGGCAAAACAGGGGATATTTTAAAAAGGATTTTATAGCGAACCATAACATCATCTGATGCACCTCTTAGAAACGCGGTTTGAAATATTTGCTGCCGATTTGCCTCGGTCCATATCAAAGGCATCATAAGAGCTGAATGCGTACCGCCGATAACTGTCCCGGAGTTCCTATAGCTCATGATTCCTTGACTATCTGCATATCCTATCTCAAGCTTAATACTATCCAACGGGTACTGCGCATTATTAAACTTCATATGCCAGTTAGCGTGCACGGCCGCTGTGAGCACAATCTTGTCAAACATGGCGTCCGTCATGGTTGATCCTATGTGAACTAAAGCCAGCACGTCAGGTGCCAAAGAAGCCATATCCGCTCTTTGATTTAACAGCGTAGCCTCAACTGTCGCCACCATTAGCCTCCGTTAGAAATCGACCGCCAGCATGCTGCCAATGTCTTTTAATTTGGCTATTTGATCTTTCAGATTATCGGGCGGTAGCGGTACTTGTGCAATAAGCGGTACACTCCCAGCCATTGGAATTTCTTCACCGCTATAAGTTATGGCCGGTACTCCCGGCGCTTTGCTTTCATAAATCATTGTTACTTGGTAGCTCCAGTTAACCGCATCAGCGGGATCTTTTGTCCATGCCTCGAAAAATTGCGGCTGATTTATCGTGTCGGCAGTAAAGCGCAGGGTTTCCGGGTTGCGGTTAGCCTTTCGAAATCTAACCATAACCTTGACCCTTTCGTCGAGCTTTGTATCTAATTGCACCGGCCCGACTGATAATTTACCTAAAGCGTCTGCCTTAACTTCAATACTGTGTTCCGTAGTTTGTTCTTCATCAAACCTTAGAGTTCTGTCAGGTATCTCAACGCTTGGTTTTTCCTGGAAACGGACCTGCCTTTTTACATAAATGACGTTTTGCTTCTCAGCCGGAAGATTGGTTTGTCGTTCAAAATCAAAGATTAAAATACGATGTGCATTTTCCTTGGTCCAGATTGCGGGTGTTAGTGAAGTGGATTTTGCGGCACCTATATTGTCCATATACAGGCCCGAATTTTTATACACGATAGCGCCGGTACTATCAGGGTAACCGACTTCCAAAACCAATTGGTCGATCGGGTCGCCACCGTTGCCAGTGGCGTCAGGCCAATAGGCGCGGGCAGATGCGATGACATGGATTTTGCGAAAGCCCTCCTCGAGATGCACGACATCGAAGTATTTTATTTCTTCATCTTTATTACTGTGCAACTTCTCATAAAAGCCCATCATGTGCGCAGAAATCACATTGTCTTTGATGTATGTTTCGTTGATCTCTTCTTCAAAATCGAGAGTGAGATGACTTTCATCGTGCTGAAACTTCATTGCGAAGCTCACCCCTACTATCCCAGGATCGGGCGCCTGCGCATTTGCGATTTTTGGTGGCGCGGGGTCCAAAATCGCTTTTTGCGCCATATCAAGAAATTTATCGAAGGTCTTATCAACTTGTGCTTCGTAATTTTTCTCCTGCTCCGGGGTCAGTACTTCGTTGTCTATAGTAATTGATTTTTTTATCGTCCCATCTTTTACCGCGCTGTTAAAAGCAAGTTGGACGTCTCCTTTTACAAAAAAATACGCTCCCCGTAAATCAGTGGAAAAATGATTAAATATCGCGCTCCAGTCACCATGGATAGATGCCTTGAAAGCACCTGTATAAAATTTATGCTTTAACGCATTGTGTACGAATATGGGGCTCGATGCGCCATGAAATCCGGCCTCAACTAACTGAGCAGGATATTGCCCAACCATGGCCGTGTATGCATTGTTGCCAACAGGATTTATAGTTCCTTTTCCTTCACCCTGCATTTTCCATAGCCAGGGGTTATCGGGTTTTTGCGTATTGGGATCGCTTAGGTTTTCGGGGCTTAGGTTAGAAATCGAAACCACATTATCGACAATAGGTACAACTCCCAAATCGATCTGCACATCGGCATCGCCTGTCATAAATCGCCTGTCTGTGTTATAGCGTGGATTATTTTGGATTTCATGTTTTAGGCGACGCATTGCATTTTCAATCACACTGTCTGGTATTTTGAGTGTAGATGTGAAAGCCACCACGCCGCCTGCCACTTCGACCTGCCCTGGGGATGCTACGGCGATGTTGTCATCGGCCGTCAGCACACCGGCGAATTTCGTAAAATGAAACATATAATCGCCGTTTTCGTAGCGCGCCATGCGGGGCGAGTCAGGCAGGTAGTAAAATGCCAGCGGCTTACCTGCCTTTCTTAACTCTTCATTCATGAGATCGGGAAAAATGTTGAGCTGATAAGTATTTCCGTCTTCATCGTCTTGAACTATGAGCAGCTTATTGGGCCCGTAATATGGCCCAATTGCCGAACCATCAAATTCGTAAGCCATAGATAAACTCCTTCTGTTAACTGCTAATTTACTAGAAGGGTTAGAGATCCAAGGCTTCTAATTGCTTAGCCTTTGCCTTATAGTCAGTTAGTTTCTGCAAAATATCGTCAGGCGGCGGCGGCAGGTTAATGGTTATACCGTGCGACGCGCTGCCTTCCATATTTACTTCGTCGCCTTCATAAACAATGGCTTCCAGCGGACCGAAGCTTTTATAAGTTACTTTTACTTTGTGGCTCCATTTGATCGCGACAGTAGATTCATTCGTCCATACCTCAAAGCGTTGCCTATCGGCTGCATTCGCCTGCGTAAACATTAAAGTAGTCGGGTTAAATCCATCTTTCTTAAAGCTGATTTCAACAAGCATATGCTTATTAAGATCGGCCGCGAGATACACCGGTCCAACATTGAGATGGCCGACCGAATTGGCCCTTACTTCAATTTGCGTATCCGTGGTCGTCTGGTCCGGGATAACAACCATGTTATCCGCGTTGATCTTTACTCTTTCATCTTCTTTATAAGTGACCGTACGCTTGATCGATACTTGATTTCTTTGCTCTTTCGGCACATTGTCATCCACCGCAAAGTCGAAAACAAATACGCGATCTTTGTCATCTTTAGTCCAAATCGCCGGGGCAAAATCGTCCGAGAGTTTTTTGCTAAGATTGTCGTAGTATCTCCCGGAGTTTCGATACTGAATCACGCCATTCTTATCAGAATATCCTACGGAGATGCTGAGTTTATCCAGCGGATCGCCGTTGCCTTGGTCATCGAGCCAGTAAGCCCTTGAGGTAGCAATAACATGGATTTTCTTAAAAGCATCGCCAAGGTTCACAAAGTCGAAGTATTCTTTTTCAGCGCCGGGATCTTGCTTAATTTCCTGGAAGAAGCCCTTCATATCGCCCGAGACCACCGTGGTTTTGAAGTACGGGCCCTGTATTACTATCTGGTCTTCCATATTAATACTGGACGACTGGAAATTCCGATTAATGGCATAGCTATAACCATTATTACTATCGGTTGACCAACTGAAAATACCGAGGAAAGAGTGATGGTCTACCGAGTGGGTGTCGGCAGCTTCGGCTTGTTGAACAGTGGGCGGCTGTGGATCGAAGATGAACTTCTTTACGTTGTCCATAATGCGGTCTTTGGCCTTTTGCGCCATGTCATCATAAACCTCTTTTTGCTTATCGGTAAGCTCGGCGTCGCCATAGATTATCTTGGTGGTGCAAAATCCCCACAGGTTATTTTCCTCAAAAGAACGGTGAATGTTTGCCTGCGTCCAATCGTCCTTGTATTTTGTATTGCTGCTGAATGCGTCAAAGATTTTTTGATAATCTGCATGCACTGTTATTGTTACAGAAGGCGTATAAAATCTGAGCTTTAAAGCATTATGGACAAATATAGGGGCTGTATCACCCTTAAATCCGGCTTCAATCAACGCTGCGGGAAACTGCCCTACCATTGCGCTGCAGGCATTGGTACCGTTGGGGTCTAAGGAACCTTTGCCTTCGCCCTGCATGCGCCACAGCCAATGATCATCCGTTGGTTGTTTCGAGGGATCAGCTAAGTCGTTTAGTGTCAGGTTAGAAATAGCGACTTCATTTTCTTCGACAGGCACAAAGCCAAGCTCAAATGTTGGCGGCTGATCCGGACGAAACATGAATAAGGGATGGGTATTTAAGTTAGTATCTCGTCTAATTTTCTCCTTTATTTGGTCCTTTAAACTTTCAACCACGCCTGGTGGTAACTCCAAAGTAGAAGTAAATGATAGAGCCCCGCCGGCGACTTCTTCCTGCCCTTTAGTGCCAATGTTACTGTCCTGTGTTAATACCCCGGCAAATTTTGTAAAGTGAAACATGTATTTGTTTTGGTCACTTTTGGCCATCCTTACAGTATTTGGCATTATATAAAAATGCATGGCTTTACCGGAGTTTCGCAGGTCGTCGTTGCAGATATCTGCGTATATTTGTAAGGTGTGTGGCATACCGTGATCGTCGTATCCCACTTCGACAGAGTTAACGCCCCACAAGGGGCCCCGGGCAGAACCGTTAAAATCAATATACATAAACTGTTATTTGTTGTTATTTGTTAGTTACGTTTGTGGGTTTTAGCTTATCCATCCGCACCGCCCCCAAATCCCGACCATAAAATGGATCTGACGCCGACCGTGAGCCCATCTCAGACATCTCAGCGAGGCCCGACGGGGCCCCAACGAAAAGTTGATCCGGTGCTTCGCCCGCCCCGGCTAACGGACATTTTTTAAGCAGCGGATCGACCACCGATCCCAGGCTTTCGCGCAGCAGATTGGCCTCGTAAATGACCGGGAAGCCCGTCTTTTCCCGGGTGAGTTCTACAAAGTCTCTGCCTTGCTCAATCGTCATGCCGGGGTCATGGGGATCCTCTTCAAAATCAAGAGCGATCAGAACGTCTTCGTCCACATCCGCAGTAGAAAGGAAATCGTCTACCGGCGCGTCAACCTGATCCGCGGTCCCGAAGTGGTAAGCGCCCCATAAAAGGCCGATATCTTTTGCTGTCTTCTTGCGTGACGTATAGCTCGGATCACGGAAATGCCTGTCTTGAGTGGCTTTACGGATTATCGCTATGATCCCATCCTGCTCCTGCACCTGGGCGAGGTCGATATGATCCTTGTGGTATAGATCAATAACCGTGTCGATCATGCTTTTGCCTTCTTTCTATGTGCGTCAAATCCTGCAAAGTAGATCCTCCCATTGGGTGACCAGGGATGCAGATAGTCTTCCGGATCAACGGGCATGCCGAGAACCATCATAGAATAGTGATTGTCGTTCCCATACAGCGCGATGACTTCGAAAGTTTAATTGAGTTCGATAGTTTCGTTCTATAAGGTGTAAAGGGATTGCGTGGGCCCGAGTTTCAGGAATTCGGAAGAATTTTAGTGACTCCGAGAGGTATTCTCGCAGTCCGGCGTTTAGCCCGACGCGAAGTGTCATAAGTTTGAGGGTTGGATTTTGTTTTTTTATGTACGAGACGGCCTTAGTAATCCGTTGTGCTAAATACCATCGAGGCTTCCCTGACAAGGTTCGCGCCTTTGGAGATGACCGCCCAATACTTAGTTTCTTTGTTATCGATACCTTTAAGCTATTCAAGGCAGTGACGTGAACCGTGTGCGGGCGTTTTCTGAGTTTTCCCCGAATCTACCGCGTTCCCAACGACTTCGAGGAACGTGTTAGCTTGCCGAAAAGGGAGGAGCGGGAGCGAAAAAGAAAGTCAGATAGTTAGTGACGGCCGGAGACACAATCCGGCAGGCGAATTTCCAAATTAAAGCTCACAACCAATCGGAAAAAACGCCGGACTGCCGCCTTTCTTTGTCGGGATTTGGCCTGAGCCGAATGCACCGCCGCGCAGACGAAACTCGTGGCTTGGCTGTTGCGCCACTGTCGTTCCCGCTGCGCCGGGCAAGAAAGCAACCAGACTTACCCAGCCAATTTTGCGCAAAGGTTGCGTTTCCGTTCATTAAGTCTTTTGTCGCACGCAAACTCTGCTCCTGGGTGACTTCCGCCGAATACTTTGTTTCTTGGTTTCCGATGCCTTTAGGCTATTCGCGGTGCACCGTACGTCGTCTGAGAGGCAATTTTCGGAGTTTCCCAGCTTTGCGCTCATGGAGATGTTCGTCTTCAACAGCCGCGAGACCATACAGTTGGTTTTGGCACGGACAGTGGCCCTGATGAAATCGCTCTGATTTGCCCGCGGCACCTCCGCCAGAAGTTGAATGCCTGTGATGGTCCAGCCCGCCGACAGTTCTTCGATCGTGACGGTGGCGCTGATGTTTATGCGACCGGGGTGAACCCTGCGCCGGCGAGCTCATTCGCGAGCGCCATAGAGCAGCATGTGGCATGGGGGCTGCGATCAGCTCATAGGGGTTGGTGCTCTTTCCGTCGCAATTGCCAGCCGCGAAGTATTGGCTTTGCGAAAGGGTCGCGCTCTCCGTAGTTATAGTCCTTTTCCGTCCTTGAGATCACCGACCCAAACGGCCGAGGCGGTTCGTTTCATGAAATCCGTTTCCAAGATGAAAACGGCTATGCCACACCACCACATGACTCTGCGACTTCAGTGCCCGAGTTCCGCGAACTCCTGCCCCGCACCCATGCAAGCCGTCGAACTATTGCCAGCTGTGTATTCATCCCTATAAAGCAGTCCCCTCTCCCCCGGTATCCCGCCAATACCTCGTTTCTAGGATCTGGATAGCTTTTAGCTATGGGGCCCCCTTCCCTGAACAGCGAGTTGTTGTTCGCGTGGCGTTCGTTTTCCAGGAAAGAGGTCTTTGGTTCCGTCGTGAAGTAGATGGGTGGTGATCGTTTGCGCGCGATCATCGAGCGCTGTGCGAAAAACAGGTGTCTGCACCCGTGTACGCAATTGTACGTATTGCTCAAACCAGATCGGTTCTGTTAATTTTTCTATAGGTTAAGGTTCTGCGGATTCGTAGTCCTCTACCGATTGCAACCGGTATTAACATCGAATGGACGATCATGGAACTGCGGCACTTGCGGTACTTCGTCGCCACTGCTGAAGCATTGAGCTTCACCAAAGCGGCAGATAACCTGCATCTGGCGCAACCGTCACTCACGCGGCAGATCAAGGATTTAGAAGCGGAAATTGAAGTTCGGCTTATTGATCGCTCCCGGAAACGGATTTCTTTAACCCCGGAAGGGGAATCCTTTCTGTTGGACGCCAGGCGGTTGCTCGCCAAATGCGCGCAAAGCGTGCAAGCGGTGCAACGCTTGAGCCGGGGCGAATCCGGGCAACTCAACATCGGCTACGTTGCGAACATTTACCACGACGTGCTACCTGCGACGCTGGGGGCATTCCGTAAAGCGTATCCTCGGACAGCGCTGAATCTGTTCGACATGACGCCGGCCGAACAATACCGCGCCCTCGATGAGCGCCAGATTGATCTGGGTTTTGTCTGTTTTCGAACAGGCGCAATCGGCAAAGAGCTGCAATGGGCCTGCGTTGGTCATGACAATGTGATGGTAGCTGTGGCAGCAGGAAATCCGCTGGCCAAGAAAGCCAAAATGGATCTCAAGGATTTGGAACCGATGTTTTTTGTTGGAATGTCCGCAAAGGCCTATCCTGGTTCGAACGAGTGGCTGATTGGCGCGTGTCGCGAAGCTGGTTTCACTCCAAGAATCCTGCAAGACGCCGATCGCGAACCAGCCGTGATTAGTTTTGTCGCAGCAGGACTAGGAGTCGCCCTCCTTCCCGAACAGATCAAAACGCTCCCTCACCAAGGCGTAATCTTCCGTCCTCTGCAACGACGCTTGGCCGTTGATTCTTGGGCTGTCTGGAACGCGAATAATTCGTCCGATTGCTTGAAACAATACATCCAGATCGTTAAGGCGTTGTCCTAGCACACGATGACCTCTTTTCACACCTTAAAAGCCGGATTCCGCTTCTTCCGGGGTTTGCTTGAACCGGGGCGGCATCGCCAATTCTCCCTCTTCAAAGTAGTACTCTGTTCCGGCCTGAACCGCTAAGTCGAAGCCGTGATCAGCGGCGGTTACCTGAAAGTGTCCCTGCGCTTGCTGGTTTTCCTTGAGCCGCTGAGGCGCCGCGTTGCTCCGGTCCCGAAAAAGGACGCTTATCCTCCGGTTGAGTTCTTGGTCCGTAAAGGAATGATCGCTCACGTTCACCGACACGATCTGATCGAAGTCTGGCGGCTTGGTGATCGCGTGGGCCAGGAAAAGCTCCCCGCCCTTCCCGAAGAGAAAGTATTGGAGCCTTTCCGGTTTGGTCGCAGCAGGGTCAAACTTTTGCGCATGGACTACCTTCTTGACCATCACGACGACATCCTCCAGGCCGTCGACTACTTGGTGACCGGGCCGCTCCAGGTGACCGCGAAACACCTTGGCCTTAAAGGAACTCAGCGCCGAACTTTGAGCGTCCGAGGTAAATAAGCGCGTCAGAACAAACGGTTCGGGGCTCAACGTGTACATCTTGGTCCCAAGGTTACCCTGACGATCCTTGGTATAAAGATCGGTCACGTCCTGGCCGTTTTCGGTGAAGCTTACTTCCAGGATTAGCCTTCTCGTTGAGGCCGTCGAACATGGGGAGGTGGGACAGAAAAACCGCGTTCCGGCCGACGACGAGCATGTTGTGCGTGCCCGACGGATCTTGTGCCGCGGCGCCTTCGACGAGGGCCGCATCATCCCGGTCGGCTGCCTTAGAACTAACTAAAATGACTAGCATTGACGAAACGACCGCAAGCCTCCAATTTCGCCGCGTTTTCATAGCATTCTCCTTCGCGTCATGTTCTTACTGCGAGTGGCGCTCGTATGATGCCGATTCCCCTCACCGTCTTTCTTCCTTTGAGCAAATTCAGGCCGTGCGAGATGAGCGCCCAATACTTTGTTCTTGGTTTCCGATATCTGTCAGCTATTTGCGGGACGCCGGACCTTGGAAGCGCGGCGATTGTCAGAATTTTCTAGCTTTGCGCTCATGGAGATGTTCGTCTTCAACAGTCGAGAGATCGTACAGTCGGTTTTAGCGCAGACGGCAGCCCTGATGAAATCACTCTGCTTTACCCGAGGCGCCTCAACAAGAACGTCAAGTTGAATGCCTGTGATGGTCCAGCCAGCCGACAGTTGTTCCATTGTGACAGTTGCGGTGGTGTGTATGCAATCCGGAGTAAACCCTTCGCCCGCGAGTTCATTGGCGAGCGCCATAGAGAAGCATGCGGCATGCGCGGCCGCTATCAGTTCGTTGGGATTGGTACTCCTTCCTTGCGCATCATTGTTCGCAAAGTATTGCATCCCTGAAAGGGTACCGCTCTCCGTGGTTACGATGCCTTTGCCGCCCTTGCGACTGCCGACCCAAACGGCTGAAGCGTTTTGTTTCATGAAGGCCGTCTGAAATATGAAAACGGACCTGGAACGCTGCGAAATAAATGGCTGGCTTCGAGGTCCGAGTCCCGCGAGGCACACCCACACCTCCATCCACCGCTTCGAACTACTGCCGCTTGCGTATTCATCCTGTAGAGCAGTCGTGCTTCCGCTACCATTCCGCCAATACCTCCTTTCTGGGATCTGGATAGCTTTTAACTATCGTGATTCTTTCCCAAAGTAGGAGTTGTTGTTTGCGTGGCGTTCGTTTTCAGGAATGAGGTTCCGTTGTGAGGTAGAACCTCGTGATCGTTCGCGCGCAATCATCGAACGCTGTGCGAAAACAGGCTGTTTGCACGCTTGTACGCAATTATGCGTATTGCTCGCACCAGATCGGTTCTGCTAGTTTACCTATAGGTGACGGTTCTGCGGATTCATACTCCGTACGAGATTGGCCGCAGCCAGTCCTTAACCTCTCGAATGGACGATCATGGAACTGCGGCACTTGCGGTACTTCGTCGCCGTTGCTGAAGCATTGAGCTTCACCAAAGCGGCAGAAAACCTGCATTTGGCGCAACCGTCACTCACGCGCCAGATCAAAGATTTAGAAGCGGAAATTGAAGTTCGGCTCGTTGATCGTTCCGGGAAGCGGATTTCTTTAACTCAGGAAGGGGAATCCTTTCTGTTGGACGCCAGGCGTTTGCTTGCCGAATGCGCGCAAAGCGTGCAAGCGGTGCAACGCTTGAGCCGGGGCGAATCCGGGCAACTCAACATCGGCTACGTCGCGAACATTTACCACGACCTGCTACCCGCGACGCTCGGGGCATTCCGCAAAGCATATCCTCGGACCGCGCTCAATCTGTTCGACATGACGCCGGCCGAACAATACCGCGCCCTTGATGAGCACCAGATTGATCTGGGTTTTGTCTGTTTTCGAGCAGGCTCAACCGGCCGCGATCTGCAATGGGCCCGTATTGGTCGCGACAACATGATGGTAGCTGTGTCAGCAGGAAATCCGCTCGCCAAGAAAGCCAAAATAGATCTTAAGGATTTGGAGCCAATGTTTTTTGTCGGAATGTCTGCAAAGACTTATCCTGGCTCGAACGAGTGGCTCATTGATGCATGCCGGGAAATTGGTTTTACCCCCAGAATCCTACAAGACGCCGACCGAGAGCCGGCCGTGATTAGTTTTGTCGCAGCCGGACTAGGAGTCGCTCTGCTTCCGGAACAGATCAAAAAGCTTCCTCACGAAGGGGTGGTCTTCCGTCCGCTGCGACGACAGTTGACCGCCGACTCCTGGGCTGTCTGGAACGTGAATAATTCGTCCGATTGCTTGAAGCAATACATCCAGATCGTTAAGGAACTGTCCTAACATGCGATGATCGCAACGCGGCCTAGCGCGACGTAGTCGCAACCAAACCGCATTAACACATGAACAAGCGTTGGGGGGCGGGGGACCCAGTATCCCAAATTCTTCTTTGAAGTAGTACAGAAGGATCCAGTGAGGAGCCCTCTCCCTCTTCAAACCGTACGTGCGGACGACCCGAATACAGCGCAAGGAGGATCGACGATGACGACCGGTGCTACAGGGTTATGCCGGAAATAGACAAGGGCAGATTGGCGTGCTCGCCATGGTGGCGTTCATTCAAGCGCAGAAGCCCGGCAATTCGAATATCGATTGAAGAGTCATGTCGTCAGGCATGCTGGTAGTCTCCTTGGGTAGATAACCAAACGCTGTTTGGACGCGGCGTGGCCGCCGCACCCGCCAGGCTCAGCGCATACCGACTGGTCCCTGCACCCGATCAAGCTGCCCGATGCGGCCTATTGGCCAATCTCGCAGCGAGATCGCGGAAGCTTTCCCCAATAGCATGCGGGCAATCATGCATCGTAACGCACGGACGGAATGTTGCTGTAACTCGCACCACACCATTACGGTTTGCCTTGAGAACTCATGATGAAAGACCCGGCCAAATAGACCGCCCGGGCCAAGCTGTACTTGTTGCGAATTCTCACGAGCCAATCGCGCTGAACGTCGGCCAAAGCTTGCGCTGGGCTACTTCCTTTATGGGCGGCTTCATAGAAGTCGCTAACGATCTCGACGGTGTCTTTTTTATCGCTGATCGACCACAGCGTCATCAGCAAGTTCTGCGCGCCAGCTTGGACGAAGCCACGGCGCAGGCCGAGCACGCCGTCGCCGGCTTTTGCTTCACCCCGACCGGTCTCGCACGCCGAGAGAGTCACTAACCAGGTGCCCTTGAGATCGAGCGTGCTCACGTCCTCAGCGGTGAGAATGCCGTCGCTGTCAGCGGGAGGCACCTCGCTTTTTTCCCAGAGATCGAGCGTTCTCTGCGCGCCGCAGAGGGCGAGTCCGGCGAGGCGCATCGGATTTTTCATCTCGTCCTTGGCAGCAGGGACCTTGCCTTCGGCAATGAAA
>Ga0209647_1002269_pt1 | contig 15632 bp, 12 predicted proteins | sample GraSoi_2013_60cm_FD_185827 | JGI IMG/M metagenome (GOLD analysis project Ga0209647, IMG submission 185827) | Grasslands soil microbial communities from the Angelo Coastal Reserve, California, USA - Sample 9_17_2013_60cm (SPAdes) (version 2) | ecosystem: Environmental > Terrestrial > Soil >...
CTAGACCGCGAATTATGTTTCTCGGGGTTCAAGGCTGGGACATGGCTCAAATCCGGCGCATGGGGATGCAAAACGAAAGAGCGCATTGACCCAAGGCGCCGAGGTTTTCGCCGTAACCTTTACTGCTGCACCAACGCCATCATGTCCGGCGCATAGCGTTCCCCGGCAACAGCAAATTCTCCCAGTCGAGCGTTCGTCTCCTTCAGATCATTTTCAGTGAGCTGAACCGATAACGCACCCATGTTGTCCTCTAGATAGCGCACTCTCTTGGTACCAGGGATCGGAATCATATCGTTGCCTTGAGCCAAAACCCAAGCCAAGGCAAACTGTGCGGGTGTACAACGTTTCTTCGCCGCCAATTCTTTTACCGCGTCAGCCAATTTGATATTTTTCTGCAACGCCTCCTCAGCGAAACGCGGGTTCGTCCGCCGCCAGTCAGTCGGATCAAGATCCGATACTTTTTGGATCGCACCGGTCAAGAACCCGCGACCCAACGGACTGTACGGCACGAAACCAATTCCAAGTTCACGACAAGTCGCGAGTACGCCGTTTGTTTCCACTTCGCGGGACCAAAGTGAGTATTCGCTTTGCAACGCCGCGATCGGATGGATTTTGGCTGCACGTCGTAAGGTTTCCGGGTTAGCTTCTGACAACCCAAGCGCGCGCACCTTGCCCGCTGCTACCAGTTCCGCCATTGCCCCAGCGGTTTCTTCGATCGGCACATTGGGATCAACGCGGTGCTGATAAAAGAGATCTATTACATCGATGCCGAGCCGGTGTAGACTCCCATCGCACGCACGCCGGACGTTGGCGGGCGAACTATCAGCCGTCCGGATCTGATTCTCATCGAATTTGAATCCGAACTTCGTCGCGACCACTACGCTGTCGCGTGGAACGTCGCGGAGAAAACGTCCAAGCAATTCTTCGTTTTTGTAAGGACCGTAGACTTCGGCCGTATCAAGGAAGTTGCCACCGAATTCAAGATACCGATGAAGGACGCGTAGAGATTCGGCTTCATCGGTGGGCCCGTAGGCATGGGACATTCCCATACAGCCCAGTCCAAGCGCTGAGACGGTGATACCGGAATGGCCGAGCGGACAAAAAGGAATCGATTTGTGTGCCATAACTTAATGTCAGGGTTTAAGGAACTTTAGGTGCTTCGATTGATTTTAGGTTGATGGAAAATGTCTGTCTGAATCGGGTGAAAGTAAGGATTCATTACTCAAAAGGCCGACCGTCTCGGATTAGTTGCCGATGCGGTAGTTCATTGATTTTTAGCGATTGAAAAGCGAAACACATGCAGCATAGAGGCTGGGCAGTTCCGGCCGTTCGCTTGTCCCACCTACTCTTGCAGCCGAATTGAATCCCCAGACCGCGGAAAAGATTAAGGTCCCCACTTTGAACAAGAAGACGCTCTCCCTTTTCGATTCTGAGATTGTGCTCATGAGCCGAACGTACCGAAGAATGAAAGAATCATCTCTCGGGCTCTTGCTCAGACTGTCGGACTTTTGCGCAAAAATGGTCATTCTCGCCTGAAGCTCGAATGAAATAGCCGATATCCAATAGCCAATAGCCGATTAAATTCAGGGCGCCTTCGCGAACTGGTTGGCGAAGGCGAAGCGACGCCGCGCATCACTCAATTGGCTATCGGCCATCGGCTATCGGCTATTCATTCGAGCTTCAAGCGAGAATGACCGATATCCGCTCGGAGGAACACCCACTTCTCGGCGGAAGATTTGCGCGAAATGGCTCGGACTAGTGTAGCCCACATCGAGCCCTATCTCGATAACGCTCTTGTTTGTCTCTGTGAGCAGACGTCGAGCTTTCTCCATTCTTAGCTGAATGAAATACTGGGAAGGGGTCAGCCCAGTCGTCCTTTTGAAGAGGCGACTAAAATGGAACTCACTCATGTCTGCTTCCCTGGCCAAACGGCTCAGACTAAACTCCTCTTCCAGATGGGCTGCCATTAATTCGGTGGTCTTACGCAGTTTAAACCCTGGTAGTCCTCCCTTGTATTCACGGACATCCCTCGATAGCTTCGTATAGTTTCGTGCCAAGTGAACGGCCAGGGCTTGGGCGACTCCTTCCACAAACAGCGGGCTGGCGGGGCGACCTGATGAGACCTCCCCTCGCAGCCCTTCCAAAAGCGCAGCGAGGAACGTATCTTTGAAACCGGAGACATCGCGCAGATGTATCGTTCCCACATTTTCTTCAAATACCTCTTCGATCGCCCGGGCGAAGACCGGCAATCCTAGATAAAGGTGCATGGTCCCAAAAGGTTCAGGTCCAATTGATCTCCAACGCAGTTCATAAGGAGACTGGGAAGCGGTGAGGAAGAAATCTCCGGTTTCGACGCGAGTTCTGAGCCAAGGCCCGCCAAGTTCCCGTTCTTCGACCACCGCCGTTCCAGAGAGGACCCGCACGATAAATGGCTCGGCAACGCCCGGAACGATGATACTCTTCCGCACGGGGTACTCAGAATAGATCCGGACTAAAAGGTCTTTCCACCCGTTGCTGGCGGCAATGAGTCTACCAGAGGCATACCGATCGAAAGCCGAGGTGCTTTCGGGAAGAGCCATCATAACTTACTTCTTAACCCCGTGTCTTTGTGGATTCAAATTTGCGCAATCGTCAGGACGGATCGAGGGCGTCCACCGTCATGAACATGACTTCCTCAGAAGAGCCTCATATCAATCGCCGAAAAACCTCCAGAAAAAATCGTGCCTTTGGCCGCACCCGGAAGAATTGTCACTCGATCTGAATGCCGAATTTCATATTCGCGCAGACCAGATGTCGACCGCTTACCGTAAGGCGCTGGTCAAATAAGGCCTGGCAGTGAGTACGCATCTCGAAAACAAGTGGTTTTCTGGAGCGAAATCTGCGCTAATCTCCGATTTCGTACCATGGTGACTCTGAAAGCTGTCGTCGAAGCTTTGCTGTTCAGCTCGCAAAAACCGCTTACTCCCAAAGAAATTCTACAAGTAGTCCGGCTAGGTACGGAATACGCCGGAGAGGAGGAGGCTACCGTCCTGGCGAAAATCACTCAGGAATTGGTTCAAGAGACACTCCAGAGTCTGGCCGGAGAATACACCGAACTTGGACGATCCTTTCAACTTGTCGAGCAGGTCAGTGGTTGGCAGCTTTCCACTCGACCTGAATACCAGATCTGGGTTCGCCAGCTGTTTCCAGAATTGCGGCCAACCCGGCTTAGTCCACCGGCGCTGGAAACGCTGGCGATCGTTGCCTATCGACAGCCGATCACCAAAGGCGATATTGAGGCGATCCGTGGTGTGACGGTGGATGGCGTTATGCAAAAATTGCTCGACCTCGGATTAGTCAAGATCGCGGGCCGGGCAGAAATTCCGGGTCGCCCGTTGCTTTACGAAACCACGCTGCATTTCATGGAGCATTTTGGGCTGAAGAATTTAAACGAGCTGCCGAACGCGTCCGAATTGCGGAATCTCAATCTGCCGACTGCGAAGGTACCGGACGAACCGCAGCTCAACAAACCAGCGGAGGAGCTAGAGGCGGTCGAATCGTCCGAACGCAACCCTGCCGATATCGGCCGGCCAGAAACGAACACTGACCCTAAGGCAGCGGTTTTGCCCAGCCCTTCCGATCAACAACATAACTCAACGGACGGAGAATAACTTGAGCGCTCAACTTTCACTCGACGAGATCCGAAAAAAGATCGACGAGATTGATTCCGAATTGCTTCGCCTTCTCAATGATCGAGCCGATCTCGTTCACGAAGTCGGACTCATCAAAAAAGAGGCGGGACTTTCGATTTACGCGCCGGAACGAGAAGAGTCACTTCTGCAACGCCTCGTGCAGAAGAGCAAAGGACGGCTACCGGAAACCGCGATTCGCGCAATTTATCGCGAAATCATGTCGGCCTCATTGGCTCTGGAAAAGGAGCTTTGCATTGCCTTTCTCGGTCCGGAAGCAACTTGGACCCATCAAGCAGCACGCTCCAAGTTCGGAGCATCGGTTCGATATTCACCGCAATCCAGCATTAGCGACGTGTTCGATCGTGTAACTCGCACGGCGGCAGATTACGGCGTTGTGCCGATTGAAAACTCGGTGGAAGGCGCGGTGAATCACACCCTCGACGTTTTTATGGATTCGGAACTGAAGATCTGTGCCCAGATCCTTTTGCGAATTCAGAATGATCTGCTCTCCAAAGAGCCTGCGGAAAAGATTCGCAAGATTTATTCGCATCCGCAAGTGTTCGGACAGTGTCGTGGCTGGCTGCAGGAACACGCTCGAGGGCTCGATCTCATTGAAGTCTCGAGCACAACCCGAGCCGCCCAACTAGCCGCTAACGAGCCTGGCGCCGCGGCTCTGGCCAGTGCAATGGCCGCCGAAGTCTACGGTCTGCGCATTCTCGAGCGCTCAGTGCAGGACAGTCCAAATAATACTACTAGGTTTCTAGTGATATCGCACACAACCTGCCCTCCAACTAAAGACGATAAGACCTCCCTCATGTTTTGCGTCCAAGACCGGGTGGGTGCATTGTATTCCGCGCTCGAGCCTTTTAGCCGGCTGAAACTCAGCATGAGCAAGATCGAAAGCCGGCCATCAAAGAGAAAGAATTGGCAATATTTCTTCTTCGTCGATATCGAAGGTCATTGCGACGACCAACTCGTCAAGGACGCAATCGCTGACCTGGAAAAGCATTGCACATTCGTGAAAGTCTTAGGGAGTTATCCCAAGACGGAAGCGGTAGGAGAGTGAGGAGGTTGCGAGTGGCGGGGTCATCGAACCTACGACCTCTACTTCCCCACGTAAACCGCCTCGTTGGGCAAGTCGGGGCGCAAATATCCGTTTATCATGTTCACTAGCGGAACATAATTGCGCATGACCCGAACAGGGGAAAGCAATCGAATCGTAGAAATTTCTTCGATCGAATCCTCACCATGATTCTTGAGCAATCCCGGGATTAACTCTTCATGGGTTCGCTGAACGATGTCCAAATCGCTATTCCCATCCACAAAAAGCAAGAGGGCAACTTTCCCGTCGATCTCGGCGATATGGCTCTCAAAGATGGTCTCCGTAAAGATCGACTGTTGGCTGGAATCGAGTCGAATTTCGTCGACCAATTGATTGTAGGTCACCCCCACGCGGAATTTGATGATATAAAGATGCCGGGCGTTATACTGTTTCGCTCCATCGGAGGAAAGATCCACGTTCGTGAAGTAGGCCAGCAGACCCTCGTGTTCCAATCGTAGTCGTTTGCGACTAACCGTTCGAACGTTTACTCCGGTGAGCTCTCCGATCCCATTATCCGACTCGCGAGGATCACGTATAAGTTGACGAACGATGGCCTTTTCTTGCTCATCTAAAATTCTCATGCCAATATCAATCAAACAAGGTTAAGGCGGTCCCAGGGTATCCCATCTCTCCACCCTGATGCCGGCTTATGGTATTTGCACCAAATATTCCAAAATAAGGTCTGTTGCGACTAAAAACCGCCGATTTAGCCCTTAGTTTGGTCTTGAAACAAGCAAATACGGCTTTAGCTTTGTCAGTTTGTCTGGCCATGAATAATGGGATTATTGATAGCATAGCAGGGCTCCCAAGATCACTGTATCAACCGGAAGAAGAGCATGATTCTTGTGGGGTAGGATTCGTGGCTGCCATCGATGGTCAACGTTCGAACCGTGTACTACGATACGGATTGACCTCGGTGTGCAACATGGTTCATCGGGGCGCGGTCGATGCCGACGCTAAAACGGGCGATGGATCGGGAGTAATGACCCAGATCCCATACAAGATCTTCCGCCGCGAAATCGCCAAGCTGGGGCATACGCTCTTTAATGATACCGATCTGGGTATCGGGTTTGTGTTCTTGCCGCATGATAACGCATACGCGCAAGCACGAGCCAAGGCCATCGTCGAGGAGGTACTTGAACACCGGCAGCTTTTCCTGTTCGGCTGGCGCGAGGTGCCTCTCAATATAATGGTATTGGGAGAGAAGGCGCAATCGACCATGCCCAGAATCGAACAGGTTCTGATTGGCCGAAGCGCGGGAATGAGCGATGAGGAGTACGAACGACGATTGTTTCTAGCCCGAAACGAGATCGAAAAACGGGCGCAGCTGGACAATATCCGAAATTTCTACATTTCATCGTTTTCCCACCGGGTGGTGATCTACAAAGGGCTTTTGACGGCCATTTCACTGGAGAAATTTTACCGGGATCTCGGCGATCCAGACTACGAGACGGCAATCTGCATCTTCCATGAGCGCTATAGCACAAACACTTTTCCGACCTGGCCGCTGAGTCAGCCGTTCCGGATTCTTGGTCACAATGGTGAGATCAACACGATCCGCGGTAACCGGAATTGGATGAGGGCGCGGGAACCGGAACTGACGGCGGAATTCTGGAAAGAGGATATCGATCTTCTAAAGCCGATTATTCAGCCAGGCGGATCCGACTCTGCCAGCCTCGACAATGCGCTCGAGGTACTCATGCTATCTGGCCGCGAGATGCTACACGCCATCACGATGCTGGTTCCGCCGGCTTGGCGTACGGATGAGCGAATGGCCCCGGAACTGAAGGCGTTTTACGAGTACCACCGTTGTTTCAACGAACCGTGGGATGGGCCCGCCGGTCTGGTGTTCAGTAACGGCGTCGTAGCTGCTGCCTGTTTGGACCGAAACGGTCTTCGGCCCGCGCGTTACAAGGTCACTGAGGACGGCATTTTTACGATTGGTTCCGAAGTGGGATGCATGGAGATCGACGACGCGAAAGTCGTCGAGAAAGGTCGGTTGGCGCCTGGCGAAATGATCGCAGTCGACACCAGATCCGGAAAGCTTTTGCGAGATCGAGACATCAAACAACGGTTGGCGGCCCAACGCCCTTATCTTGAGTGGGTCAATACGAATCTGCTGCGACTACAGACTCTGGCCGGCCGGGACTTGCAGACTCCGACCGGAGAGCTCGATATTCTTGGTCTCACCCAGCGACAGATCGCCTTCGGCTATAGCAGCGAGGAGCTCGATCTCGTTTTGAAGCCGATGGCCAAGGACGGCCAGGAAGCGGTTGGCTCAATGGGCGACGATACGCCGTTGGCGGTTTTATCGTTGCAGCCACGCCTTCTCTACACCTACTTCCGTCAACTTTTCGCGCAAGTGACCAACCCGCCGATTGACCCGATCCGGGAAAAGCTGGTGATGTCACTCGCGACCATCATGGGATGGCGTCGCAATCTTTTGGCCGAAACTCCAGAACACGCGAAGCTGGTATTTTCAGAGTCGCCGATCTTGTGGCCGCATGAGTTGGACAAACTGAAGGAGCTGCCCGATCCGTTCCACAAAGCGGTTCAAATTTCTGTGCTCTGGCCAGTGGCCGAGGATGAGGCCGGTTTGGAGAAAGCCCTTCGGCGCATAGCGGTGGAGGCCGAACAAGCCGTTGATGGAGCAGCCCGGTTGATCATCCTGTCGGATCAAGGCGTCGATCACGCGCACATCGCGATTCCGATGCTGTTGGCAGTCGGCGCCGTACACAACCAGCTGATTCGAGGCGGCAAGCGGATGCGGTGCAGCATTATCTGCGAAACCGGAGAGGCGCGAGATGTGCATCAGGTTGCTTGTCTTATCGGCTATGGCGCTAGTGCAGTCTGCCCCTATTTGGGATACGAGACGATGCGCGAGATATTGGAGCGCGGATCCCTCGGAGAGGGATTAGTCTACGAGAAAGCGGTCCGAAACTACAAGTCCGCGCTCGAGAAGGGACTGCTCAAAATCATGTCGAAGATGGGCATCTCAATGATCGATAGCTACCGCGGCGCCCAAATCTTTGAGGCGATCGGACTCGGTTCGGCCATGATCGACAATTATTTTGCGGGTACTCCGTCGAAGATCGAAGGAGTCGACTTAGTCGACATCGCCCGCGAAAGCCTGACTCGACACCGGCGAGCCTATGCTCAAGCTGTTCCGGGCGAAGGAGCAACCGAACTTGAGGATCCTGGATTTTATCGTTTTCGCAGACAGGGTGAGCAGCACGCGGTTACGCCGCCGGTCATCAAGAATTTCCACGCCTTCGTAAAGTCAAATAAGCCGGAGGACTACAAGGCATACGCGGACGCGATCAAAGCGATTCGCCCGAACGCGGTGCGCGACCTCCTGCAAATAGTTCCGACGGGGAAACCATCACTGCCGATCGATGAGGTCGAACCGATCGAAGAAATTCGTCGACGCTTTACCACGGCGGGGATGTCGCTCGGCGCTTTAAGTCCGGAAGCCCACGAATGTCTGGCCATCGCCATGAATCGGATCGGCGGAAAATCGAACTCCGGTGAGGGGGGCGAAGATCCGGAACGGTTTCATCGACGACCTAACGGCGACTGGCCCAACAGTGCGATCAAACAAATTGCCCAGGCTCGGTTCGGGGTGACGGCCGCCTATCTTGCAGCCGCCAAAGAAATTGAGATAAAAATGGCGCAAGGCGCAAAACCGGGAGAAGGAGGTCAGCTGCCTGGGCACAAAGTCAGCGCGATGATCGCTCGGCTGCGAAAGAGCACTCCGGGCGTACCGCTGATTTCGCCCCCACCTCACCATGATATCTATTCCATCGAGGATCTCGCCCAGCTGATTTACGACCTGAAACAGGTGAATCCCCGCGCGAAGGTGTGCGTGAAATTAGTTGCTGAGGCGGGGGTTGGCACCGTAGCCGCAGGAGTCGCCAAAGCGCACGCTGACACCATTTTGATCAGTGGACATGATGGAGGAACCGGCGCATCACCATTAAGTTCGATCAAGTACGCGGGAAGCGCATGGGAGCTCGGGGTCTCCGAGGCTCACCAGGTACTTATGTTGAACGGCTTACGCAACCGGATAACTCTGCGCACCGATGGAGGCATGCGAACCGGTGAAGATATCGTTTTTGCCGCGCTGCTGGGAGCGGAGGAATTTAACTTTGGCACATCCGCCCTCATTGCTTCGGGCTGCGTTTATGTCCGTCAATGTCATCTCAACACCTGTCCGGTCGGTGTCGCTACTCAGGATGAGCGGCTACGGGCTAAATTCAAAGGCAAGCCGGAGTACATCGTAAATTATTTCAACGGGGTGGCCCAAGAAGTGCGTGAACTGATGGCCGCTCTTGGAGTTGCGTCATTCAATGATCTGGTCGGCCGGGTGGAGTATCTCCGGCAGCGAGAGATTCCAAATCATCCGAAGGCCAACAAGATCAATCTCTCTCGTCTGCTCGCGAACGTCTCGAAGGAAGACAATTCGCAGCCCAGACATAACACCTGGGAACGCAATGATCCGAATTGGGGTCGACGCCTGGATGATACTATCCTGCAGGATGCGCGCGACGCGGTACAGGACCAGCTTCCGATTGTTCTTAACTATCGAGTCAAAAACACCAATCGTGCGGTTGGCACCAAGTTATCCGGAGAAATCGGCTATCTTTGGGGCGAACAAGGTCTACCGGAGAACACGATACAACTCAACTTGCGAGGCAGCGCCGGACAAAGCCTCGGCGCGTTTCTAAGTCCGGGCGTGAAAATTGCCCTTTCCGGCGAAGCCAACGATTACGTTGGGAAAGGAATGGGCGGTGGCGAGATAGTTCTGAAACTATCGCCTGGCGCCAAATATGTTGCCCACGAGAATTTTATCGCCGGCAACACTTGCCTGTACGGAGCTACCGGCGGCGCCTTCTTTGCCGCGGGTCGCGCAGGAGAACGCTTTGCGGTACGCAACTCCGGAGCAACCGCAGTTATTGAAGGTGTGGGCGACCATGGCTGTGAATATATGACTCGCGGGACCGTGTTGGTCCTAGGTACGACGGGCAAAAACTTCGGAGCCGGAATGACCGGGGGAACGGCTTACGTATTGGATTTGCGGGAAGAATTTCTTCTCGATCTCAATCCGGAGCTGGTAACGGCTTCGCGGCTGGTTGAAGAAGAGGACATTATCACCGTAAAGGAGTTGATTTATAAGCATTTGGAACGCACCGAAAGCAGCCGCGCCAAGGAAATTCTGGCGCAGTGGCCGGTGTACCAGGACAAGTTTTGGCGCGTTCGTCCGACTTACGTTCCGCCAGCCGAGAAACCCGCTCCAGAACCCGTCCCGACCACCGTGGAAGCAAGCGGAACAAAAGACTAGCTTATGGAGCTGGTGACTCAACTCGCGCTCTTTCTTGAAAACAAGCCCGGGACATTGGCAGCGGTCTGTGATGCGTTGGCGGAGGCAAAGATCAATATCTTCGCTTTGACCATCTCAGATACAGTCGATCATGCGGTGGTTCGCATGGTCGTAAGTGACACGAACAAGGCGCTTTCCATTTTTGAGGCGCACGGAACGCTGGTGGTGGAAAACGAAGTTTTGATGATCGAGCACGACAATCGTCCTGGAACGCTTTCGGAAATCGCCAAGAAACTTGCTTCGAAGAAAGTGAATATCGAGTACGCCTATTTGGCCGGCGGAACGCATACGAAAAAGGGCCTCATGATCTTGCGACCCGATAACATCAAAAAGGCGAGCGAAATACTTGGAGCGAAATACTCCTGATGGGCGCGGCTGACGCGCCGAATGGTTTTGAAGCGCACGGCCCTGGCCCCTACTTCTTTTCGGCCTTCTTCTCGGGTTTTTCGTCGAGGTCTATCTTTGGCTCGGTCAGCGGCTGATCTACCCATTCGACGTAGGCCATGGGTGCCGAATCACTCTGGCGCAAACCCAATTTGACTATCCGGACATAACCTCCATGGCGAGTGCCAGACCGCGGCGCCACATCCGCAAACAATCTCCGTACGGCCTCTTTCTGACGGAGAAACGCAAAGGCAAGACGGCGCGCGTGCAAATCGTTCCGTTTACCTAAGGTCACCATCCTTTCGGCCAGGGGTCGTACTGCCTTCGCCTTTGCCAGGGTCGTCTTGATCCGACTATGTTCAATCAAGCTACAGATTTGATTGGCCAGCAGCAGATTGCGATGTTCGGCCTTGCGGCCCAATTTTACGGTCTTTTTCGTATGACGCATAGGTCGTTAAAGCGTGACTAATTTCCCGTCATCGTTTCGATCGCCGGACAGAGACGGCTCAACCAATCCAGATTCAAATTTCATCCCCAGGCTCAGGCCTAGTTGCTGCAATTTCTCCTTAATTTCGTTGAGCGATTTCTTTCCAAAGTTCCGGTATTTCAACATCTCCGCTTCGGTTTTCATCGCCAATTGCCCGACCGTGGTGATGTTGGCGTTGTTCAAGCAATTCGCGGCTCGGACCGAAAGCTCGATCTCGTTCACGCTCATATTCAGCATCTTCTTCAGGCGAGTATTCTCCTGGCTGACCTCTTCCGAAGTTTCGTCAAACTCTACCTGGCTATCGTCGTAATTGACGAAGACATCCAAGTGGTGGCGAAGAATGGCCGAAGCTTGTAATAAGGAGTCATCCGGAGTAATTCGTCCGTCAGTCCAGATCTCCATGATAAGCTTATCGTAGTCGGTACGCTGACCGACCCGCGTGTTCTCCACCGCATACTTTACCCGGGTGACCGGTGAAAAGATGGAATCGATCGGAATTACGCCAATCGGCATATCCGGGCGTTTGTTCTCGTCGCCGGTGAAAAATCCCCGCCCAACCCGCACCTCAAACTCGGCTTCGAATTTTTGTTTTTTATCAAGGGTACAAATGACTTGGTCGGTGTTCAGCACCTCGATTCCCGAAGTTGTTTGAATATCGCCGGCCGTGACAACACCCTCTTTGGTGACACTGATCGAGACGGTACGCGGCTCGTGGTCAACTGCCTTAAACCGAATCTTCTTCAGGTTCAGAACGATATCGGTGACATCCTCAACGATACCCGGCAACGCCGCAAACTCGTGCTGCGCACCAGTAATTCTGGCAGTGGTAATGGCTGCTCCTTCCAGCGATGAGAGCAGAACCCGACGAAGCGAATTTCCGACGGTGTGGCCATAGCCAGCCTCGAAGGGCTCAGCAACAAATTTAGCGTAGGTTTCTGTGCTGGTAGCCTCGTCCTTGACTAGGCTTTTTGGCATCTCGAAACGTCCAAGACGAACGGTCATAAAATTATTTCACGGATAGAGCCGGGTTTCCCCTGGCGCGGGCGGCTCGCAACCTGATGATTGGAGCCCAGGGACCTACGGCAATTAACTGCTCGCGCGGAGCGGAGAACGAGCCACAGGGAAGCCCAGTTGTCAAGTGAGGGGTCGCTGCCTGTCGGCTTTCTATAACTTATGCTCCTGATCCATGCAATTTGGCGACGGCGGATCCTCGCCGGCGCATTGCCTTTCGCGGCTACCAATGCAAAAATGCTTCAAGGGGATCAATTCCATGCCCATTCTCGAAGAGGTGTACGTTTTTGATGCGGTGAGGACGCCGCGTGGCCGCGGCAAACCGACGGGCGGTCTGCATACTCAAACGCCGCTTTCGCTTGTCGTTATTCTGTTGGAGGAGCTCCGCCGCCGTTACGCGGGAATTGAGCGCTCCGTCGACGAGATAGTGCTGGGCTGCTGTGAGCAATTCAATGATCAAGGCGGCAATCTTGCTAGATCGGCTGCCCTGCAGGCCCGCTATTCTATCAGCACCCCCGGCTTAATGGTCTCACGTTTTTGCGGTTCCGGACTTGATGCGGTGAACGTTGCCGTAGCGAAGGTGATGAGCGGGCAAGCCGATCTGGTCCTTGCCGGCGGAGTCGAGATGCTCTCGCTCTTCTCCATCTTTGGATCGGGAGGGCCGATGCTTTCCGATGTTGAATTCAAGGATCAAACCGTTGGCGTCCCGCAAGGTATCTCTGCCGATCTTATTGCCACGCGGCAAGGCTACTCGCGAAACGATGTGGATAACTTTGCCGCACAGTCTCAGCAGCGGGCCTATCGGGCTTGGGAACAGGGCTGGTTCTCGCGCTCAGTCGTTCCGGTAAATACCGGTTCCACGTTGCTCGAACGGGATGAATTGGTACGCAACAACGTTACCACCGAGAGTTTATCCGAACTAAAACCGTCCTTTGAAAAGGCAGGAGAAGCTGAGGGATATGCCGAGATTATTCGCTATCGCTATCCGCGAGTTGGCCGCTTGAATTATGTCCATCACGCGGGTAATTCGTCCGGGATCGCCGATGGCGCAGGATTGGTGATCATTGGAAACCGCGAAGTCTCGGAACGGTTGGGTATGCAACCAAGAGCGCGAATCCTATCGACCGCGAGCGCGGCCGACGACCCCTGCATTATGCTAACTGCTCCGTCCGAAGCGACCAGTAAGGCGTTGCGACGAGTTGGATTGCGGTTTTCCGACATCGACCTTTATGAGATCAACGAAGCCTTCGCCTCGGTCGTCTTGTACTTTATGGAGAAGACGAAAGTTCCCCATGAAAAGGTCAATCCAGTGGGCGGAGCTATCGCGATGGGACATCCGGTCGGTGCGACCGGAGCAATGCTGATCGGCACCTTGATCGATGAGATGCTACGACGAGAGGTCCGCCGCGGAGCAGTGACCATGTGTACGGGGCTCGGCATGGGTGTCGCGACCATTTTGGAGACCGTGTGAAGAAAATTGCTTTCGTCGATTTTCCGAAAATTCCGAGCGGAGGATTTCTTTCGGCGCTTGAGCGGGAGCTTGCCGAACCGAACAACTCCGCCGTTTGTATTCGCTTTTCGCCAGCGGTCGACGAACCGGCTGACGAACTCCAGATATTGTGTTCGGCCCCCCCATTGCTATCAGAGCTGCGAGGAACGTTGCGGATGCTGGAAAAAGGTTCCAAGCCAGTAGCCGCTTGGCTCGAAGGCGACCTGTCCGGCCTCGGCTTCGAAGTCGCGCTCACCTGCCACCGGCGGTTCACCCGTCAAAAACTGATCCGTTTTTCCTGGCCTTGGATGAAGTATGGTTTGCTTCCGCTTTTGGGGACAACTCAGCGGCTGCCTCACTTAGTCGGACTGAAATCCACTCTCGAGTGCCTGCTGTTCGATAAGCCGATCATTAACGACAACGCCAACAATGCGCTCCTTACAACGGTCGACGGAAGCACCGAACAGGATGCAATCGCAGCCTGGTCCGACGTTGTCGAAAAACCGGTTCAGCCCTGGGATCAAACCGATGTTACTAGGTCGCCGCTTTGGAGCCAAAGCATTCCGAACCGAACCCTGTTGCAGGCCGCGTATTTGCGAATCAGGCAAAAGTCGCCCTCTGAAGACCGCGCACCCGGGTTGTTGCTCCAAGTGCTTCATGACGGACTGGAAAGAACCTTCGATGCCGGACTGAAACTGGAAGCCGTCGCATTCGAGAAAGCCCGAACGGCGCCCTCCACCAAACAGCGGATTTATGCGCAATACGAACTTCCCCAGCGGGCGATCAAGCGCGCATCGCGGATCCCGACGGCTTTTCAAAAGATAGGTATTCTGGGGAGTGGGCTAATGGGAACTGGTATCGCCTACACCGCGGCTTGCACCGGCCTGGAAGTACGATTGTTCGACCTGGATGCAGAGGCGATCAAGCGATCATTGGACCGGATGAAAAAGCTCTCCGAAAGGCGTTCATTGACCGGAAAAAACGGTGATCAAATCATCGGCCGAGTCCATCCTGCTAACCAGATAAGTGATTTGCACGATTGTGGATTCGTTGTCGAAGCGGTCTTCGAACGACTCGAAACCAAAAAGGAAGTCTTGGCAGCGGTCAGCGCTGAACTTGGTCCCGCGACCATTCTCGCCTCCAATACGACAACCTTCCCAATCTCCGAATTGGCAAAGTCGGTCCGCCAACCGGAAAACTTCATTGGGACACATTTCTTTGCCCCGGTTGAGCAAATGGATTTGTTAGAAGTTATCCTCGGTGAGGAAACGTCTGATCAAACGAAGCAGCTGGCCTTGGGGCTTGCGTCACGACTCAACAAAGTGCCGCTGGTTGTCCGGGACGGTCCCGGATTTTATACCAGCAGAGTGGTGATGTCCTATATTCAAGAGGCTTTGCTCATGTTGGCGGAGGGGATCTCTCCTTCCCTAATCGACAACGCAGCCCGCAATGCCGGAATGATCCTTGGCCCGCTGGCCATGGCTGATCTCACCTCTCTCGATTTGTTGGCCGATATTTTTCGGAGCCTGGCGCATCATGGCCGTGGATCAGCACAGTTTGCTCAGGATGCGATTAGCATTCTATCGAAGTTTATTGAGGCAAAACGGCTAGGACGAAAAGTTCGAGGAGGCATCTACGATTATTCGGAAGACGGGACACGGCGCGAATGGAACGAGCTCCCAAAATGGTTCCCCGGCGATCCTAAGCCGCCCACCAGCGAATCAATTGCGGATCGATTGATGTATATCCAGACGATCGAAACCTTATACACGTTACGCGAAGGAATTCTCGACGCACCGGAATTGGCAGACTTGGCTTCGGTACTAGGATGGAAGTACCCGGCGTTTCGAGGTGGTGTCATGCGCTATGTGCACGTAATCGGACCAGAAAAATTCGAGGCGACCCGGCAAGATCTGGAAAGAAAGTACGGCCGCAGATTTGCTATTCCTGCCAGTGTTTCCGGCAAGTAGACCGCAGGTTCCGCGTTCCACAAAAGCTCACGAAGACAGAACTTTGAACAGGAGCTCACAGAGGGAACAGAGAAACTGGTACTTGATCCGGACCATGAGACCAAATGGCCGTCGCTTTCGTACCGGGCAACAACTCGG
>Ga0209647_1002270_pt1 | contig 15629 bp, 10 predicted proteins | sample GraSoi_2013_60cm_FD_185827 | JGI IMG/M metagenome (GOLD analysis project Ga0209647, IMG submission 185827) | Grasslands soil microbial communities from the Angelo Coastal Reserve, California, USA - Sample 9_17_2013_60cm (SPAdes) (version 2) | ecosystem: Environmental > Terrestrial > Soil >...
ATACCGCCGATGATTGCCATTGTAATGAGCGCTAGGGCGATGTTCTTGTTCCCTTCTAGCAGTTGTGCTACCAGCACCGAGCCGACGATGGCGGTTCCAAGCGAGGATCCCAGATTCGAAACAGCTCGCGACAAGCCCGAGATCTCTCCCTGGTCTTGCTCGGGGAAGGCCGATTGGACAACGTTGACCGAGGCGGTCAGCATAGCGCCGATACCCGCGCCCATCAACAGCAAGCCGGGGATGAAGGTGATGATGCCGGAGGTGGCATTCACCAGCGCTAGCAGGAGGAGCGTGCCGAGGATAGACATGACAAATCCGGCCCAGATGAGGGTTCGCTGGGGTCGCCGTTTCGCCATGCGTTCTGCTAAGGCCGCTGTGATCAGGATACCGATGGTAGCCGGTGTAAGCATCAGGCCAGTCTGAATGGCGCTGAATCCGCGGACCTGTTGGAGGAAGACTGAGATCACGAAAAAGCTTCCCTGCAAGGTGAGCCATTGGACGTTTTGCGTCACCAGCCCGAGGTTGGAGACCCGGTTGCGGAATAATCTCGTTGGCAAGAGCGGCTCTTTGCCTGCCCGTTCCCAGGAGCGGGAATGGAGGAAGAATCCCACGAGAATGAGGGCACCGATCGCCACGAACAGCCAGACCGGCGAGATCCCTCCCTGCGGGATTACTACGGTCGTGCCGATGGAAAACGCCTCGCGCGCTGCCAACCACCCATACGTTCCAGACAGCAGGATGCCGGACACCACAAAGACGAGGCCGGCTGCCGAAAGCACCGCTCCGGTAACGTCAAAGCGAGGTCGAGCGCCTTGAATCCCAGCGTCAGCGATTCTGCGACTCAGCACGATAATTGTTGCGACCACCAGGGCCTGGACGATGAAAGAAGCACGCCAGCTGATCCCGCTCGTGATCACGCCCCCAATGAGGGGCCCCGCCGCCGCTCCGATGCCAGCGGCTGCGCTGACGATGCCGAACGATTTGGCCCTCGATTCGAGGCTGCGAAAAGTGACTGTGACCAAAATATAGATCGGCGGGATCATCAGGGCAGAACCCACGCCCTCCAGCAGCGAGTAGCCAAAAATGAGGACGCCCAGCCCCTGTGCGAGCGCCGCGATGAGCGCGCCGAGTCCATAGACGATGAGGCCGATCACGAAACAACGCTTGCGGCCCCAGATATCGGTCAGCTTACTGCCAGGGATCATCAATGCTGCCATCGTGAGCGTGAAGAAGGTGATTGCAGTCTGCACGCCTCTGACCGAGGTGTCGAGATCGATGGCGATGTTGCTGATCGCCACGTTCATGTTGGAGGCGGCGTAACTGGCGATGAACTGGGCTAGCGCGAGCGGAAGCAACACCGACGTCGGAGAAAGTGCTGCTTTGGCCGGCACCGTGTTTGACGGCACCAGGTTGTAGTTGTCCTGGTAAGCATCCATGCGAACGACTCCCTGTTCAGTCTGACGCTGGCGCCGCAAAGGATGCGGACGGCCTATGACGATTGACCACTCGCTTTGAAGCAAGCGGTAGTGTGCAACGTAGAAGCGACCCGGAAACGTTGGAACACCGAGAGGCGTCATGGTGCGTAGGGCACGGCACGATCATCAGCTTCCGCGGGCACCCTCAGCTGGCACTGTGCCGCGGAGGATCCAGCTCATTGAGGCCGACGCGTCCCTCGCCATGGTCAAGCTGATAGTCAAGGTTCAGCGCCGCATTGATCAGTGCCAGGTGCGTGAATGCCTGCGGGAAGTTACCTTGCTGCCCACCGGTGGGCCCGATTTGCTCGGAAAAGAGGCCGAGGTGATTAGCATAGGTATCCATCTTTTCGAAGGTGAGACGCGCTTCCTCAAGCCTGCCCGCCCGCGCGAGTGCGTCCACATACCAGTAGGTGGCGATTGAGAAGGTGCCCTCATGGCCGCGCAGGCCGTCGGGCGAGGCACTCGGGTTGTAGCGGTAGACGAGACTATCCGAGACCAGCTCGTGGTCCATCGCCCGCAGTGTCGAGAGCCACATCGGGTCCGTCGGCGACACGAAGCCGACCAGCGGCATCAGCAGCAACGAGGCGTCAAGCACATCAGTGTCGTAGTGCTGGACGAAGGCGGAGCGCTTGGCGTTCCAGCCCTTCTCCATGATCTGCTGGTAGATGGCGTCGCGCGCTTTCGCGAGGCGCTGCAGGTCGGCGGGCAGTCCATGGCTGGTGGCAATGCGGATTGCCCGGTCGAACGCGACCCAGGACATCAGGCGTCCGTAGACGAAGGGCTGCTGGCCGCCACGTGTCTCCCATATTCCCTCCTCCGGCTGATCCCAATGCTCGCAGAGCCAATCTAGCAGGTCGTGCAGACGCGTCCACGCCACGTGACTCAGCCGCAGACCCTGTGTGTCAGCGAGGTACAGGCTGTCTATAAGCTCGCCATAGATGTCGAGCTGCAGTTGATCGGTCGCACCGTTCCCGATGCGGACGGGGCGGGAGCCCAGGTACCCGTCGAAGTGGTCGAGGCTCTCCTCGCCAAGGTCCGACGAGCCGTCGACGCGGTACATGATCTTCAACGGTGGGGACGCGCCGTGGACGTCCGCATGATCGCTGACACGCGCGTTCACCCACTGGAGAAAGGCCCTCGCCTCGTCCCTATAGCCCAGGCCGAGCAGCGCATAGACCGAAAACGAAGCATCTCGGATCCACGTGTAACGGTAATCCCAGTTGCGCTCGCCGCCGATATCCTCAGGGAGGCCGGTCGTCACCGCGGCCACCAGTGCGCCGGACGGTGCATAGGTCATCAGCTTGAGCGTCATTGCCGAGCGGCTGACCATCTCGCGCCAGCGTCCGCGATATGTCGAACGGTTGAGCCATTCGCGCCAGAACTCGCCCGTCTTGACGAGCATTGCGTTCACCGTGTCAGCGGCGATTGCCCCTGGCGCGACCTCCGAGGCCGCTTCCAGCACCACTGTCGCGACCTGTCCAGCTTGCAGCGTGAATCCGGCACGCACGTCGTTCCCACTGCGGGTTAGGTCGATTGGTTTGGGAGGCTCGGTCCCGTCCATTTGGTCAGCCCCCGCCAGCGCCAACGAGGTGTCGACATGCAGGGTCAGCATAAGGTCAGGAGTGGAGAAGACCGCGCCGCGCTCGGCCAGATGGAGCTGGTGTGGCCGGCGCCCGTAGTCGAAGCGCGGGGCACAGTCCATGGCAAAACGCATAGCACCGCGTACCACTCGTACCCGCCGCACCAAGCTGTGGTGCGCTGTCGCCGTCTCAGGCCGCTCGATTGGCATGAAGTCAACAACCTCGCCGACGCCATCGGAGGCCATGAAGCGTGTGATCAAGATGGCCGTGTCGGGAAAGTACAGCTGCTTCGTCACGAAATCTGGCTCATCCGCGGTGATGCGGAAGTGGCCGCCTCGCTTGAGATCGAGCAGTGCGGCGAAGACGCTTGGCGAGTCAAAGCGCGGACAGCAAAACCAGTCGATCGTGCCGTCGGTGGTCACGAGCGCTGCCGTCTGCAGGTCACCGATCATGCCGTGATCTTCTATGGGTGGATACCGGTCCATTGATTGCACCTCCACACGGCTGGACACGTGCGCTTGCGTATTGTCTCGCGCTAACGCGCATGTTCACGTTTGCCACGCTACATCGGGTACAGCTGGGGTTCAACTGTGTACCGCTGCGTGCTTTCCCATTGGACAACCGCTCCGACACCGGCCGCGACGAGCCACACGAGTAACCAGAACCAGGAAGCCTGGATTACGGAACCGACAACGCCGTACTGCAGCGCCTCCAAGGGGATCCGCCCCAGCATCAGCAGGAAACCCGCAATCATGATGGCGGCCCCGCCCAAGGCCGAGAGGACGATAAGGAGCAGCTTGGGCACGTTGAGGAACAAGACCACTCCTGCGAGGACAGCCGCGGCAAGCACGCCGACGACGAAACTCAAGACTCCCGGCTGGATGCCGAGCAATGCCATGAAACCTGTCCCGATCATATACCCCACCGAGGCGCCGAGGACGGTTACGGCGAAGTAATAGTACAGGTAGGAGAGCACGGCGAAGACAAGGCCGACGACGACGCCAACCACCACACTGGAGGTCGTTGCCAGGAAGCCGCCTCCAAAGAGGTCGACCATCGCCGATGCGCCGATGGAGAACCCGGCGAAAAAGCCCCAGATGGGCAGCAAGAACAAGAAGAACCGGTAGCCGGCAAGGCAGAAGGCAGCCCCGATCACCAGGGCGAGCAGCCCAATCAAGAACGTCTGCATAGAGCCACCTCACTTCAGTCTGATCAAACCCGCTGTCTGTCGGGGCCGCACTCTGCCGGCCCCGCTCCCGCAGCTACGTGCACAGTGCTTCTGGCCCCCACCGCCCATGTCGTGCCCAACGTGCGGATGCGTTCGTCAGGAGCCGGGACGATTGCAGAACGTCACCCGTCCCGGCTCTCGTGTCACGTCATTGCGTCTGCGTGCTGGTAGGCGTCGCGGTCTGCGGCGCCGGAATCTGCTCGGCCGCGGCGGAGGCGGAGGCAAGCTGCGCGCCGTACGCGACCAACGCCTCTGGGCGCACGATCCCTTGGGCGACCATGACGCCGCCCGCACTCTCGACAGCTTCCTTCAAGGGAATAGCCCAGCGATGCTCGAACAGCACCATCAGCGCGGTCGTGCCGGGCGGGAGATCGGCCGCGATAGCCTTGATGTCTGCACCTGAGAGGCCGAAGTTCCGCTCAGCGAAGGTCATAGCGCCCAGCTCGGCGCCAGCCTCAGCGCCTTCTTCGGTACCCGTAGCCCCGAATCCAAGCAGTGCGCCGACGATTGCCCCGTACGCCATTCGCTGCTCCAGCGTGAGATCGCTCACGCCGAGCGAGATAATCGAGCCGGTTTCGGTCTTCCGGATGGCGAGGGCGTCGAGCACCCGGATGAGGTCACGCTGGCTGGCGCTGTGTAGCTCACGCGCGATTTGCCCCCTCATTTTGTCGTTGTCCAACGCAAGCACCACAAGATGGACTGGTCCTAAGAGCATGCCTGGTCTCCTTTCGCCTTCGCTCTCGTACCCACGGTTTCTGTAGCCGCCGTTCGTAGCCATCGTCGGGCAACCAAGGGAGCCAATCGCCGTACGCGGCCTTCATCCGCTCGCCTCCCGTTTCCGTCCCCTACCCACAACGCCGACGCGGTGCACCCGAGCATCGGACGGCGTTGGCCATCGTAGCCCACATGGCTCTTTGCGACCCCATACTAGGGGCGGGTCTTCCAAGTCAGTTCCACACTACATCGACGTGGTACGGAGGACCTGCCCATTGGGTGAGGGCCGCGCCAGGCAAGCGCAGCGCGCAACGTGGCCGGGCGCGTAGGGCGCCCACATGTCTGGATGACGCCAGGTCAAAGGGGGCTAGGGCTGCCGAACGTGCGACGGGGCCTTGCCTTGAGGGGTTGTCAGCTAGAGCGGGGAGGCGGCGCATGCTGGCGCCGCATATACCACCCGTGCTGGCGATTTGCTCGCGGATAGCTCGCAGGTCAACAGATGTCGGCTGCTTACGACGCTACATTGGTGTTGCCGCATGCTCGGCCACCAGCTCCGCAGCCAGGCGCTCCACCTCGGCCGCTGGCAATAAGCCTCCTGAGAGCACCCGGCCCTGAGCATTGCGGATCGTCTCTTGCAGGTGCGTGGCCCAGGTGTGCTCGAGCAAGGCGATGGCGCCTGAGCTGTTGAGCGGCAGGTCGGCAGCTGCGGTCTCAACGTCCGCTTCTGACAGCAGATCGAGCACTTCTCCCGCTATCGGCCAGTAGGGCTTTGCCTCCTCCTCGCTGAGATCGCTCAGCTCGCGGGCGCTGACGTTCCCCTGCGCGTCCTTCTGGATGAGCAACAGGTCGACAACCCGCACGATGCCCAGGTCGCGCAAACGGTGTAACTCCGGCACGATTTCTCCGGTGAGGTGATTTCCCTCAAATTCGATCACGACATATTCCAGCGGTCCCATCGCTCTGCCTACCTTCCGCGACTTGCGGCTCGGCCCACATGCTCGCCTGTTGGGCTCAGACTTGCTTCAGCAACTGCGCTTTTTTGACCTGGAATTCCTCGTCCGTCAGGACACCGGCGGCCTTGAGCTCGCCCAATTGCTTCAGCCTTTCGACCGGGTCTGGTGCGGGCATGGCTGGGGCGCTCGCCTCGGCGTACTGGGGAGGGGGAGCAGGCGCGTACTGAGGAGCAGAGGGATACTGTGGTGCAGGCGCGTACTGTTGCTGCTGTAGAGCGGCAATTTGGTCTTCTTGGGCTGCGTCACGTTGCTGCTGATCAGCATCCTTCGTCGCCGTGTGCCTACCCGCAAGGTAGGCTGCGCCACCGACGGCGGCAGTTCCCACGACAGCTCGACGCACCATTCGTCGTCTCAACATGTTGGTGTCCTCCATAGCCCCCGACCTCGCAGGGGACCGACACTTCCATAGGTTTGACCACCCTCGGGTCTGCACGATGCAGGCAAGATCAGTGTAGGCAGGTCTGGTTCTTGCCGCCACGCACCTAGAGTGCGTATGCCGGGCTAGTCTCCCACTATCCTTTGGTGGAGGCGGGCAGAGCCTCTGGCCCTGCGGCGAGGTCCGCCTCGGCTGGGTCGGACGCTGTTCTACCTCGAGATCTCCGTCGGCGTCGTCCGCTGCGCGCGCAGGCTGGCGACCAAAATGTACACGCTCACCACGAACACCCAGCCGGGAAAGAGCATCTCCGTCCACGGCACGAAGCCAGCACTCAGCAGGAGGACTATCGCGCACGCATAGCCGAGCAGAGCTATCCAGCGAGGCATGATCGCGATGCGCAGCGCCATGGTGGCAGTGGAGATGGTGAACACCGCGGCCATGCGCATGGCGTAGATCGTCAACAGCGAGTGAGTTACCTCGCGGTTTAGCTGCCATGCCCCGTTCGACAGCGCACTCGATGAATTCGCGAGTGCTGCGATCGTGCCGCCCGCTACTGCCGCGCCAGCGAAGAGCATCGCGACGAACAACAATCCACTGCCAAGGAATACCGTCGCGAAAAAGCGGTCCTCGTACTGCCCCATGCGGTCGCGCACAACGCCGATAAACCACAGAAACGCGATGCCGGCGTAGGGTATGAGGTTCAGGGCAAAGATGACCAAGTTCCTGTGTACGGAATCGGTGGCCCACACGCCTGCCACGCGCTGATCGGCGTTCGCAATTAGCGCGAGCCTGATGAGCACGAGACTCACGGAGAGCAGCACAGCGAAGGCAATGCCGGCGATGGCGGCTGCGCGCGGTGTCTTGAGGGCCTGACGAGTGGTGGCGGGCTCCAATGAGTCCATAGGTTTTGAGCCCATGTGTTTCTTCCTTTGCTGTGCCGTCCGTGGCATGCGCGGCTTCCAGCTTTGCTTCACTCGATCGGGGCGCCGACCCGGAGCCTGCGCCGTACGTCTGGCGCCCGCACGCCCCGTCTTGGCATCAGGAAGGACCGCGCAGCCGGCTCAAGCGATCCTTTCGCGGCGAGCAGCCCGAACCCATTTCACCACCGGTAGTGTAGACCAGGTCCGCTTCGCCGGACCTGTGCGCAGGGCGAGGCTGCGCGGCGAAGTTCAGGCTGCCCTGACGGTGTGGGCTGCTCTCCGCCGAGGGCGAGCGCCTGGGGCAAAGTCCGCTCGCCCCGCACCAGCCTCATGTCTGTCGCAGCTCGCGTCAGGCCGAGAGACGTGTCCTCTCCCCCAAGAGGCTGGTACAGACTCACCCTGGGAACCATCCACCCGCGCGGTGCCGGCCGCGCCTGGCGCTGCGTACACTCCCTGCGAGACCTGGGATGTCGTGGCGGCGGGCATACGCTTTCGCGTACGCCCCGATTTGTCGAGCAAAGGAGAGCACGTTATGTTGCGCAGGCGAGGAATGGACGGACCACGGCAGGCAACCCCTGCGGTCAATCGCTATCAGATGCGCGAGAAGCTCATCTCTATCGGTGACGACTACTTCATCGAGAACGAGCACGGTCAACGCGTCTACAAGGTCGACGGCAAGGCACTCCGTATCCGTAACACACTCATCCTGGAGGATTTGCAAGGGCACGAACTCGCTAGCATTCAGGAGAAAATGCTCCGCATCAAAGACACGATGGACATTGAACGCGGCGGCCAGGTTGTCGCCACCGTCAAAAAGGCGATGATAGCCCCCATGCGTGATCGGTACAGCGTCAACGTGAGGGGTGGTCCGGACCTGGACGTCCAGGGGAATATTGTCGACCACGAGTATCGGATCGACCGCGGCAGGCAGTCCGTTGCGGAAATCTCGAAGAAGTGGTTCCGCGTGCGCGACACCTATGGGGTCGAGGTGGCACCGGGCGAGGATGACGGGTTGGTTCTGACTATCACCGCGGCCATTGACCAGATGTCCGGGCGCTGATGTCCGCATCACGAGCCAGAAATTGACACTCTGCCCGCATGAATGCGGGAGATTCTTGGTTCCGCCAGCCGGGGCAACGGACCGCCTCGCGGCCGCCCGCAGGAGCCCGGCTGTCCCCAAGCGTTAGGTTCCCGTGTGCCCCACGGTACCACTCAGAAGGACACGTTGCGCGGTGGCTTCCCAAACCCCTTGCTGGATGGCCCGTGCCAGCCCGGCCTCTCGGATCAGCAGCGCTGCATTGTGATCCCGGTCCAGGATCAGCCCACAGTGCGGACAGACGTGGGTCCTGATTGATAAGGACTTGCGCACCACCTCTCCACAGCCCGAGCACAATTGGCTCGTGTAGTGGGGCGGCACTGCGACAACAGGGATGCCATGCAGCCGCCCATAGTACTCGACCCAGTGCCGGAACCGTGCCCAGCCCGCGTCGGAAATGGCCTTGGCTAGCCGCCGGTTGCGCACCAAATTGCGTATCTGCAAGTCCTCCAGGGCAATCAGGTCGTGAGACGAGACGAGCGCGCTCGCCGTTTTGCGGGCGAAATCCTCGCGCTGCCGCTGGAGCTTCAGGTACGTCTTGGCCAAGGCACCACGAGCCTTGTGCCAGTTCGCCGATTGGCGCTGTGGGCGCGGTTTGTGCGCTGGGGCGAGTGCCATCGGCGGGGATGTCAGCGCTGGCACGGGCCGGAGCACCCGCGGGGTGGCTGGCGCATACTTGTTGTGTTTGGCGCGCTGCTGCGCTGCGTGATTCTGCTTGGGCTTCCTCCCCTGTTTGTGGTCGAGACTCTTGCGTGAGAGGCGCTGGCTTCGCCGCCGCACCTGCTGCTCGACGTGGTGGATGAAGCGCGGATTGGCGACTGCCTGTCCGTCGGAGTCCATGGCGTAGGCGAGGAGCCCGACATCAATGCCCACCACGCGGCCAGTGGGCACATGGGTGACACAGCGTTCAGCTTGGAGGACCACCTGGGCATAGTAGCCATCCGCGCGGCGGATGAGGCGCACCCGCTTGAATTACTCAAGAGAGAAGGTCGTCAGAGCGCGACTGCCGATGAGCTTTACCCGCCCGATGCCGCAGCCATCGGTGAAGGTCAGATGCTTGCCGTCGGGGTCCAGCTTCCACCCGGTGACCTTGTATTCCACCGAGCGGCAGTCGCGCTGAAAGCGGGGGTAGCCCTTCTTGCCGGGACGCTTGGCCTTGCAATTGGCGTAGAAGCGACTTATCGCCGCCCACGCCCGGTCGGCCGCCGCCTGGCGTGCCTGCGAGTTGAGGTGGGCGGCGAAGGCAAATTCATAGGCAAGGCGGCCACACGCGATCTGCAAGTCATTGGCTCCGATGCCGCGTTCGTCCATCCACAAGCGCAAACATGTGTTGCGAATGAATTGCACGACGCGGATGGCCTCATCAATCGCTGTGCGTTGCGCCGGAGTCACCAGAAGTTTGTACTCGTAGATGAGCATGTGCCCCGCCGCCTTCGTCGCCCGCGTTGCCGTCGTTGCACAGGAACACCAACCAAGGCTATACTACCCTCTAGAACACCCGTCTGTCAAAGCGAGGGCCATTTATCCCCCGCTTGAAAGCCGGGACTTTCTGGCCCCACTTCTGTAACGATGAAGTCCGCCACTCAATCAGCGCGCGACGACGGCCAACCCGAAAGGGTCAGGCGCCGTCGCGCGTGTGCCTCCGCAGCTGCCAGAGCGCCGCACCCAGTAGGAGCGCGGCGCCGAATCCGTTGCTTCGAGGAAGCGGCCCGCGAGCCGCTTCGCCCTTATCTCGCGTGAATGCTGTCGAAGTACTCCGAGTTGGCCACGAGCCCATATATGACGAGGACGGCGAGCGCGATCATGACGATCCCTTCCCAGGGATCTGCGGGCAGGTAGAAGAACCAGCGTACGCCGATGATGGCGGCGGCGATGAGGCCCACGATGCGCCCGAAGGTTCCGCCGCGCAACAGGTCGTAGCCGGCATAGGCCGCGACGGCCGCCACGACTAAGTCAATTGCGCCCCATAGCCAGAGGCGGTCGCTAAACGTGCCATAGATCGTTTGCGCGAACCACGCGGCATTGTAGAACTCGACGATCGCGAAGATGAGCTGGAACGCCGCGAGCAAGAACATAATGACCGCGGCGAAGGTGACTAGGGCGGGACGTGTCACCGCAGTCGTGGTGGGTGCCGCTTGCGCTGTCGGCGCGGGCGCCGTTCGCGGCGCAGGTGCAGGTGCAGGTTGCTCTGCTTGACTTGCCGGGCGGGTCGGACTCGTCGGTTCGTCTGGATAGTTTGGGTTCATAACGTCTGACATCTGGTTCCTCCTGATGGATCACATGCTGCGTGACCGGTTGAGATCGCCGCTGCCTGGCCCTCGCCCGTTGTGCCAACGAGGCTGCAAGTACTGGAGAGCCTGCTCGCGACCGCCGGTTACCCACACACGCTGGCCTAAACACAGGTAAGCACGCGAAGGCCCCAGCTGCCCCGTTCGAGGGTCGGGTGAGTAGGGCCGGTCTGCCCCTATCTGCGGGAGGGGCAGCACTCCTAGCCTTTGGGCGAGCCTGAGGGCCAGTGAGTGTTCGGCAGCACTTGGCAGTGACCCTGCGCGACCAGGTGTGAAGCCGGGGTCACGCACTGTCGCCGCCACGCATGAAGGCATCGTCCCGAGTCGGCATCAGCGCACACTACGTGCCGTATGCTGCTCCGGTTTCGCATGCTAGCTCGCGTGAGCTATCGTGGTCTGGTCTGGCTGGTCAGCTCCGTGCGACTCAGTGTGACGATCTGCTGACGCTGGTAGCCCACTCGATGTGCGGACCTCCGCCGCGCGTCGGTGGTGGCGCAAGAACAACTTGATGACTTCATCGATGACCACTAAGGTGGTGGCCACGCCGATGCAGATCAGCCACTGGCCCAACGTAAGGGCCGTTGTGCCGAAGATGCGCTGCAAGAAGCCAAGTTGCGTTATGAGAAAGGTCAATAGCAGGGTCAGTCCGAAGAGGCGCACCTGGCGCCCGTCTTGCAGGATGTCGCGATTGAACACGGTCTGGGTTTCGTCCCGAGCCGTGAGGCCGGCGGCCACCTGGAAAAGCGAGAAGGCCGTCAGTGCCATTGTGCTTGCAGCAACGGCCCCGATCACGGGCGGGGCTGTTTCCAGCAACAGCAACGTCCCGAGAGCCATGATGATCCCCAGGACGGCGATGACCACCCACTGGCCGCGAGAGACGACAGGTGCGTTAAGGGGCCGGGGCTTGCGCTCCATCAACCCAGCCGAGGGCGCGCCGAAGCCTAACGCAATCGCGATAGGAACGTCAAGGGCGAAATTGACCCACAACACCTCAAGTGGCGTGAACGGAATGCCGCCAGCGATGCCAAGGATCGCCGCGCCAAGGAAGCTAGCGATAAAACCGACCAGCGTTGCCATCTGGAAGCGGATGTACTTGACCAGGTTGTCGTAGAGCGCCCGCCCATATTCGACTGCCTTGACGATCGTCGCAAAGTTATCGTCGGTCAGGATCATCACGGCGGCATCCTTGGAGACTTCGGTGCCGGTAATGCCCATCGCCACGCCGATGTCTGCCTTCTTGAGCGCTGGGGCGTCGTTGACGCCATCGCCGGTCATGGCTACGATGTTGCTCTTTTCCTGCAGCAATCGCACGAGGCGGATCTTGTCCTCGGGAGCGACGCGCGCGACAATTCCGATGTTCGGCAACCGCGCAAGCAGGTCTTCGTCAGTGGCAGAGGCAAACTGAGCGCCGGTGAGCGCATCCCCGACGATGCCCAACTCGCGGCCAATGGCCGCAGCCGTCACCGCATGATCACCGGTGATCATGCGAACCTGAATCCCAGCGCTTTTGCATGTGGCAATGGCCGCTTTGGCCTCGGGCCGAGGTGGATCGACGATGCCGACCATGGCGAGCAGTGTCAGGCCGTTCACCAGGCCGAGTAAATCTCCCTGTCGATCGAAGGTCTGTGGATCGAAGTCGCGCCGTGCCACCACCATGACGCGTTCGCCTGCCCGTGCCATGCGATCATTTTCATCGAGCGCCAGCTGGCGATTATCGCTGGTGACCGGCAGCACCTGGTCTCCTGGCATCCAATAGGAGCCGCCTCGCGCGATGAGCACATCAGGTGCGCCCTTGACGAAACAGCGCACGACCGGCTTACCAGCACCATCCTTCATCTCGTGGAACGTCGCCATGAACTTGTAATCGGAGTCGAACGGTACTTCGGCCATGCGTGGATATGCCGACCGGGCGCCTTCCACATCGATACCGCCCTTTTCCGCCAGCACAATGAGTGCACCTTCAGTCGGGTCGCCGATCAACACGTCGCCGTCGAGACGCGCGTCGGCGCAGAGTGCCATCGGCAGCAGGATGTCGTTGAGGTCAACGGCGCTCTCGGTGGAATGCAATAGTTGTCCTTTTGTGCTGTACCCTTCGCCAGTGACCTTGTAGCGGTTTTGCCCCGGAACCGAGAACTCGCGTGCCGTCATCTTGTTCAACGTGAGCGTGCCCGTCTTATCAGAGCAGATGGCGGAGGTGGATCCCAGGGTCTCGACGGATGGCAAGCGTTTCACGATGGCATTCTGGCCGGCCAGCGTGCGCGTTCCCATCGAATACAGAGTCGTGACGACGGCCGGTAGACCCGTCGGAATCGCGCTAATCGCCAGCGCCACGCCGGTGATGAAGAGCGCCTGAAATTCCTGGCCTCGCGCGAGACCAAGGGCGACGATCACAATGAACGCGAGGCCTGCGATACCAGCAATGATGAGCGTGAGCCGGTCGAGCTGTTTTTGCAGCGGCGTCTTGTCAACAACAGCCTTATTCAGCAGGTCGGCAATGTGGCCGATCTCGGTCTGCATGCCGGTTGACGTCACCATCATCTCGCCGCGCCCTCGTGTGACGGAGGTGTTCATGAAGGCCATGCAGAGGCGATCGCCAAGCCCGACGTCCGGTTTCTCGATGGCGGTCGTTTCTTTGAGCGTCGGGGTGCTCTCACCGGTCAGCGCAGCTTCCTCGATCTCGAGTGTCGCCGCCAGGAACAGCCGCCCGTCGGCTGGCACGCGGTTGCCGGCCTCCATCAGCACGATGTCGCCGGGCACCAGCTCCTCGGCATCGATCTCCGTCGTCTCGCCACTGCGGCGCACGCGGGCTACATTCTTCAGCATCTTTGCGAGCGCGGCCAGGCTGGCCTCCGCCTTGGACTCCTGACGCAGGCCGAGTACGGCGTTGAGGACGGTCAAACCAACCAGCACCAGGGTCGTTCCCAACTGGCGCGTGAACACCAAGCTGAGGACAGCGGCGACTATCAGGATGATCTGCATGAAGTCCTGGTACTGGCGCAGGAAGGCACGAACGCCCGACTCCTTCTTCCTACCTGCTAGGCGGTTGGGACCAAGTTGCTGCAGTCGCTGCTGCGCCTCGGCCACGCTCAATCCTTTCGCTGGATCCACACCTAGCTGTTGCGCGGCCGCCTCCGGCGTCAGGCGATACCACGCCTCCTCGGGTTTCGTTGCCAAAGCCACCATTTGTGGGCCACCTCTCAGTAATTCGCGGGGACGTAGTGGTACGAATGGTTGGGCTCCACGTAGTCCCCTTTAGGCTGGCGTTTCGGCAACTTGATGGATTCGCGGGGTATCTCTTCGTAGGGAATCAGACTCAACAGGTGCGCGATGCAGTTCAGGCGTCCCCGTCGCTGATCGTCGGAGTTCACCACGTACCAGGGCGACTCTAGTGTGTCGGTGGCCGCGAACATCGCGTCGCGAGCGCGCGAGTAGTCGTACCAGCGGCGATGACTCTCCAGGTCCATAGGGCTGAGCTTCCAGATCTTGCGCCCGTCACGAATGCGCTCCTCGAAGCGCTCGGTCTGCACGTCCATGCTGATCTCAAGCCAATACTTGACGAGGATGACGCCAGAGCCAATGATGGTCCGTTCAACCAAAGGGACATACTGGAGGAAATTCTTCACCTCAGCATCAGTGGCGTAGCCCATCACCCGCTCCACGCCGGCGCGGTTGTACCAACTGCGGTCGAAGAGCACAACTTCGCCGGCCGCGGGCAGATGGGGAAGGTAGCGCTGGATGTACATCTGCGACTTTTCGCGCTCGGTCGGGGCAGGCAAGGCTACCGTCCGGAAGATGCGCGGGCTCGTTCGTTCGGTGATGTGCTTGATCACGCCTCCCTTGCCCGCGGCATCACGCCCCTCGAAGAGCACACACACTTTTGCCCCGCTCGTCCTCACCCATTCCTGGAGCTTGACCAGCTCTGTCTGAAGGTGCTCGAGCTCCGTTTCGAAGTCCTTCCTGCTGAGTTTAGGGCTCGCGGGCGTGCCGACGTGGCCGTTCGCTGCCTCACGGTCGACAACAGCCACACCCGAGTCACTCCTGGTCTTCTTGTGCTTTGCCATGGTCAGTCTTCCTTCTATCTCATCAGATCCTGCCGGGTATGTGGTGGCCAATAGCGCGCAGTGTGGTTCTGCTTCCGCGGTGCGCCTCCTTTCCATGCCTGTGTGGCTGGGAGGAGCGCTACGGGCACAGACCATGGATTATGGCAATGAGCCGGCCATAGTGCGGCGGTCGGCGGGTCCTAGGGGCCTTACAGAAATGCGGCCAGAAAGCCCCCGGCTTCAGTCGGGGGATGAATGGCCTTGCCTCGTTTCCGATTCTGCCTGCCTGTGCGAGAATACTCCTGTAGCACCTTGCCAACTCAATTGTGTTTCCGGCGTTCCGTGGTAAATCGGTCCCACGGGTAAAAGCACAACCGTACCCTTCTTCACGGTGCTGCACGCAACCGAGATGCACCACTCGGTGGGGCTCGTCCCCGCACAAACGCCCCAAAACAGCCGAAGGGCTGGCCGTTGTGGTAACAGCAGCGGTGCCACCGGAGGAGGCTTCGGCCTCGCTCGGCCGGTGGACGGGCCGCTTGAGACGGCCCTGGGAAGGCGCAAGCCACCCCGAACTGTGAAGCGTTGATCCCAAAGGCGAAAGCAACTGCGGGGGAGCGGATCAGAATCTCCCGCATTCATGCGGGGGAGTCTCAATCTGAGTAATCCATCGGTTCACAGATCTCCGAGACGCAATGCGTGCACAGCCGTAGAGAGCCGCCATCGCCCGAGAGGCTCGTCCCCGCCACGAGACTGCTGCTCTCGCAGCAACGGCACAGCTGCCGGGACATTCCTACCGGGTGCGCGGGCCGCCCGCTCGTCAGATATTGACAGATCCCGCTGCGTAGCCTGAATGCGGAACGCAGACTCCCAGATGTGCGAGCCTCCAGTGGGCTCCTTGG
>Ga0209647_1002273_pt1 | contig 15620 bp, 16 predicted proteins | sample GraSoi_2013_60cm_FD_185827 | JGI IMG/M metagenome (GOLD analysis project Ga0209647, IMG submission 185827) | Grasslands soil microbial communities from the Angelo Coastal Reserve, California, USA - Sample 9_17_2013_60cm (SPAdes) (version 2) | ecosystem: Environmental > Terrestrial > Soil >...
CGCATGACGCCGTGGGGAAGCCCCAGCAGGCCGTGGTTCGCGGGCACCGGTATGACGCGGCCATCTACTTCCATTTGTGCCGAGCCATGCAAGCACAGCGTCATCAGGGCGTAGTCACCTTCATTGATGGCTTCAATGGACGCCGGTGCGCCCAACTCTACGAGTGCGACCGAAAACGCTCCGATTCGTACGCCGCTTACACGCGCCGGACGCGCGAAGGCGTCCACGGATGTGACTTTCGTCGAGACGAGGAATTGAGACAGGTGCTGGCCTACCTCCACCGCCTCGCGGGAGCGCAGCAAGGGCAGTTTGCTGTCGGCAAATAGGCGCAAGTCCATCCGTTAGAGGTCGACCAGGAGGCGAGCTGTCTGCGAACGCGAGCAGCAAGGCGTGAAGCTGTCGTTTCGTTGGTGCTCTTCTTCGGTAAGGTAGAAATCGCGATGGTCGGGAATGCCCTCGAGCACGCGCGTAAGGCAGGTACCGCACACCCCTTGCTCGCACGACAGAGGAATCTCCACGCCCGCGTCGGCCAGGGCGGTCGCCGCGGACTTGTCGGAGGGGACGAAGATCGTCCGCCCAGAGCGCCGCAGCTCGAGCTCGAAGGGCTTGTCGGAGCCGTGGTCGACAGGTTCGGCGACGAAGTATTCGCGATGCAGCCGAGCCTCTTCCCAGCCGAGCGTTCGTCCGGCGCCGAGAACGTAGTTCATGAACCCGCTGGGCCCGCACACGTAGACGTGGGTGTCGTCCGCGGGTGCGCCTAGCACGCGAGCCGCGTCCAGACGCTGCTCCGCTGCGCCATCGTCGAAATGCAGCGAGGCCTTGGCCGCCCACGGGCTGGAAGCGATGCGCTCGACAAAGGCCATGCGTGCGCGTGAGCGCGTGCAGTAGTGAAGCTCGAAATTCCGGCCGTCGCGCGCGAGCTCGTCCGCCATGGCGAGGATCGGCGTGATGCCGATACCGCCTGCGAAAAGGAGCGAGCGCCGGGCATGTACATCGAGCGGGAATTTATTGCGCGGTTCGCTGATCAGCAGCGTGTCGCCGACTTGCACGCGCTCGTGCAGGCCCTTCGAGCCGCCGCGCGAGCTCGGCTCCTTCAGGACGCCGATGAGATAGGTGTGGGGCTTTGCATGTGGTCCGCACAGCGAGTACTGCCGAATTAGCTTGTCTGGCAGGTGCACATCGATATGCGCACCGGCGGTGTACGGCGGCAGCGCGCCGCCGTCCGTGCGCTGGACCTCGAAGCTCAGGACGTCTTCGGCTTCGACGCGGCGCTCGATGACCCGGACTTCAAGCACTTTTCATCCTGTATTGGAGGACGATGGGCTCGCCGCCGAGCCTCGCCTTGACCATCCATTTGGCGAGCCCACGGTCCATCGCATCGGTGTGCTGCGGGAACCAGCGCGTAAGCTCGAAGGCGAGGGCGCGGGCCACGCCGAGCTCGCCCGTCGCAACGAGCGATTGCACCTCGTTTACCGAGCGGAGCACGGCGTCGTGCTCGTCGAGGTGGCACGCCGCCGCGGGGAAGCCGGTGCTCTTCATCCACTCGCGCTCCTCGGCAAAGTGGCTGCGCAAGTGCTCGGCCAGCGCACCGAGCGCGTGCGGGATGCTCGCGTCGTCGGCCTTCATCACCGCGTCGACTCGCTCGACGAACTCCTCGTGAGTTGCGTCCATTTCGCCGAAGCCGAGAGCCCAGGTCTGCATCAGCGCCCGTTGAACACCACCGGCTCGGGTTCGACGCCGCGCTTCAGCGCTTCCGCCCTCGCGGTGCGCCCGCGCCTCGCATCCTCCGAGCCGTGCAGCGGCATGGTGATGTCGAGCAGCACCGAGTCCGCTCCCGGTACGCCGCCGGCGGCCCACGCCTTCAGGAGCGCACGAATCGCAGCGTAAGAGCGGGTGGGTCCCGTCGCCAGCTTCTTGGCCAGCGCCGCCGCAGTACCTTCCACCTCGGCCTCAGGCACGACGAACGCGGCGACGCCGAGCTGACCGGCCGTAGCACCGGACATCGGCTCGCTCAGCATCGCATAGCGCGCTGCCATCGCGCGGCCGGCACGCTCGGCGAGCCGCTGGACGGCGCCGGCGACCGGCGCCGAGCCCACCGAAGCTTCCAGCGAGCGGAAAGTGCAGTTTTCGGCCGCGACGATGAAATCGCAGGCCAGGGCAAGCTCGAAGGCGCCGCCGTAGGCCGCGCCGCGCACGGCGACGATGGTCGGGATCTGCAGCGCCTCGATCGCGCGATACGCGTGGTGCGTTTCACAGATGAACGTGCGCCAGGAATTGAAGTCCTTGTCGATGAAATCGAGGATGTCGCCGCCGTGGCTGAAGTTCGGGCCCTCGGCGCGCACGAGGACGGCGCGGATGTCGGTGTTGCTCGCCTCGTGCACGGCCTCCCGCAGGCAATTGGTGAAATGCGTGGCGATCAGATTGTTCGGCGGATTGGCGAGCACGATGTGGCCCACGCCTTCGTGACGCTCGAAACGGACGGTCTTCATGGTCTATTTCCCTTTCAACGTGGCGATGAAGGCCGGCGGGATGGCGGCCATCGCGCCCAGCCCGCCGTCGATCGCAATGACCGCGCCGCTGATGTGAGCGCCCAGGTCCGAGGAGAGGAAGAGCAGCGGTCCTGCAATCTCCTCCGGCGTGGCGGCGCGCCCGAGCGGGATGCCTTCGCCGATCGCCTTCCAGCGTTCTTCGGGCACGAGCTTGTTCAGGCGCGGCGTTCTCGTGAAGCCGGGGGCGATCGCGTTGACCCGCACGCCGCGCGGGCCGAATTCGAGCGCCGCGGCGCGCGCCATGTGGTGCAGCGCTGCTTTCGAGGCGCTGTAGACCACTTCGTTTGGCAGGCAGGCGACGCCTGAGATCGAGCCCACAAAAGTAATCGCGCCGCCGCCGCCTTCGGCGACCAGGGGCGCGCCGATCTGCAAGGCAAGGAACGCGTGCCGCAGGCCGACGTCGAATTGCCACTCGTAGTCCGCATCGGTGAAAGCCGACAGGGGCGCGAGCTTGGCCATGCCGACGATGTCGACGATCCCGCGCACCGCGCCGAACGAGCGGCGCGCCTGGTCGAAGACTCGCTCCATGTCCGGGCGCTTCGTCACGTCGGCGACACAAGGCTCGCCGTTGACCTCTCGGGCGATCTTGCTGGCGAGGTCGCCTTCCTTGTCGACGCACAGCACGCGGGCGCCGGCCTGCGAGAGCGCACGCGCCGTCGCTTCGCCGATGCCCTGTCCTGCGCCGAGGAGAACGATGCCTCGCCCATCGAGGCGCAGCAGGGCGGGAAAGTTAGTCGTCATAGAGTGCTTCCACGGAAGTGCGGCTGTACTTGTCCACTTGCATGACGTATGGCATTATATCTTCCACGGAAGATATTTTGGCAAGGGGGGTCTGCCGGCGCGGGCGGTGACGGTTGCCCGGGGTGCTGGTACGCTGGTTAAAGATGGCACAGCGCACCCGGAAGCCTGGTCGATCGAAATCGAAAGAAGCTGCAACCGCGGGCCGCCGCCTTGCCGGAAAGAGCTTCATCGAGCTCATTACCGTGCAATGGCAACGCGAACGAGGTGACCTGGATCTCTCGAGCTTCCTGCTGGCCATCTACTTGATGCGTCTCGGGACGATGATCGAGCGGGACTTCGACCGCCTCTGCCAGCGGGACTACCGCATCAGCGGATCCGACATGCGCGTTTTGTTTGCGCTGCGGCGCGGCGGTCCCCCTTATGTCAAACGACCAACGGACCTTTTCAAGGCATTGCTCGTGACTTCGGGGGCCATGACCAAGAAGGTGGATCGGCTGGCCACGCTTGGCATGGTGGAGCGCGTGCAGGATCCCGGACATCTCGGCGGGTTTCTCATCCGCTTGACGAAGAAAGGCTTCCGCGTCGCCGACGAAATGGTCGAAACCCTGGCGAAGCGATCGGCCATCGATCCGGCGATGGGGCAGTTCACGCCCACGGAGCGCGAGCAGGTCGGCCGCTTCGCGCTGCGCATGCTGGTCGCGCTGGAAGCGGCCGGGGCCTTCGAGGGCCCCGGCTCGAGCGAGGAGAGCTAGAGCTCGGGCGGCAGGCCCGTGGAGGTCGACGCCCGGTGCTTCTCCATCGCCGAGACGAGGAGCTTGCGATCCCGCTTCTCCAGCGTGCGGAGGATCTCGTCGTGCTCGTCTACGGTCCGCAGACGCGCCTCGGGCGAGGACATCCGTAGAGCGATAAAGGGCTCGCCGAGGACCCACAACCGGTGCACCTCGTCGAGGATGACGCGGTGGGGCGAGAGAGAGAAGATCTTGAAGTGGAAATCGCGGTTCTTGCGCATGAGCGGTGTCCACTCCGCCGCGGCGGCGTGCTTGCGCATCTCCTGATTGAGCTTCTTCAGCTCCTTCAGGTCCGCTGGGCTCGGCCATTCCATCGAGTCCAGGAGCTCGTCCTCGAGCAGCTGCAGCATGCGGCGAATCTGCGCCAGCTCGCTCGGCGCGCGTTTGGCGACGAAGTAGCCTTGGTGCGGCCGGTGCAGCAATAGCCCCTGGTCGGCGAGGACGTTCAGCGCCTCGCGCAGCGGCACCCGGCTGAAGCCGAGCTGGTCGGCCATCTCCTGCTGCCGGATCTGCTCGCCCGGCGACAGCTCCCCGGTAACGATCAGGGCGCGCAGGCGATCGAGCGCCTGCTCCATGACTTTCGCTCGTGCGGGTTCGATGACGCTGCTCACGCCGGGCAGCATACCATCGCTTGACAGGCAAGATTGAATTCAATATCGTATGCATATTAGCACCCCCTGAAGCATCCTCGGAGGAGGAATGGATTCAGCGCTGCGCCGGCAGACCCTGGGCGACCTGCTCCGCCGGACCCGGAAGCGTTTCCCGCAAAAGACGGCCGTCCGCTGCGGCGCCACCGTCTGGACGTACGCGGAGTTCGACGACGTGTGTAATCGTCTGGCCGCAGGCCTTGCGGCCACTGGAGTCGGCCCCGGCGATCGCGTCGCCATCATCGCCCGCAATTCGCATGCGTTTGCCGCGCTGCGTTTCGCCCTCGCCCGTGTCGGCGGCGTTCTGGTGCCGATCAACTTCATGCTGAGCGCGGCCGAGGCGCAATTCATCCTCAAGCATTCCGGGGCGAAGGCGCTGTGCGTGGACAGCGAATTCGCCGAGATCGGCCGGGCCGCCGCGCGTGAGACGAGCGTCGAGCGGCTGGTCTGGCTACCGAGCGAAGAGGCAACCGCGCCGGCGAAGGGCATGTCGAGCTACGACGGCTTGCTGGACCATGGCCCGAATCCGCCGGCGCACGACCTGGACGCGTCCATGCCGGCGCAAATCATCTATACGAGCGGCACGGAGTCCCGGCCCAAGGGTGCAGTCCTTACGCACGAGGCGGTCATCGCCGAATACGTGACCTGCCTGGTCGACGCCGAGATCGCCGAGCGCGACGTGGTGCTGCACGCTCTCCCGCTTTACCACTGCGCGCAGCTCGACGTCTTCTTCGGCCCTTGCGTATACGTCGGCGCGACCAACGTCATTACTGGCCGGCCCGCTGCGGACAACCTGCTTCGCCTGATGGCGGCGCAGCGGATCAGCTCCTTCTTCGCGCCGCCGACGGTGTGGATCTCGCTCCTGCGATCGCCGCTATTCGATGGCAGCGACCTGTCGGCGCTCGCCAAGGGCTACTACGGCGCGTCGATCATGCCTGTCGAGGTGCTGAAGGAGCTGCAGCGGCGCCTGCCCAGGGTGCGCCTCTGGAACCTCTATGGGCAGACCGAGATAGCGCCCGTCGCGACTGTGCTGAAGCCCGAGGACCAGCTGCGCAAGGCCGGCTCCGCCGGACGCCCCGCGCTGAACGTCGAGACCCGGGTGGTCGACGACAACATGAACGACGTCACCCCGGGGACCGTAGGCGAGATCGTCCACCGTTCGCCGCAGCTCTTGCTCGGCTACTACCACGACGACGAACGCACGCGCAGCGCGTTCGAGGGCGGCTGGTTCCACAGCGGCGACCTCGGGACGGTTGACGAGGACGGCTACATCACGATCGTCGACCGCAAGAAGGACATGATCAAGAGCGGCGGCGAGAACGTGGCAAGCCGCGAGGTCGAAGAAGTGATCTACGGCCTTGAAGGAGTCTCCGAGGTCGCCGTCATCGGATTGCCCGATGCCAAGTGGATCGAGGCGGTCACGGCAGTGGTCGTGGCGAAGGCCGGCCACCGGGTGGACGAGCGCTCGGTGATGGCGCATTGCCAAGGCAAGCTCGCGCCCTTCAAGCAGCCCAAGCGCGTCATCTTTTGCGAAGCGCTGCCGAAGAATCCGAGCGGGAAATTGTTGAAACGAGAGCTTCGCAGCCGCTATGCCTCGCATTTGAAAAAGGACTTCGCATGATCATCGACGTTCACGGCCACCTCTGCGCTTCGCCCAAGCTCTATGCCTGGTTCACGCTGCTTCTCGCGAGCCGTGCGAGCTACGGCACGCCGCCGCCGCCCATCAGCGACGACGAGATGCTCGCGCTCGTCGAAACGCGGCGCAATCTCGACGCCATCGATGGCGCCGGGACCGACGTGCAGCTCATCTCGCCGCGGCCGTTTTCGATGTTCCATGCCGAGCGTCCCGGCCGCGTCGTGCACCGCTGGATCGAGGGCGTCAACAGCTACATCGCGCAGTTCTGCCGCGTGCTGCCGGACCGGTTTGCCGGCATCGCCGGCCTGCCGCAGCCGGCGGGCGAACCGGTCACCAGCTCGCTTCCGGAGCTCGAGCGCTGCATCAACGAATACGGCTTCGTCGGCTGCCTGCTCGACCCTGATCCGGGCGAAGGCGACAACAAGACGCCGGATTTAGGCGACGAGTATTGGTACCCGTTGTACAAAAAACTCGTGGAGCTCGACGTGCCCGCGCACATCCACGCTACCGGCAACCGTTACGGCCGCGGCACCTACAGCACTCACTTCATCGACGAGGAGAGCCTTGCCATCCTGTCGCTTCTCAACTCGCGCGTCTTCCTCGATTTCCCCGAGCTGAAGGTCATCGTTTCGCACGGCGGCGGCTCCGTGCCCTACCAGGTCGGCCGCTGGCGCGCCGAGCGCCTGCATCCGGTGATCGGCAAGAACCTGCCGCTCAAGGAGAGCTTCGACGAAGGGCTGCGGCGTCTCTACTACGACACGGTGCTGCATTCGAAGGAGGCCCTCGCGATGCTGATTCGCCTCGTCGGAGCCGACCGCGTGGTGTTCGGCACGGAGAATCCCGGCTCCGGCACCGCTTTGAATCCGCAGACTGGGCGCAGCTTCGACGACATCAAGGCGCTGCTCGACGAGCTCGACTTCCTCACGCCGGCCGATCGCGCGAACATCCTTGAGCAGAACGCGCGCCGCCTCTTCCCGCGGCTGAAGGCGAAAGGCGGCGCACCAGCACCGGGCACCACGGACGCAAAGAAGTATCTCTCAGCGCAAAACGCCCGCGTCGGCATCGGAATGTAGCGATGGCGCAGGTCGTCCTCGGCATCGGCACGTCGCATAGCCCGCTGCTCGTCCTCGGCGCCGGCGACTGGGCGCTGCGTTCGCAGGATGACCGGCGCAATCGCGCGCTGAACACGCTCGACGGCCGCCTGATGTCGTATGACGCGCTTGCCGCGGAGCGCGGCGAACCGTACGCGGCGGAATCCGATCCAGCGACTTTCCCGGCGCTCGTACAACGCGCCGAGCAGGCGCTCGACCGACTCGCCGAGGCCATCAGGGTTGCACGGCCCGACGTCCTGCTCGTCGTGGGCGACGACCAGGGCGAGCTCTTCGGGCCTGAAAACATGCCTGCACTTTCGGTGTTTTGCGGAGACGAGCTAGTCATGAGACCCGCGGAGCACCTTGAACATTCGCCGCCGTGGGCGACGAGCGAGTTCTGGGCGCGCTATCGCATGGATCTGCCGCACCGCCATCCAGCGACACCTGCCGTTGCCGCGGATCTCGTCCGGGGGTTGATCAGACAGGGGGTCGATGTCGGCGTCGTGCGCCGCGTCGTCGATCCAGCGCAGCGCGGATTCGGCCATGCGTTCGGTTTCATTCTCCAGCGGCTGATGCGCGATGGCGCCGTTCCAATGCTGCCGGTGTTGCTCAACACCTATTTCCCGCCGAATACGCCGACTGCCGCGAGGTGCTTCGAAATCGGCACCAAGATCTCTGCGGCCCTGGCCGCTTCGCCGAGCGCTGCGCGCGTCGCGGTGATCGCTTCCGGCGGTCTGAGTCACTTCCTGTGCGAGGAGGCGTTCGATCGGCGCTTTCTTGCCGCGTTGCGCTCGAGGGACATCGACGTGCTCGCGCAGATTCCACAGCAGGCACTGCTCTCGGGCTCCTCCGAGATTCGCAACTGGATCACCGCTGCGGGAATGGTCGGGCATCTGGAGCTCGATTTCATGGAGTACATCCCCGTGCGGCGCACGCCGCTTGGCACCGGCATCGGCCTCGCTTTCGTCACCTGGGGTGGCGGCTCGGCGCCATGCGACCAGCCGATCCGATCGGCCGTCCCAATAACTGAGGAACAGCCATGAAACTTCGTCCGTTGCTTTCCGCATCGCTGGTCGCAATCTCGGCGGCTTTCTCCGCCGCCGGCATTGCGCAGACCTATCCGGAGAAACCGGTGCGGCTCATCGTGCCGGCCTCGCCGGGCGGCGGCCTCGACATGCTGAGCCGCCTGGTGGCCGGCAAGCTGTCCGGCTACTGGGGGCAGCAGATGATCGTCGATAACCGGCCGGGCGCCGGGATGGCGATCGGCACGGCGGCCGCGGCGAAATCGCCGGCCGACGGCTACACGCTGCTCTTCGTCAATGACAGCCTGGTCATCAACCCGCTCGTGGCGCCCGACGTGACTTTTGCGTGGCGCGACTTCGCGCCGATCGGCCAGTGGGTAGGCACTGCGCTCATGGTCACCGTGCGCGAGGCGCTGCCGGCAAGGACCTTCAGCGAGTTCCTCGCGCATATCCGCGCCAACCCGGGACGACTGAACTTCGCCATGGCCGACGACAACTCGCGCCTCGCCTCCGAGTTCTTCAAGGGGCTCGCGGGAGTGGACTACGTCCACGTGCCCTACAAGGGCGCGGCGCCGTCGATGAACGCGCTGATGGGCGGCGAGGCGGATTTCTCCATCACCGACCCGGTTGCGTCGATCAACGCCGCCAAATCTGGGAAGGTGCGACTGATCGCGGTCACCTCGGCGCAGCGCGCTAAGGCGTTTCCGCAGCTGCCGACGGTCGCCGAGTCCGGGGTGCCGGGTTACATCGTCGGCACCTGGGGCGGCTTGCTCGCGCCGGCGGGCACGCCCGCACCCATCGTGGCGAAGCTCAACGCGGATGCGCGCCGCGCGCTCGCCGAGCCGGACGTCGTCGCCAAATTCGAGGGCATCGGCCTCGAAATACGCCCGGGCTCGCCCGAGGACTTCGCGCAGGTGATTCGCGCCGATTCCGACAAGTGGGCGAAGCTCATCAAGGAACGCAATCTCAAGTTCGGCCAGTAGCCATGCCTTTCCGGTTCGATCCCAATGACCCGGCTTTCGTGCGGGACCCGTATCCGACTTACCAGGAAATGCGGGATCGACATCCCGTGTATCGCATGGACGAGAACGGCTTCTGGCTGATCACGCGGTACGAAGACATCAGCCGCGCGCTTGGCGATTCGGCGACCTATTCATCGTCGCGCGGCAATACGACCGTGGATACGCCCGTGCGCGTCGGCAAGACCCTCGGCACGATCGACCCGCCGCGTCATGACGAGCTGCGCCGGATCATCCTGAAGGGCTTCACGCCGGCGCGCATTGAAGCCGCCTTGCCGGGCGTTCGCGAGCATTCGCGAAAGCTCGCCAACGACTTGCGCGCGAAGGGCGGCGGCGACCTGGTGCTGGAGCTCGGCCGTCCCGTCCTGTTCAACGCGCTGGGCCGCATGCTCGGTCTGGACCACGCGGCGGCGACGCGCGCAAGCCAGCTGATGACCGGTCTCTTCCACTCGACCGAAGGACCGATGGGCAGCCCACTTCCCGGGAAGATGGCGCCCGACATCTACGCCCTCCTCAGCGACGAGCTGAAGAAGCGAAAGGGCGCGCGCGGCGACGACCTCTTTTCGGTGCTGATCTCCGCCCGCGAGCAGGGCGCAAATCTCTCCGAGGACGAAATCGTCGCCAATATGATGACCGTGCTGCTCGCCGGCAACGCATCGGTCGGTCACTTCTTTCCGAACCTGATGCATGCCCTGTGGTTGCACCCCGACGCAAGGAAAGCGGTCCGCGAGAACCCTGGCTCAATCGACGCCGCGATCGAGGAGGGCGTGCGCTGGGACACCTCGACGCAGTGCTTCGCCCGGCACCTGACCGCCGATGTCGAGATCGCCGGAATACAAATCCCGGCGGAGTCGCGGCTGGTGCTGTTCTATGGCTCGGCCAATCGCGACGAGCGCGTTATCGCCAGCGCCGATCGGTTCGATATCAACCGTTCAAGGGTGCGCCACTTTGGATGGGGCTCGGGACCGCATTTCTGCTTCGGCGCGCCGACCGCCAAGGCGATGGTGCGAACCATTCTGCAGGAGGCGCTGCCGGTGCTCGGCGACTACGAGCTCGACATGGACAAGGCGGTGCGCGTCCATCACACGATGGTCAGGGGATTCAAGATCCTCCCGGCCCGCCTATGAATTAGTGCGGGCCGGATCCGCTGGCCGACGCGAGTTGCTCCACTACCCAGTGGAGGGGTGTTCCTCTGATTGGGCCTTGCAGTCCGGTGACCGCGCAAGGTGCCTGCGGTCGGTCGCGATGCGCTCATGCTAATCGCGCAGTGCCGATTCGAGGATAATCCGGCTCCACCAGGGAGGAAACCATGAACACTTCGTCGCTGCTCAAAGTCGCGCTCACGCTTGCCGTTCTGCTGTCGAGCGCATCCGCATTTGCTCAAGGCAAGACCAAGCTGCTCTGGCTCGGGCAGGCGAGCTGGAGGATCGAAACGCCGGGCGGCAAGGTGATCGTGATCGATCCGTGGCTGACCACGGGGCCGAAGGCGCCGGCGGAGTACAAGGATCTCGCCAAGCTCGGCAAGGTCGACCTGCTGCTCGTCACGCACGCGCACGTCGATCACATCGGCGACGCGCCGGCGATCGCGAAGATGTACAAGGCGAAGCTGCACGGTCCTGCGGACATGGTGACGCCGCTCATTTTCCTCGGCGTGCTGCCGGCTGAATTGAGCTTTCGCATCAACAAGTCGGGCCACGTGACGCCGCTCGAAGGCATCACCGTCACCGCGGTGAAGGCGGAGCATTCGTCCATGTACGTCTTCAACAACCCGGCCACGAGCAAGCCCGAGGCGCACGTGGCGGGGGAGGCGATGGGTTACATCATCCAGATGGAGAACGGCTTCAAGATCTGGCACATGGGCGACACCGGCCTCTTCCCCGACATGCAGTTCATCTACGAGCACTACAAGCCCGATCTCGTGCTGATGCCGATCGGCGGCACCTTGACCATGGATCCGGCCGACGCGGCCTTTGCGGTGCGCACCTGGGTGAAAGCGAAGAACGTCATTCCCATGCACTACGGCGCGAACCCGATCGCCTACGGCAAGCCGGAGGACTTCGTCAACGCGATGAAGGGCAGCTCGACCAAGGTCACGGTGATGACCGAGGGGCAGACAGTTGAGTTCTAACCAAGGGAGGTCAGTCATGAAACCGTACCTGCATAGCGTTCTCACCGCCGCCTTGTCGGCAGCAGTCGCTCTATCAGCCTCGGGCACCGCAGCGCTCGCCGCGGGCTACGATGACCACGATGCGCTTCAGGGCGCTAAGGAAGTCAAAGTCGCCTTTGACATCACGGCGGGTGATGCGAAAGCGCTGCTCGGGCGGCTCAACATCATCGACGAGACGCGCCAGTCGCTTATCCAGCAAGGCGTGACGCCGCATTTCGTCCTTTCGTTCCGCGGGCCGGCGACGAAGCTGGTGCAGACCGACATCTCGAAAATCAAGCCTGAGGAACGCGAAACAGCGGTCAAGATCGCTGCAAAGCTGAAGGAGATGCGCAGCGCGAAGGGCGTCGAGAACCTGGAGCAATGCTCGGTGGCGGTTCGCGAGCAGGGCACACGGGCGGAAGACGTTTTGCCGTCGGTGAAGGTCGTCGGCAACGCGTGGATTTCCCTGATGGCCTACCAGAACCGCGGGTACGCCTATATCGCACCCTGAACCTCTAGTTCACTGGTATTCGACTTTCGGGAACGCGGTCCAGCGGTTCCCGTTCGAGCGCCTCGCCGAGCTCGACCGGGTGCTTCATCGCTTCTTGCAGCCGGGCCGTGTCGAGCTCACCCTCCCAGCGGCTGATGACGACCGTCGCGACACCGTTGCCGATAAGGTTGGTCAGCGCGCGGCACTCGCTCATGAACTTGTCTATGCCGACCAGGATCGCGAGCGCCTGGATCGGAATGTCCGGAATGATCGTCAGGGTCGCGGCGAGGGTGACGAAGCCGGCGCCGGTCACGCCCGAGGCGCCTTTTGAGGTCAGCATCGCCACCAGCAGGATGGTGAGCTCCTGCCCGAGGGTGAGCGGGGTGTTGGTCGCCTGCGCGAGGAACAGCGTCGCCAGGGTCATGTAGATGTTGGTGCCGTCCAGGTTGAAGCTGTAGCCGACCGGGATCACGAGGCCGACGACCGAGCGCGACGCGCCAAGGCGCTCCATCTTCTGGATCATGTGCGGCAGCACCGTCTCGGACGAGCTGGTGCCGAGCACGATCAAGAGCTCGTCCTTGATGTAGCCGATGAACCGCAGGATCGAAAATCCCGCCAGGCGCGCGATTGCGCCCAGGACCAGGAGCACGAAAAGAATGCTGGTCGCGTAGAACACCAGGATCAGCTCGCCCAGATTCACCAGCGCGCCGATGCCGTAGGCACCGATCGTGAACGCCATGGCGCCGAACGCACCGACCGGCGCCGCGCGCACGATGATGCCGATGATGCGGAACAGCACCTTGCCGGCGGCATCGATCGCCATCGTGATTTTTTCGCCTAGCGCACCCATGCGGGAAACGGCGAAGCCGGTGAGGATCGCGATCAGCAGCACCTGCAGCAGGTCGCCCTTGGCGAAGGCATCGATGAAGGTGTTCGGGATGATCCCGAGCAGGTGCGCGACGATGCCTTCCTCCTTGGCGCGCGCGACGTAGCCCGAGACCGCTCTCGGGTCGAGGCTCGCCGCATCGATGTTGAAGCCGGTGCCGGGATGGACCAGCTCGCCCACTAGCAGGCCGATCGCGAGCGCGAGCGTCGAGACCACCTCGAAGTAAACCAGCGCCTTCACGCCGACCCGCCCGATCTTTCCCAGGTCGCGCATCGAAGCGATGCCGTGCACCACGGTGCAGAAGATCACCGGCGCGATCATCATCTTGATGAGAGAAATGAAGGCGTCGCCGAGCGGCTTCAACGCCGTGCCGGTCTTGGGGAAGAAGTGCCCGACGATGATGCCGAGGGCGATCGCGATCAGGACCTGCACGTACAGCACGGTGTACCAAGGCCGGCGGCTGGTTTGATCCATTGATGCTCTCCGGGGAACTCCCGGCAAAGTCTAAGTCAACTCCAGAGACCGGCGAGCGCGAAGAGCACCATGCTGACGGCCATGACAGCGTAGCCGGCGTAGTTCAGCGCGCGGGCCGTGGTCGCGGAAATGCGGTTGCGGGTCTGCAGGAACGAAGCGAGGGTAGACAGTGCCGCGCCGAGGATGGCGAGCGAGACGACGACGGCCTTGGTGAGCAGAAGGTCCATCCTCACTCGATTACGCGGCTCGCGCGCAAGAGCACGGATTGCGGGAGTGCGATGCCGAGGGCTCTTGCAGTTTTCGTGTTGATCACCAGGTCGAAGGTCGCCGGCAATTCCACGGGAAGATCAGCCGGTTTGGCGCCTTTCAGAATCTTGTCCACATAACCGGCGGCGCGCCTATAGGTATCCGGGATATTGGCGCCGTAGGAGATCAAGCCGCCGTCATCGACGAACTCGCTGAGCGAATACGCCGCTGGAAGCTTGGCCCGGGCTGCGAACGCAGTGATGCGCTCGCGGTAAGTGAAAAAGAACGGGGTGCTCAGGACGACCAGGAAGTCACCCCGGCTTTTCGGAATGCGCTCGAGCGCGGCTTCCAGTTCAGGCAACTTGTCCGCGGCATGCCATGTGAGCGCGAGGTGAAGCGTCGCGGCTGCTTCCTCCGCGAACTTGCGCTGAAGATCGACAAAGGCGTTGCCTGGGCCGAACCAGAGCACTGCGGCTCTCTGCGAGCGGGGCAGCAGTTGCTTCATGACTTCCAGTTGCTTCACAGCCGTCTCCGGAGACACGACAGGAAACCCGGTCAGATTGCCTCCCGGCCTAGCCAGGCTGGTCACCAGTCCGGCTGAAACGAGGTCGCCGGCGCCCGCCGTGACGATGGGGATGACGCTGGTCGCGGCGTTTGCCGCCCGCGCACCGTTGGTTCCTCCGGCGACGATGACCTCGACCTTGAGTTGCGCGAGTTCCTTGGCCAGTTCCGGAAGGCGCTCGACCCGCCCTTCGGCCCATCGGTATTCAATGATGATGTTCTGACCTTCGATGTAATTCAATGACCGGAGCCCATCGCGAAAGGCGGCGAGCGAAAATCGGTAGGACGTGGGATCGCCGGTGACCAGCCAGCCGATCCGATGGACTTTCTTACCAAGCGACTGAGCGAACGATGCTTTGGCGACTGCGAGAATGCCGATTCCAACACCGGCGAGAAACGTTCTGCGCTCGACCATCCTTTGCCCCCTCAGAGGGCAGTATAGAAGCGAACGACCGGCTAGCGAGCGAGAAGAAGCTGTATCAAGCGCGGCTGGCGCGCTTCAGGTAGGCCTCGACGAAGTCGGCGGCGGCCTTCGAGCCGCGCGAGAACGAGCGCATCGCCTCGGCGTGCAGGATCGAGAGCGCCTGCTTCTTGATGTCGTTGGCGCGGTCGCTCTCTACCAGGTCGATGAGGCGCCGCGGCCGTGGCAGGTCGACGTCGATCACCGCGCGCACCTGGGTCGGGATGTTCGACATCACGAGCATTTTGTCGGCGAGGAACACCGCCTCGTCGATGTCGGTGGTGACGAAGAAATTGGTGCGCCGGTTCTCTTCATACAGGCGCGAGTAGTACTCCCACATCAGCTCCTTGGTCATGGCGTCGAGGCCGCGGAACGGCTCGTCGAGGATCATGACTTTTGGATTATTGATCATCGCGCGCGCCAGCTCGGCGCGCCGCTGCATGCCGCCGGAGAGCTGCAGCGGATACTTGTCGCGGAAGTCCTGCAGGCCGACCTTGGCGAGGAGGAACTCGCCGAAGTCGAGCGTCTCGCGCGTCAGCTCGCCGCGCGCGCGCGGTCCGTAGAGGATGTTCTCCCAGGTGGTCATCCACGGGAACAGCGCCGTCTCCTGGAACACCACCAGGCGGTCGCGGCCGGGCTCGGTGACCGGCGCGCCGTCGAGCGTGATCCGGCCCGCGCTCGGCTGCTCGAACCCGGCGAGCAGGCGAATCAGCGTGCTCTTGCCGCAGCCGGAGGGTCCGACCATCACCGTGAGCTTCGCGCGCTCGATGGTGAACGAGCAGTTCTGCACCACGTCCTTGCGGAAATGCAGCGCGCCGTAGGACTTGCTCACGCCCTCGAGCGCGAGCTCGCCGGGAATGATTT
>Ga0209647_1002274_pt1 | contig 15619 bp, 14 predicted proteins | sample GraSoi_2013_60cm_FD_185827 | JGI IMG/M metagenome (GOLD analysis project Ga0209647, IMG submission 185827) | Grasslands soil microbial communities from the Angelo Coastal Reserve, California, USA - Sample 9_17_2013_60cm (SPAdes) (version 2) | ecosystem: Environmental > Terrestrial > Soil >...
CGCCGGTGCCTATGCATTCGCTCCGAACGGCTCCGCTCCCCTGCGAGAGCGGGGGCTGGTCAGACGTGGGGCCTACCCGGCGTTGCCGCCGTGCAAGACCCCGGCTGAAGCCGGGGGTATCTGACATATGAACTGTGCCTCACGCTCGACACCAGTGATCGGCGCGCCAGAGCAACTCCGCGCGGCGGATCTCGGCCCGCTGATACTCCGGCGGCAATGGCAGCGTCAGCAGCGTCAGCGCCGGCCGGCCGCGGCCGTTCGACAGCCGGATGCGTCCACTATCGTCGACGGCGATGGCCATATCCTTCCAGGTGACAGTTTGAAACCCCGGCGTTTTGTAGGGCAGCTGTGCGCGGACGTCCCCTTTGGTCGCCTCCTGTTCTCGCAATGCGCGCCCTGTCTGCAGGTTGGCGTCGAGCCGCTGCGCCAGCGCCTGGAGCGTCTGCGAGTGCAGGGCAAAGCGGTTGGCAGCATACAGCTCCAGGTCACGTGTGGAAAGCCATGCGCCCTGCTCGCGCCGCTCGCGGTGCAGTGTGACGAGCTCGGACCAGCAACGGCCGGCTTCGCGCCGCAGCGCCTCGCACTGCGCCTGCTGGCGCGGGGGCAATGCACGCAGCAGCACCAGTCGCGTCAGGTAGCTGCCTTCGTCACGGTTGCCAAAGGACACTCGCCTCACCTCCGTGTCTCGGCCACGCCTGCCGGCTATAGGGCACGGCCGCAGAGTGAATCTTGACAATCGCCCCATCCGCACGCGATAATTCGACGTGCGCTAAATGTGGTACCATGGGCAGTTACCCAAGCGGCCAACGGGGAGTGACTGTAAATCACTTGGCTTACGCCTTCGGAGGTTCGAATCCTCCACTGCCCACCAGCGCCAGCACGACGCACACGGTTGAACGACAAACGCGACTGACTCTGACACTCCCGCCGGCTGGCGCCGGTGGGTCCTCGCTTGCGCGAGCAACGTTGGCCCGTGTCGGGGCGCTACTACGGTCACCCGTAGATACGTGGGCAGCATGTTTGCAGGTCATCGCAGCCGGAGCAAGCTCCCGCGATGGCGGTGGCAGGCGCCCGGGATGAGGGTCTACCTCATGGAGAGTCAGTCGTCTGTTGTGCCGGTTAGCTGTGTGCGCGGCCGCGAGACAAGCATGGAGCAACCGTTCTAGATCTGTCAAGCGGCGAGTTGGCGATGGAGAGTTCGGACACGCCCGAGTAGCTCAGAGGCAGAGCACAATCTTGGTAAGATTGGGGTCACGGGTTCAATTCCCGTCTCGGGCTCCGACGGTCCCGCTGTTGTTTCCATCGCGCCCGCTCGAGCGGGCGCCGAAGGGACGCAGTGGGACGTTTCGTGTGTCTGGCGGCGTGGCATCTCAGCCGGCGTTCCCTCGCGGGCAATCGGGTTGTCCGGAGGCTTGGTCACGAAGGCGCTGACCCTACCGGCGCCCAGCGTATGAGGAGGAGCTTCTAAGCTCATGGCGAAGCAGAAGTTTGTGCGGAACAAGCCGCATGTGAACGTGGGGACGATCGGGCACATCGACCACGGCAAGACGACGCTGACGGCGGCGATCACCAAGGTGCTGGCCAGCGTGGGCGGCTCCAAGTACGTCGCCTTCGACCAGATCGACAAGGCGCCGGAGGAGCGCGAGCGGGGGATCACGATCGCGATTGCCCACGTGGAGTACGAGACGGCGGCCCGCCACTACGCGCACGTCGACTGCCCGGGCCACGCCGACTACATCAAGAACATGATCACCGGGGCCGCCCAGATGGACGGGGCCATCCTGGTGGTCTCGGCGCCCGACGGGCCGATGCCGCAGACGCGCGAGCACATTCTCTTGGCCCGGCAGGTGGAGGTGCCGGCGATGGTGGTCTTCCTCAACAAGGTGGACATGCTGCCCGATGAGGAGCTCTTGGAGCTGGTCGAGCTGGAGGTGCGTGAACTGCTCGCGCGCTACAACTTCCCCGGCGACGAGGTGCCGGTGATTCGGGGCAGCGCGTTGCAGGCGCTGGAGAGCCAGGGCGACCTCTCGCGCAGCGACCCGGCGGCGGCCTCGATCTGGAGCCTGATGGACGCGGTGGACAGCTACATCCCCACGCCGCCGCGCCCGGTGGACCAGCCGTTCCTGATGCCGGTGGAGGACGTCTTCTCGATCAAGGGCCGGGGCACGGTGGTGACCGGGCGCATCGAGCGCGGCACGGTCAAGGTGGGCGAGAGCGTGGCGATCGTCGGCTTTGGGGAGGAGCCGCGGATCGTCACGTGCACGGGGGTGGAGATGTTCCAGAAGACGCTGGACCAGGGGCAGGCGGGCGACAACGTGGGGTGTCTCTTGCGCGGGGTAGAGCGCAACGAGATCGAGCGCGGGCAGGTGCTGGCCAAGCCGGGGTCGATTCGGCCGCACACGCGGTTTGCGGCGCAGGTGTATGTGCTCTCCAAGGAGGAGGGGGGGCGGCACACGCCGTTCTTCAATGGCTACCGACCCCAATTCTATATCCGCACCACCGACGTCACCGGAAAGATCATTCTCCCCTCGGGGGTAGAGATGATCATGCCAGGGGACAACGTGACGATTGAAGTTGAGTTGGGGACCCCGGTCGCCTTGGAGGAGGGGTCGCGTTTCGCCATTCGGGAGGGCGGGCGCACGGTCGGTGCCGGCGCCGTCACCAAGGTCGCGTTGTAGAGCGAGCTTCAGCTCCCCCCGCCGCGCGGCGGGGGAGCTATGAAAAACGCCGTCGCGTCATCCGCGCTCCTGGCTCGAGACGTCTCGGGCCGGGAGCGTGTCGCGCTCAGGCGGTCGCGCGTTTTCTAGTATGAACGCGATGCGCACAAGTACCCCTGCGCGCCGGCCGCGCTAGACAGCGCCCAGGGGATGGTATACAATAATCGGGAGGTGGAGCGCGCGCCAGGCTGCGGCGGGCCGCGACGGATGCATTCCGTCGCCTGGTCGTTGCGGCGCTCGGCACACTTCACACGACCGGCTGGAGGACAGTGGAATGGCCGCCAAGGGCAAAGAGAATCGGATCGTCATCACGCTGGCATGCAACGAGTGCAAGTCGCGGAATTACGTCACCGAGAAGAACAAGAAAAACGATCCGGAGCGCCTGGAGCTGCGCAAGTATTGCCCGCGTTGCCGCGCGCAGCGCGTGCATCGCGAGACCAAGTAGCCCACGGCGCGTGCCGTCGCTCGCGCTCCGCGCGCCTGATCAGTGTACGATGTCGGGTGCGCCGCCGACGATCCGGCCGGCCTGATATCCCCGCAGTAGGAGAAGCTCTGTGGCAAAGACGATCGGTAAGGACAAGGGCTCCCTCACCCGCGCCCGTCGCGTGAGTGACGCGGAGACCGAACCCGTTGGCGATCCGTCCAACGACGAGCCGCGAGACGAGGATATGGTAGCCGCCGACGACGCGACGGACCTGGAGGCAGACGCCGCCGAGGCGGAGGAGCGCACAGCTGGGAGCCGCGACGTGGCGCTGCGGGCACGTGACAGCGTTGCTCGCCGGCCCGCCCCGACGATCGTGCGCGGGGGCGGCAGACATGCGCCGGCCTGGATGCACAACAACGGCGCGACACGCTTCATCGCCGAGTCCATCGACGAACTGTTCAAGGTGACGTGGCCCACCCCGCAGGATGCCTGGAACATGACGCTGGTCGTCGTCGTGACGTCTGCTTTCGTAGCGGTGATCCTGGGTGCGGCAGATGCTGGGCTTATTAGGGCCCTGGAGTGGGTCGTGAGCCTGAGCCAGCCCGCCGCGCCGACGCACTAGTCCCAGAGCGCGCCCCCGACGAGCGCCCGCTCATCACAACAGAGGAGTCCCCACGTGGCAAAACATGCTCGCCGGCCGGTGGAGGACACGACCATAGCGCCCGAGCCCGAGGAAACCGCGGAGGAGCTTCCCGAGGAGACAACCCCGCAGGAAGCGCCGATTCCGGGCCGCCATTGGTACGCGATCCACACCTATTCCGGCTATGAAAATAAGGTCAAGACACACCTGGAGGCGCGCATCGTCTCGATGGGTGTGAAGGACAAGATCTTCCGGGTCGTCGTGCCCACGGAAGACGAGATCGAGATCAAGGGCGGCCAGCGGCGCACCGTCACGCGCAAGGTCTACCCCGGCTACGTCCTGGTTGATCTGGTGCTGGACGACAACATCTGGCACGTCGTGCGCAACACGCCCGGCGTCACCGGCTTCGTCGGCGGGACGAGCACCGAGCCGGTGCCGCTGCAGGAAAGCGAGCTGCGCTACATCCTGAAGTCGCCGACCAAGGGCCAGCAGCCGAAGGCGAAGCCCAAGGTCACGTTCCAGATCGGCCAGACCGTCAAGGTGGTGGACGGCCCCTTCGCTGAGTTCATCGGCACCGTCAGCGATGTGGTGCCCGAGCGCAACAAAGTCACGGTGCTGGTCTCGTTCTTTGGCCGCGAAACGCCGGTCCAGCTCGATTTCTTGCAGATCGAGAAGCAATAGCCCGCGCGTTGCCCGAGCCAGCGCCTCCCCCACCGGTTGCGCTGGCTTTCGTGTGGGCGCGGCATCAGTATTGACTGTATGATTCGTGTGCGATAATTACGTATTGGGACGCAGCTGGGGACGCCATTGTGGCGCCGAACGGCGAGGTCCCACGAAGGCAGAGGGAGGGTGCGAGCCAGATGGCTCGCGGTGCCGGTGCGCAGTACCGAGCCGGGATCTCTCAGCCCCGCGACCTCTAGAGGAGTTTACATGGCAAAGCGCATCAAAGCTATCGTAAAGCTGCAGATCCCAGCCGGCAAGGCGACGCCGGCGCAGCCGATTGGTCCGGCGCTTGGCGCACACGGCATCAATATCATGGCCTTCTGCAAGGAATACAACGAGCGTACGGCCAGCATGGTGGGCAGCATCGTGCCCGCCGTCATCACCGTCTACGAAGACCGCTCATTCACCTTCATCATCAAGACGCCACCGGCCGCGGACCTGCTCAAGAAGGCCGCGGGCGTGGAGAAGGGCTCTGGCACGCCGAACAAGGCGAAGGTTGGCAGCATCACCCCGCAGCAGCTGCGCGACATCGCCGAGCAGAAGATGAAAGACCTGAACGCCAACAGCGTCGAAGCCGCCGAAAAGATCGTCGCCGGCACCGCTCGCTCGATGGGCATCACCGTCAGCTAGCGATCCGGTGGCACGGCCGCGCGGGTAAGACGATTTCCACATGATGTGTTCCGGCGCCGCGAGCACCCGTCTATTCCGCCCATTAGTCACTGCGGACATGCGCCACGAGGAGGGCAGCACACATGCCAAAGCATGGCAAGAAGTATCAAGACGCCGTCAAGCTGGTCGACGCCGATCAGACGTATCAGCCAGCGGACGCGATCGAGCTCGTGAAAAAGATGAACTATGTGAAGTTCGACCCGACGGTCGAGCTTCATATGCAACTGGGTGTGGATCCGCGCCACGCGGATCAGATGGTGCGCGGCACGGCGACGTTGCCGGCCGGCACCGGCAAAGATGTGAAGGTACTGGTCTTCGCGCAGGGCGAGAAGGCCAGCGAGGCGGAGAACGCGGGGGCGGACTTCGTCGGACTGGACGACATGATCAAGCAGATCAATGAAGGGTGGCTGGGCTTCGACGTTGCCGTGGCCACGCCGGACGTGATGAGCAAAGTCGCCAGCCTGGGCCGGCGGCTCGGACCACGCGGTCTCATGCCGAACCCGAAGACCGGCACCGTCACCTTCGAGATCGCCAAAGCCGTGCGCGAGGTGAAGGCCGGGCGGGTCGAGTTCCGTGTGGACAAGACCAGCCTGATCCACATGCCGATCGGCAAGCTCTCGTTCACCGATGACCAGCTGATGCAGAATCTGGCGGCGTCGGTGGATGCGATCGTGCGTGCCAAGCCGACGGGCGCAAAGGGCCAGTACATCAAGAGCGTCGTCATTTGCAGCACGATGTCGCCGAGCGTGCGGCTGGACGTGCAGGCGGCGCAGGCGCTGAAAGTCAGCTAGTCATTGACGAGTGGCCGCGCGGCTGATATACTCGTCTCCAGTGACAATCGCATATCTGCCCGAGACAGCAGGTGCGCTCATCCAGTGAGCGCCTAAACGACAAGCCTGCCGAGGCGAAGTATCCACGGACAATCGTGTTCCCGTGCGCTATGCGCGCCGGGCGCGTGTGGGGCCTTCGAGCGGCGGCTCGGAGGCCCTTTTTGTTGGCCTCCACCCCCAGCCCCCAGAGCGAGAGGGGAGAAGCGGGCGGGCGGCCATGCGAGCGACACACAACCGCGGAGGGCGCGGGCAGGTTCGCTTGCCCGCGCTGGGCCAGGGGAGGAGCGCTCCTGGCCAGCGCTTCCGACGTTCGCCCTAGAAGGGGACCACGTAGATGCCAACTAGTGAGAAGGCAGCCGTCATCGAGGAGATGACCGAGAAGCTCCAGCGGGCGCGCAGCGCCGTGCTGCTGCAGACCCAGGGGCTGACTGTCGCGGAGATGAGCGAGTTGCGGCGGCGGCTGGCGGCGGCGGGCATCGAGCTGCACGTTGTCAAGAACACGCTGCTGCGTATCGCCTCCGAGCGCGCGCAGTATCAGGATCTCTCGCAGATTTTGAACGGCCAGACGACCATTGCGCTGAGCTATGAAGACGAAGTTGCGCCGGCGAAGACGCTGGCGGACTACATGCGGCAGGTGAAGACTGGCAAGCCAGTGCAGGTGAAGGCCGGTATCCTCGAGCGCGGACCAATCTCCGCCACGGAGGTGGACGCGCTGGCAAAGGTGCCGCCGAAGGAGCAGCTGCACGCGCAGGTGGTCGGCGCCATCCATGGCCCGATGAATCAGATGTACGGCGTGATCACGGCGCCGTTGCGCGACCTCATCAACGTGCTCGAGGCCCGCATTCGCCAGCTTGGCGGCGAGGCCGCGGCGTAACCCGCGCCTGGTGTTGACTCACCGGGCAATTGAGGGACCTGCGGCACGGTCCAACGGGTCCGAAGCCGCCGCCCGTTTCGAGAATCAGGCCCGCACAGGCGGGCCAACGGAGGACAGAACCATGGCTGTGAATATTGACACCATCATCGAGCAGCTTGGCAGCATGAGTGTGCTCGACCTCGTGAAGCTGAGCAAGGCGCTGCAGGATCAGTGGGGCGTGAGCGCGGCCCCGGCGATGGTCGCCGCGGCCCCGGGCGCAGGCGCGGCCGGCGGCGCGGAGGCGGCCCCGGTCGTCGAGGAGCAGACGGAGTTCACCGTCGTGCTGCAAGAGATCGGCCCGAACAAGATCAACGTCATCAAGGCCGTCCGCGAGCTGACCGGCCTGGGCCTGAAGGAGGCCAAGGACGTGGTGGACAGCGCGCCGTCCAACGTGAAGGAGAATGTCGCGAAGGACGAGGCCAACGCCGCTAAGACCAAGCTCGAAGAGGCGGGCGCGAAAGCCGCCATCCAGTAGCAGCTTCCCTCGCGCAACACGCCCGCGCTGTTCCGGCTGCCCCTGGCACTGGAGCGACGCGGGCGTTCATATTGGAAACCTCCCCCCAGCCCTTCTCCTGCGAGGAGAGGGGGCCAGAGCAGAGACGCGGATGGCGCGCCTACCGATGCGCCGTCCGCTGTAGGCTTCCCTGTCCCGCCGCAGCGAAGGACGGGCTGGGGGCCGTTTCACGCCCCCGCCGGCGCGACCGTCACCGCGACGCCGTTGAGCACGGCGTTGCCGGAGAGCGGGTCCACTGCAAGCTCACCGGTCAAGGCGTTCACATTGGCGCCGGGATGATCGGCCGCCACACGCAGCTGCATGCCCGGCGCATCGTGCCCCCACCCATGCGGCAGACTCACGACACCCGGCATGATGGCATCGGTCACCCGCACCGGCGCCTCGGCGCAGCCAGCGGCTGAGGTGACGCGTGCGTGCGCGCCGTCCGCCAGCCCGAGGCGCCGCGCGTCGTCTGGATGGACGAGCAGCAGACAGGTCTCGGCCCCCTTGGTCAGCGTGCGCAGGTTGTGCATCCACGAATTGTTGGAGCGCAGCTCGCGGCGGCCAATCAGTACTAGCTGCTCCCCCGGGCGAGCCGCCAGCGCGCCCTGCAGCCGCGCGACATCCGCCACGATCGCCGGCGGGGCAAGCTCGATCTTGCCGGAAGGCGTGCGCAGCACCTCCGGAATGCGGGGCTGGAGTGGGCCGAGGTCTCTGCCGTGCGGAGCGGCCTCCAGCGCGGCGAGGGTCAGGCCTTGCCCCTCAGGCCCACCGGCGAAGCCATCACCGTAAGGGCCCGTGCGCAGCATGAAGTCTAGCAGCCGCTCGGGTCCGCGCCGGGGCGCCAGCGCCGCCAGCAGCTCGGCAGGGTCGCGCCCGGCGACACGCGAGCCTTCGCGCTTCGTCTCGCGGCGAATCAGCTGCTGTGCCATGACGTCATCCAGCGCCACCGGGTCAGCGACGGCCCCCTGCCCCGACACGATGCCCGCTAGGCGCAGGAGAATCTCCCACTCTTGCGGGTGCCCGGCCGCGGCCGCGAAGATGGCTGGCGAATAGCGCGCGATGTTGCGCACGGAGAGCTGATAGAAGGCCAGGTCGTAATGTCCACGCTCCAGCGGCGAGGGTGGCGGCAGAATCACATGCGCATGGCGCGTCGTCTCGTTGAGGTACACGTCCACACTCAGCATGAAGTCCAGTTGGCCGAGCGCCTGCGCGAGCTGGCCGCTATGCGGCGTGCTGAGCACGGGATTGCCGGCGATGGTGACGAGCGCGCGTATCTGGCCGTCCCCCGGCGTCAGGATCTCCTCCGCCAGCGCGACGACGGGCAGCTCGCCGTAGACCGCAGGCAGCCCACGCACCCGGCTGTGGCGCAGACCCAGCCGCACGCCAGCGCCACGGCCTGGGGTGCCTTCGGTGTTGCGCGCGCCCGCGGCGGCCCTTGGGAAGAGCGCGCCGCCCGCACGGTCAAGGTTGCCGGTCAGCACGTTCAGCACGTCCACCAGCCAGCTCGCCAGCGTGCCGAATTCCTGCGTGCAGGTGCCGATGCGCCCATAGACGGCGGCGCTCTCGGCGGCGGCCAGCTCGCGCGCGATCCGGCGAATAGCGTCCGGCGCGATGCGGCAGACCGGCGCGACCACCTCCGGCGCGAACGCGCGGGCCAGGCGCTCCACCTCGTCCAGCCCGTTCAGGTGCTCGCCGAGGCGTCCCGGCTGGACGAGTCCCTCGGCGAAGAGCGTGTGCGCCAGCGCGAAGAGGAAGAAGGCGTCAGTGCCTGGCTGGATGAAGAGATGCTCGTCGGCCTCCTCGGCGGTGCGGGTGCGTCGCGGGTCCACCACGACGACACGTCCGCCGCGGGTGCGCAGCCGGCGGATACGGTCGCGCATGTTGGGCGCGGTCATCAGGCTCCCGTTGGAGACGAGGGGATTGGCGCCGAGGATGAGCAGATAGCTCGTGCGGTCCACATCAGGGATGGGGATGCTGAGCATCGTGCCGAACATGAGGCCGGCAGACACTTGCTTGGGCATCTGATCCACCGTGCTGGCGGAGAAGACGTTGCGGCTCGCCAGCGCGTGCAGGAAGGCGGGGGTATAGAGCAGCCCAGCCAGATTGTGGACGTTGGGGTTGCCGGCGTAGGCCGCCACCGCGTCACGGCCGTGCTGTTCGAGAATCGGCGTGAGCCGCCGCTCCACCTCCGCGAAGGCCTCGTCCCAGCTCACCGAGCGCCACTGCTCGCCCTCGCGGATCATCGGCGCGCGCAGGCGGTCGGGGTCGGCGTCCAGCTCTTTGAGGGCTGCCGCCTTGGGGCAGATGTAGCCCTGGCTGAAGACGTCGTCGCGGTCGCCGCGGATGGAGACGATCTCGCGACCCGCCGTCTGCACCTCCAGCCCGCAGGTGGCCTCACAGAGTGGACAGGTCGTGTAGTGCGTGGCGGTCGGCTGCGTCATCATCGAATCTCCGGCGCGGATACCCCCGCCTTCAGGCTCAGGCATGGGGAGGAAGCGCCGCCTCCTGTTCTGGTGCTGGCCACTCAACGCGCCTCTGTTTCAGTGTGATGGGATGCCCCATCGCCGTAGCCGTAGCCGTAGCCGTAGCCATCGCTGCGATGCAGCGGGCGGCAGTGCCGCACATGGATGCCCTGCACCACACCCTGCCGGGCCGTCGAGATGTTGCACATGCCGCTGGCACGCACCGCCAGCCGCCCTACGTACGTGCCAGCCTTCACGCTCGGCGCCGGCACCACCGCCCGCACCAGATCGCCCGTGCGCAGCCCCCCTACCGTGCTGGTGGCCTTGGGGCCGGTGCGCGGGAAGCCAAAGCGGTCCATGCGGCGCATCTGGCGCGCATGCCGGCCCGTGGCGGTGATCGTCAATGGGCGTATGCCTGCCACCAGCAGGTGTTGCGGCGTGGACGCCCCTACACAGGCGGCGTCCAGCCAGTGCGTCTTGGGCAGGTTTCGTTGCGTCCGGTTCCACTTGGTGCGCCCGCCGGTACCTGTTTCCACCGGCAAGCCGGTTGCCCGCAGCCGCTGAAACAACGCCCAGCGGCTCGCGTTGACGGCGGCGGCATCGCGCAGGGGCCGCTGGGCCTGCGCCTGCACCTCTGGGTGCCCGAACTCCTCGGCGGTCCGCGTGCCCTTGCGCTGGTTGCACGGCGCGCAGGCCAGCGTGAGGTTGCTGGCACGGTCAGAGCCGCCAGGGCGCGTTTTGGGTACGATGTGCTCCACCTGGAGCGGGGCGCCTGTCGCGTGGCAATAGGCGCAGCGCCGCCCCCACTTCTCCAGCAGATATTCCCGCAGCTCATACCCCGCCAGCGTCCCCTGCTGGTATTCCGCCCCGCTGATCTCCGGATTCTGCAACGCCTGGGTGTCAAACTTGACCAACTCCTGCGAGATGGCGACGACGTTGGCGAGGCGGCAGAGGCGCCGCACCCAGGTCTCGGTGTTGGCCAGGCGGCTCTCCAGCGACGGCGGCAGCCACCCCTCCGGCCGGCGACGATTGGCGAAGCGCGCCGGGCGGTAGCGCATGTGGCGCTGGCGGCGGCCGCACCGAATGGCACGGCGCGTTACCAGTTTCTCATGGACGGCCTGCCCCCGGTGGGTCAGCTCCCCCGCCCACACCACCCGCCCGATTGATACCTCGTCAGCAGGCGGTGCCGCTGGCGATGCGGTGACGAGCGCCAGGCCGGTGGTGCGGCTGCCCGGATCGAGCTTGAGCCGCAGTGGGTGCGGCTGCGCGTCCGGCACGGCCCGCTTCAGGATCAGCGTGAACGGGGAGCGCCGCCACACCGCCGCCCGCCCTCGTGAGAGCAGCCGGCGGGCGGCGCCCGGATGCACCGGGTCCAGTGGGCGGTGCTCGGTGTCCACCACAAACACACACGACATACAACGCGACTCCGATCTTGCTGCCCTTGTGGGCCTCCGCTTGCGCGGGTAATGGTCCCCTCGCCAAGGATATCCGGCGGTTTCCTTTCTTCGGACACGGCACTGGTCGTCACCCCGTGGACCTGTTTAACCGTGCCCCGCAGCGCGGCGGGCTGAGGTGCCACCCGCCGGTGCCTATGCATTCGCCGGTATCGGAGCTCCTTTCAGAGCTGAGGCTGGTCAGGGTGGGCGTGCTCAGCACACGCCCCCGGCTTCAGCCGTGGGGTCCCTGACGGCGGTCTTTCCCTTCCGTTCGATACGCGCCCACTAGCAGTCTACCGCAGACCGTCCATCAACGGCGATGGGAGAAGTGTAACCTCACTCCCACGCTCCACTGCGCTCAAGAGCCGCACCGCACCTAGCAGCGCTGCTCACTGTGGTCGCGCGTCCGTCCCCGGCGCACAGAGGAGAGCCGTAAGCCATAAGCAGAAGTGCACGACACACGCCTATTCTAGAGAGGTACTTCCAATATAGCACTCAGGATGGAGAGCTCAGTCGCTGAACCCGATGCCAGACATTGGATCGCTCGGCAAAGTAAACAGTGATGAAAATCGGAACAATGAACAGGACCGTTTCGCCGAGCGCCGCGAGTACGGCGATCCCAACGTACGGGAGCGATTGATACTGGGTGCCGGATCCGAATCCGATCACTATTACTAGGGCGGAGGAAATGACAAACACGGCGGACACGCTGGCTACCGTCAGCCCCCGCCGCACCATCGTCTGCCGCAGCGCGATAATTGTGGCAGGCAACTCCGCGGCAGCAATCGGTGCTAGCTCCGACCTGATTCCGAGTACCCAGTAATCGATGCGTCTGCCTACTCGTACCATCAGATAGCACAGCGGCAACGCCACGACGAGCACGACTGCCGTGAGGCCATACACAAACAGGATTATCGTCCAAACCGGAGAGAGGTCTGGTGCATCTGTGGCGATGGACGAGAGCGTCACCTGGAGCAGTAGCAAGATTGCCCGTCCTTCCCTGCATCCCTCGCTTTGCGCGCTCCACTGGGGTCACCCGCGCAGGCGTACGTGCGCGCTCCGGCATCCGGTCTCTGCACTTCAGGATCGAGTGTACGGCATCGGTCACGATGCGGCTAGGCAAGCTAGGCCAGCACGTAGATCATACCCACCATCGTGCGGCGATCATCCACCCGCCTATGCGCTCCTCTCTCCCAACGCGAGAGGGGCTGGAGGTGGGGGCAGGTGCGTCACATTGCCAGTTCGGGCCGATAGGGCGCCTCGTCGTCGATGTCGCCCACGAATTCCGGGAGGTTCGTGTGCCCCAGAAGCTGGCGTATCGCCATATTTTCACCCGTATGGTACCAGTAGTGGTAGAGCACGCGCTGCATGAGCGACCCCACGGTGAACTCGATGGTCTCGCCGTCCACGGCGAACCGCCGCGGCGCGCACAAGTCGCGCGTCGTCAGGGCGTCCAGCCAGGGATCGGCCGCGGCGGTGATCGTGCGCCAGGCTGCCCACATCTCGTCGAGCGCGGGCGTGCAGGCCGGTGCGCCGTTCGCGAACAGCTCGTTGATCCGCGGCAACAGGATGCGATCCTGGCCGCGCCAGAGCCAGTAGCGCTGCTCCTGCCAGGCCATATGGCCGACATTCCAGCTGAGGCAATTCATCGGCAGGTAGCGGCGGCGCGCGTCGTCATCGGTGACGCCGGCGAGGGCACGCTGGAACTCGCTGCGCGTGAAGCGCAGCTGCAGCACGAGTGGATGTGGCATGGCTGACCCTCCATAGATGAGATCATGCACCGGCCGCACGCGCACCTGACGTGATCGGCATGCGCGCGACCGGTTGCTCTATTCTGCGCTATTCTGTGCCGCTCGATCCAGTGCGGAAACGCCGCTCGGCGCTGGCCCGGCTGATCGCGCGATGCTGGGCGAGCGCGCGCTCGTAGCTCGCCCAGTCTATCGCCAGCCCGCGCTCGGCCAGGATCTCCGCCGCCAGGTCCGCAGGGAAGCCGCGCTCGGCATGCAGGGTGAACAGCTGCTCGCCGGAGACGACGCCGCGCTCGTCCGGCTCGACGCGCGCTAGCTCGCGCAGTCCGATGGTGAGCGTGCGCTGAAAGAAGCGCTCCTCGTCGCCCAGCATCCGCGCCAGTTCCGGCACGCGGGCACGCTCGTCGTCCGTCAGCAGCTCGCCGTGCCCCTCCGCGAGCGGCGCCACGAGCTCGCCGAGGAATGGCTCCGCCAGCCCAAGAATGCGCCCCTGGCGCGCCGCGCGGCGAATCAGCCGGCGCAGCACGGAGCCGCGGCCATCGCGGTCCGGCACGACACCCGCCAACCCCGCAAAGAGCGCCGAGCGCGTATGATCGAGCACCAGCCGCCGGGAGCGCGTGTGCGCTGCCACCTGCGCGCCATCCCCGCCGCCGACCAGCTCGTCCAGCCGCCGGTGCGCGGGCACGAAGAGATCCACGTCGAAGGCGCTGGGCACGTCTTGCAGCACCGCGCCGATGCGCTCCAGGCCCATGCCAGTGTCCACGCTGCGCAGCGGCAGGCGCGTGTACGTGCCGTCGGGCAGCAGCTCGTGCTCGATGAACACGAGGTTCCAGACCTCAAGGAAGCGGTCGCACGCACAGCCGGGCCGGCACTCCGCGCGGCCGCAGCCGAACGCCGCGCCGCAATCCACATAGATTTCGCTGCACGGGCCACACGCGCCTGGGCCACCGGTGGACCAGAAGTTGTCGTCCATGCCCAGCGGCACGATGCGCTCCGGCGGAAAGCCGGCACTCCGCCACTCCGCCACCGCTTCGTCGTCTGTCGGCAGACCGAGCGTGTCATCGCCCGCGAAGGTGGTGACCCAGAGGACGTCGCGCTCGAGGCCGAAGTCCTCAAGCAGCAGGCCAAGCGCCAGTTCGATCGCGCCGCGCCGGTTATAGTCGCCGATGGACCAGTTGCCGAACATATGGAAGCTAGAGAGCTTGCGCGCGTTGGTGCCCACCGCGTCGGCATCATCGGTGCGCAGGCAGCGCTGCAGGCCGACCAGGCGTGGCGCAGGCGGGGCCGCGCGACCCAACAGATAGGGCAGCAGCGGCTGCATCCCCGCGACGACGAAGGAGGTGCCGCTGCCGGGCACGACAAGCGGGCTGCCGGCGATCTCGTGATGCGCACGCGCGCGGAAGTAGCCGAGATAGCGCTGAACGATCTCAGTTGAGGTGAAAGGATGCGGGTTGGTGGTCGCCATGGCTGAATGCTCCTGTGCGTGGGCTGTGCCACACGCCAACACAAGGAGTCCGTCATCGCCGCGCGACGCCGCAGGCCGCCGCGTTCCGCGGTGGTGCAAGCATGTGCCGGCGGCAACCCAGCGCGACCTCTACGCGCCCAAACAAAAAGCCCGCCGCGAGCACACGCTCGGGCGGGCCAGCCACTGCTGCCCGTGGTACCACCTAGCTTGAGAGCGCCACGCGCGAGACGCGGGCTCTCCTCTTTGCGGGCACGGATCGCATCACGACGATGCGCTCGATGCCCCGCCCCAAGATAACGGAGGGCTGCCGGCGGGTACTACTGGCCAGGAATCTCTGGCGTTGGCCCCGCGTCGCGGCCCGGCGGACTCCACCAGCCGGACCAGAGGGTGGCTTCTTCGCGACATCAGGCGCCGGGCTTCCACCTGCCCCAGCTCGCTGTTGCCCGCTTCGCGCGTACTGTCCCTCGCGACGATGATCTCTTGATAGGTACAGTATGGACGGCGCCGGTGGCGCCTGTCAAGCCGCCGCGCGGGCCGCCATCCATCCGCGAGACGGCATGCTTCATGCGCTGCTCCTCTCCGCCAGGCGCCGGGGGAGTTGATCTTCGCCTTCTGCGACCCATCGACCGGCAGCGCAGGGTACGCGACCGCCTGGAAGTCGTCGCCCGTTCGTTGTAGTTTATAGTCTGCAGCGGGCCGAGGATAGGGCAAAGGAATCGGCGGAGGACACAGCGGCATGCCAGAGGATCTGCGAGCGCGCCGGCTCATGCCGCCCACACCTGGCTCACGCGGGCCGGCCTACACATCGCGCGCCCCGACGTCCAGACGCTCGTCCAGCGGTCGGCGGCTCTTCGTGCTGCTGCTGCTCCTGCTAGGGCTGCTCATCTGGCCCGCCCCGCAAGCCGAGCAGTTCATTCGCGCGCACCTCACTCCCGGCACGATCGCCAGCCTGCTGGGCAACCAGGTGACACGCTTGCCCGGCGGCGTCGAAGACTTCGTGCCGGCGGGCGGCACGCACCAGTACTGGCAGGTCGGGCTGGGCGCGGGCGACGACAGCGCGGACGCGTCGGGGATGCGCGCGGTCATCGAGACTCGC
>Ga0209647_1002276_pt1 | contig 15615 bp, 14 predicted proteins | sample GraSoi_2013_60cm_FD_185827 | JGI IMG/M metagenome (GOLD analysis project Ga0209647, IMG submission 185827) | Grasslands soil microbial communities from the Angelo Coastal Reserve, California, USA - Sample 9_17_2013_60cm (SPAdes) (version 2) | ecosystem: Environmental > Terrestrial > Soil >...
CCTGCCCGCTTCCCTTCGACCACGCAAGTACGAGGACGAAGATAGCAAAAGACAACACTATGAAACTCGCCGAACTGCAGGAGATCTATGATTTGCCTTTTTTCGAATTGCTCACCAACGCCCGTGCGGTCTTTGTACGGCACTGGGAAAATCAAAGCGTTCAGCTTTGCACCCTGCTGAGCATCAAGACGGGAGGCTGTAGTGAGGATTGCGCATATTGTGCTCAAAGTGCGCGGTATCACACCGCGGTCACTCGAGAAGCATTGATGGAGCCGGCCGCCGTGCTGGAGATCGCGGAGCGGGCGAGAGCGAACGGTTCAACGCGCTTTTGCATGGGAGCGGCTTGGAAAGGTGTTCGTGACGGCGAACCGAAGTTCGCCCAAGTCTTGGAAATTGTGCGAGGGGTTAGCCGGCTCGGAATGGAGGTTTGCGTTACGCTCGGACAGTTGACGCTGGCCGAGGCAGAGAAGCTGAAAGTAGCCGGAGTTACCGCCTACAATCACAATCTGGATACCTCCGAAGATTATTATCCGAACATTGTTTCGACCCATACTTTTCAGGATCGCTTGGACACTATTCGCGCCGTCCAGCAGGCGAAGATCGCGGTCTGTTGCGGCGGGATTATCGGGATGGGCGAATCTCCACTCGATCGCCTCAAGATGCTGCAGGTGCTGACCGACTTTAGTCCCGCGCCGGAGAGCGTACCGATTAATTGTCTAATCCCAATGCCAGGCACACCGCTGGAAGATCAACCTCCCGTCGATGTCATCGAGTTGGTTCGTCTCATCGCGACGACACGCATTGCGCTTCCTCAAGCGCGTGTTCGCTTATCTGCTGGTCGTACCCGGCTCTCGCGCGAGGCGCAAGCACTTTGCTTTTTTGCCGGCGCCAACTCGCTCTTTTATGGCGACCGGCTCTTGACCGCGGCCAATCCGGGGGTCGACCAGGACCGCGCGTTATTGAAGGCGCTCGACCTGGAGCCGACTTCGTCGGAATAGCAAATAGCAAATAGCAAATCGACCACCGGTTACGCGAACTCTCTTGACGTGCCGCGCGATACATAATAAAACGTATTAAATATTTGTTATGTCAAAGTATACACGGTTTGAGGATTTGCCGGTCTGGCAGGAAGCCGCGCAGCTTTACTGCTCAGTGCTGGATTTGTTGGAGGAATCCAATGATAGCTTTTCGATCGGATTTCGGAATCAACTTGATCGAGCTTCGCTTTCGGTTTCCAACAATATTGCTGAGGGGTTTGAACGGATGCCTACCGCGGAGTTACTCACTTTCCTGGAATTCGCTCGAGGCTCGGCAGGAGAGGTGCGGTCGATGATGGCGGTGATTCGACGGCGAAACAGACTCAGTCGCTATACAGATCAGATGGGCCTGATTCGAGGGCAAGCAGAATCTTGCTCGAAGCAAATCGGCGCCTGGATGATGGCGATTGAGCGGTCGCCCATAAAGGGCAAACGCCATCTGACGTCGCAAATCCATCAGCAAGGCAACCAAGAGACCGAGAACAGCAGGAATGGCGTTCGCCTTCGACCTGACACCCAGCGTCGTCTGACGAAAATAGCGGGTCAGCAAGAGTGACGGCAGCGTTTTCTATGCTATCTGCTATTTGCTATTTGCTAATCTTGTACCGAAGGTACCGCAGCGATGGTCAATCTGATCATCCCCGATAAATGGCAGCAGGACGCGGTCAAATTTCTCCGCGAGGGATTTGATGTAGTCGTTCAGGCGCCGACTGGGTCGGGGAAGACCTATATCTTTGAGCTGATCTACGACTCGCTGAAAGGGCAGGCGATCTACACCGTGCCGACTCGTGCCTTGGCCAATGATAAACTAGCCGAGTGGCGGCAACGCGGATGGGATGTCGGTATCGCTACCGGCGATTTAGCCGAAAACCTTAATGCCAAAGTCGTGGTCGCGACGCTCGAGACCCAAAAAGCCCGGTTTTTGCGTCGGGAAGGTCCGCGATTGTTGGTGATTGATGAATACCAACTGTTGGCGGATCCGGTCCGCGGAACGAATTACGAGCTGATCCTTTCGTTGGCTCCGCCGGAGACGCAACTCCTTCTACTGAGTGGCAGTGTGGCTAATCCGCCAGAAATCGTGGACTGGCTGCGGCGCAACGGGCGAAGAGTCGAATTGGTGGAACATCGGCAGCGGCCTGTCCCCCTGGAAGAAGTCATGCTGAGCGATCTGCCGGCCCGTGCCCCGGCCAACGCTCGCGGTTATTGGCCAAAGCTGATCGCGCGTGCCTTAATCTCGGACTTGGGACCGATCCTGGTATTTGCTCCGAGACGACAAGGTGCCGAAGACCTGGCTATTTCTCTCGCTTCCGCTCTGCCCGCCGAAGAGCCGTTGGGGCTCACCTCGGAACAGTCGGTCTTAGCTGGTGAACCCCTCGCGCGATTGCTCCGATCTCGAGTAGCATTTCATCATAGCGGATTGAGTTACGCGGTTCGAGCCGGAATCATTGAGCCGCTGGCTAAGAAAGGGCAGCTCCGAGTGGTGGTTGCTACCATGGGACTGGCTGCCGGAATCAACTTTTCCATGCGCTCGGTGCTGGTGACCGGCACGCATTATCAAGCGGGAAATTTTCAGCGTCACGTAAGGGCGGATGAGTTGTTGCAGATGTTTGGTCGCGCGGGCAGACGCGGTTTGGATGAGATCGGTTATGCACTCGTCACCCCCGAGATTCCCCGACTTCATGAAGCCTTTCCGAGCAGGCTGCGACGGGCGGACCCGATCGACTGGCCATCAATGATCGCGGTCATGCAGGAAGCGGCCCGTCGCGGAGAAGACCCGTTCCGAGCGGTGACAGAGGTGGCAACGCATCTCTTCTCGACCCGGCCGCTGTTGATCGGAGTAGAAAAGTTCTACGAAAGGACTGAGCGCTCGGCTGCCGGTGCTGTCGCCAATCAGGAATCAATTCTGGTTTGCGGGTTCCCGGTGGATGCTGAGCGAGGGCGGTTGGTTCGGCGACATGAGGCCGAGATGTTGAACTCTCGAGGAGAGTGGGAAGTCTGTCCGCCGATGTCGGACACAATGCTGTCGAAACTCTGGACACGGAAGGACGATGGACGGTGGCGCCCAGCGCTTACGCTAGCGACGACACTGCACCCTTTAGGTTTTGGGAACCTCTGCAAGATTCGTTGGGACAAGAACCGTTTTGAGTATGGCCGAGAACTGCCGGTTGCCAGTATTACTGATAAGGGTTGGTTAGCCGCGAAATGGTTCCGCAAAGTGTTGCGAGAGCATTATCCACTGATTGCTGCAAACCGAACGTTGGCGCCAGAGAAATTTCTAAGCGATTTGGTTCCTCTCATCGCCAAAGAGGTGAAGGGTGAGTTTCACGATTTTGTTCTCCGCAAAAATACTGCCTACGGGCGATTCCGTTTCGGCGGAGCCTCGGCACGAGGTCATCATGATGATCAGGAACGCTATCTGGCCAACCCGGAAATCCGGCGAAGCTATCCACTGGTATGCCAGCGATGCGCCTGCCGATCCGAGTGCGAGGCACTCGACGTCTCTGCTTCACCTGCATTCGCCTGGCGTCAGCTCGGCTTAGTTGATGAGCGGGGAGTGCCTACTCGCCGCGGTATTATTTTCAGTTTTTTTAATCAAGGAGAGGGTCTGGCCGTCGCGGCCGGTTTGGAAGAGGCCAATTACCCGATTAACGACTTGGTATTTGATTTGGCCGACCTGCGCGCTGGTCATCGATTCGCAATGGATGACAGCCGAGCCGGCGGTCGGTTGGCCGCTATTTGCCAGAATCGGTATCACCGCGCCAGTTTTTCTGGATACCTCGAACTTGGGCTGCCGATCGCCTATGGCTCGGGCGCATCGGAGGTGGTGCGTGATTTGGTCGAACATCAGATCGGTCGGCACAAATTGGTTAATGATAACATTCGGCACGGTGACATCGAGAGAGCACTTACCGAGTGGCGAAGTCTATTGCGTCAAATTGTTCAAGCACCCGATTACCAATGGGAGCCGTGGAAGCAATTAAAGGAGATCGCATCGGTATACGTTCTAACTACGCAGAGCCCTGCCCGACAACCGCTGCCTGCTTTGGCGCCGAACCAAATGAGCTATAAGAAATGGCAAATAGCAGATAGCAGATAGGGCGCCGTTAGCAAAACGCCTTCTCACATTACGAGCAGCAGCAGCGGTACCAAAACGGCGAGGGCCGCAGCACGAAAATGACGTCATCTGGGCGACTGTCGTCTGGTATTTGCTATTTGCTATTTGCTATTTCAGTATCCAGCGAATGAGAGATGTGGACGAAAGCCTTCCGGTGGGAAAATGGGCGTATGGCTTGATGTTAGTTTTCTTAGTATCCCTCGTTGGCGTTTCCTGGGCTGTTGCGGTGGATTGGCAAAGCCGGCATGAACTTGAAAGCATCTCGCAACCGACAGCTGTAGGCGATCCAATTGCAGTGGTTTTCGATGCCAAGCGCGATCAAGCAAAGGCGGTCGTCCGGTGGAAAGCCACTCCTTATTATCCGGTTCAAAGCGGGGTGAGCGCGCTGCCCGAATACAAAGCTCTCAAAGTTGGTATGGATGATTCCGGCAAGATCTGGCTTTATCAAGAAAAGCGTCCGACTCAAGAGAACGAAATCATCGTAAAAATCGGGGCAAACCAGTTCCTTAGATTAGCTCCGAAGTAAATTTTGTTGGGTATTTCAAAAGAAAATCTCGAAATGCGTCATGTAGGCGGGCTAGCAGAAGGTGTCAATGTTCCAGGTAACCGGTCTTTATATCTATCCGATTAAATCTTGTGGGGGTGTTGAGGTTCTAAATTGGCCGGTTACCCGGTACGGGTTCATGCACGATCGCGAGTTTCTGGTGGTAGACGGGGAGTGGAACTTTTTGACGCAACGGGCCCATCCAAAGCTGGCGTTAATTCAGCCTTTTCCTGAGTCAGACCAGCTCAGGGTACGAGCGCCGAATCTTCCAGAGATCAGCCTACCCTGGTTTGGATCGCCTGAGGATCATCCGATCGAGTCTAAGCGGTCGGTTACCATTTGGAGGGATCAAGTAACGGCAGACGATTTGGGGGAGGAGATCGCAGAATGGTTGAGCGCTCATCTCGGATGCAAGGCACGATTGGTGAGAATGGGCAACCAGTACCGGCGGATGGTGCAGAAAGAGAAAGTTCCCGTAGTCCATCAGCAAGCATTGGGAATACCGGAAGTCAGTTTTACCGATGCCTTTCCTTTTCTCGTCATTTCCGAAGCTTCGCTCGCTGACCTTAATCGCCGTCTCGAAAAGCCGATACCGATGAATCGGTTTAGACCGAATATTGTGATCGGCGGTGTGCTGAATTCTTATGCGGAAGACCAGTGGCAAAGCATCGAGATTGGATCGTTGCGATTTCGTCACGGACCACCCTGTGTTCGTTGCGTCGTCACTACCACTGATCAAATCACGCTAGAGCGCGGGAAAGAGCCGCTGAAGACGCTGGCGACCTACCGACGAAACGACGATGGAGGAGTTAATTTTGGGATGAATTTTTTCTGTGAATCGTCGACGGGAACCATCCAAGTCGGAGACGTCATTCGACTGTTGCCGAATGAAATGACAAATGACAGATGACAAATGACAGATTGCTAACTAGAGGGATACCTCTCCTCTCTAAGAGCGTCTCTCAAAGCATTGGATTCATCGAGCTTAACGGTTTCGGGCGCTCGCGTTTATTTGTCATCTGTCATTTGTCATTTGTCATTTCCTTTGGCCGGGTCTTCCAGGCCCACCAAAAGAAGCCAAGCGCGATGAAGAACATGAACAGGGAAAGGAACTGGCCCCGCGTTAACGGCCCAGTCAACGGGGCGTCCGGTACGCGGAAAATTTCGCCGATGATGCGCATGATCGGATAGAGAAGGAAAAAGCAACCAGTTGTGAGCCCATCCGGTTTGCGGAACCTGAGACGAATGGTCATCAGGCAGACGAAGAGTAGAACCCCTTCAAGTAACGCTTCGTAGAGTTGGCTCGGATGACGTGGAGTTAGAATGTGGGAAAGAATTTCGCGAACCTGAGGATTGGTTCGTGCGGCGTCGATAATTGCAGCGACCGAGTCGAGATTTGGATTCAATCGGGAGCACTGATCGATCGCGACCTGTGCCTGATCAGCGTTGTCGAGCAACTCGGTCGGGAATTGCACCGCCCACGGTACGTTGGTCGGGTGTCCCCAAAGTTCACCATTAATGAAGTTGGCAAGTCGCCCAAAAAGAAGCCCGAGCGGAGCGACCGCCACCAGGTTATCCCCGATCCCGGTCCAAGAGATTTTATGCCTTCGCGCGTAAATCCAGGTAAAAATGAATAGTCCGAGAATACCGCCGTGACTTGCCATTCCGCCGTCCCAGACTCGCAGGATGCCCAGGGGATCGGTTGTGAGCATCTGAGGCCGGTAGAAAATCACATAACCGAGTCGCCCGCCAAGGAGAACACCGAACAACGCTCCGTAGAAGGCAAAGTCGGCGACCTGTGTTTCGGCCAGGGAACCGTAGCCTTTTCGCGCGAGCCACTTAAGCAAGTAAAAAGCAGCTACAAATCCGCAGAGATAGGCCACTCCGTACCAGCGGATTCCAAACTGGTCGTTAAACCGGATAAGGAAGGGATTGAGGTGATGAACGTAGTAGGCGAGCCACATGGCGCGTCGAAACTAGCCAAATCGAGGACAAATGACAGATGACAAAATGACAAATTCTACTTGGTCAAGATCGTTGCTAAGCCCAAGTTTTTCGTGGTTATTCCGATTGTGCAGGAAATTGGGAAATACGCGGTTGTCGCCGGCATCGTTCTGGTGGCGGTCGGGGTATTACTTTGGAAATTTCCAACATGGTTTGGCTGGCTCGGACACCTGCCAGGAGATATTTCTATCGAGAAGGGCAATTTCAGATTCTACTTTCCGCTCGCTACCTGCATTCTCATCAGCATTGTTCTCACCATAGTGGGCTGGATTTTGAGACGGTGACAGATCGGGTCTCGGTAAAAGCCTGCTCCTGATGAGGTTTTTCGGTCCTTCAGACCGGCGTATGGTGAGAACCGAAAGCCCAGGCTAAAGCCTGGGCTGGGCTCCCAAGGCCCTTCGGGCCGGTCAGTCCCATTAGCCCTATCAGTCTCATGGGTCCCATCGGTCCCATCGATACGCGGACACACGCCAACCTCACTAACTTTCCAGTTGCTGGATCCCTTCCGGCGAGACTTTGATGTTCGGGCAACTATCAACCCAGCGAGGCGCTTGTGGGGCTGACCAACGCACCGCATTCCGGATCACCGTCTGAACCTCAGGTTGATGATACGTCGGAAAAGTTTCATGCCCGGGTCGGAAGTAGAAGATCTTTCCGTTGCCACGTTTCCAGCAGCAGCCCGAACGAAAAACTTCGCCGCCCTGAAACCAGGACATGAAGACGAGTTCGTCCGGCGCAGGAATACCGAACGGCTCGCTATACATCTCTTCATGAGGGATCTCGAAATAGGGAGTTAATCCTTGCACGATCGGATGGCCCGGATCACAAATCCAAATTCGCTCTTTCTCGCCCGCTTCGCGCCAACCAAGCGAACAAGTGGTACCCATGAGCCGTTTGAATACTTTGGAATAATGGCCGGAGTGCAGAACGACCAGTCCCATACCTTCCAGGATGCGTTTTTGCACACGGTCAACGGTGCGGTCACTCACCCGGGCATGGCCGACGTGCCCCCACCACACCACCACGTCGGTCTCATCCAGCCGGGATTCAGGCAGGCCGTCCTCCGGATCTTCCAAAGTAGCAGTCTTGCAGGAGACTTCGACTCCATCATTCAGCACTTTAGCCAGGAAGTTATGAATTCCGTCGGGGTAATGTGCTTGAACCCGCGGATCCTTTCGTTCATGAATGTTTTCGTTCCAGACGATCACCCGGATTGTTTTCATCGCACATCATCCAAAACATATTGTTTACGCGAACGCAAACGCTGCGAAGCAGATGAGCTTGTTTGCGTAGTTTTGAATCGGTGTTGATTCCGGTGCTGCGAAAGCAAGCGACTTGGTGCATCCTGCTTACCTATGCGTCATCAACAGCAACCGTACGAGGATGTCGAGCGAATCATCGAATTCGATTTCCTGCGTGCGACCGAAGCGGCGGCTCTGAACACGCTCCCCTGGGTCGGTCGGGGAGAAAAAGAGAACGCGGATGCTGCTGCCTGCGACGCAATTCGCGGGATGTTTGATTTGATAAACATCTGTGGCGAGGTCGTCATCGGAGAAGGAATAAAGGATAACGCGCCGGGAATTTTTAAGGGGGAGCACCTTGGCACTTGGATCCCCGGCAGCCATAAATTTGATCTGGCATTGGACCCCATCGATGGCACGACCAACGTTGCTAAAGGATTGCCTGGCTCCATTTGCTGCATTGCGGCAGCCTCCCCCGAACCGACCGTTGAGGTTTCGCTCAAAGACATTCCGACCTTCTACATGACTAAATTGGCTTACGGCGTGAACGTCGTTCGCTATATGCAGTTGACTGGCATCGAGACTGTTTCCATTCGTAATCCATTAGAAGAGACATTGCCCATTATCGCCAAAGCTTTGCGGAAAAGAGTTCAGGACCTCACCGTAGTAGTATTGGACCGGCCGAGACACGCAAAGCTGGTGGAATCTATCCGCTCGACCGGGGCTATGGTGCGGATGATTTCGGATGGAGACATCACCGCCGCGATCGCACCGTCGATCTCCGACAGCGGGGTGGATCTATACGCTGGTGTTGGCGGTGCTCCCGAAGCTGTATTAGCTGCGGCGGCCATTCGTTGCTTAGGCGGAGACATGCAGACGATGATGTGGCCCCGCGATTCGGACGAAGAGAAGAAAGTTGTCGAACTGGGATTTCGAGAGGAGCTCAAGAGAGTTTTTCACGCAGAGGACTTGGCTCGAGGTAAAAACATTATTTTTTGCGCAACCGGCATAAGCGACAGCCCGCTTTTGCGCGGCGTACGTCTCAAGGGCCACGCCGCGGTGACCCATTCCATTCTGATGAGGGGACGCAGCCGAACGGTCCGCATGATCGAAGCGTCCCATGATCTCGCTCACAAGACCATTCATCTTCGGTCGACCAACCGCGAAACGTCGATCTAGTTGACGTTTGCGAGGGCTCAAGCGGCGCCGCTTAGAGAACGGGAACTGAGGAAATTCCCTTAAGAGCTTCTGTTGTTGGACGATGTAGTTGTTCGGGATTGCGGACAAACCTAAGTATCTTCGGTATAACGAGTTATAGAACAGAATGCGTTTATAGTCGCGGTATAGTCGGTTTTTCGCACGCCGTGTGCGTCGCTGATCACATTAACGCGAGTTTCCCATGGATCTTTCATGGACATGCGCCTAAAGTTATCAGAAAATAGAGTCATTATTGAGAACACCGTATTCCTGCGCCTACATTGAAATTACACTTAACATCGTCGCTTTTGTCGCGATCTAAGGTTCATGTGATTTTCGAGTTTCTGTTTCCTTGCCGGTCCCGCCGCTGATTGAGGATTCGGAATAGGGGACATTGCGTTTCAGACCATGAATAGAGAGCTTTCTTCAACTCAGTTTAACGAAGGGGAAACTCAAGAAACGAGCATGCATACTTTGCGTAAACTGAACGTTCTGGTGATCGACGATGAGCCGTTTATTCTGGAGTACGTTCGAAAAGTTTTGCAGCAGGCCGGATACGCCACCTTTATTGCCGAGAATGGAGACCAAGGACTGGCCATGTTTGAAGCACGAAAGGGGGAAATCGATTTCGTTCTAACCGATATTGTGATGCCCGACTCAATTGACGGCCTGGAAGTCGCCACTCGTATCCACCGACTTGATCCTACCGTTCCGGTGCTTTTCATTACCGGAGCCATCCCGCAGGATGATCCTCATATGCTCTCCTTGATGAATGGAGGATTTTTGCTCCGCAAACCATTCTTTCCGGACCAACTCATTCGATTCGTGGACAATCAGGTCGATCGTCTTCACTTGGCCGTCTAGCTCCCAAAAATCACGCAAGAGCCGAAACAGAGGGCTTCAAATCGCTTCTGCCTAAAAAAGGAGCGTGATTTTTCGGCGCCCCCGCGTTGCCAACAAATTTTCCGCCGCGTCGGATGAGCGACGGAGGCTGTTGACATTCGGCGTCGGCGGTGATGTGTTTCTCCTGGAAGTGATCCGGGCGGCTATGTCATTCGCGGATTTAAATGACGAGAATTCGGAGTTTAGGCATCCTGAAAAGGCTGCTTCGGTTGAAGATATTGTACGCGTCTATGGCGGGCTCACACCTAATGCATTCTTCAACGAGCTCGTCCGTGTGTTGGGTCCCTACCGGTCACTCCAAGCCGATCTGGAAAGAGCGATTTTTTTGTATCAGCGGATGCGCCGTGCGCATCGAGCGCTTTGGCGTTGGGCACTGTCATCTGTGCTAATTCTTCTTGCTCCACTGGTCTGCCTCGTAACCCCAAGCGAATGGCGATTCAGTACCTTTTTTATCGGAATTCTCGGCGAACTACTCGCTGTTTTCGCTTTGCTTCGTATCCACCAGAAATGGGTCTCCTGTCGTAGGGATTATACGCGCTGGCTCCGATTGGTTCATCGCCGGGTAGGGGAACGAGATTCCTGATGCCGGCATCATTTGCAGCGGCGAAGCCGTGACTCAGGATAGCCTAGCTGGTCGAGTTTGCGGTCAAGCTATACTCTAGGGCCTAGAGGGATCCGGCGGCTGCCGGACCGCTCCCGAAGATGGATTCGCGGAAGCCAAATTCTTGTCCGAGACGCAGGCATTCTTCGACTGCTTCCATTCCTTCGGTCGCGCTTGGGTGTCGCAGAGAAGCGGCGGCAGCGCACACTCCAATCTCCAAACACCGTTCCATTGGAAGATCGTCGTGAAAACCAAGGAGTATTCCGGCCGCGATCGCGTCTCCTGCTCCGGTTGATCCAATGATCTTCTCCCCGGGCAATCGCACGCTCGGTTGAAAAATGGTCTTACTCTGATGCGAGACTGCCAGCACGCCTTCGGGGAAATGAATAACGACCCATTGGCGAATGCCAGCCGATATCAAAGCGTGAGCGGTTTTCAACAACGCGCTGCTATCGATTTTTCCGTTCACTCGAATTTCGCTCGAGAATACGTGGCCGGCCTCAAATTCGTTCAAAAATACCAGATCAACGTAAGGTAGAGCCGGTAAAACGATGCGCGGATACCGATTGCTTTCTTCACTGACTACGTCCACCGAAGTGATGAAGCCAAGACACGAAGCAGAATCGAGTAGCTCAGCTGCCGCAGTACCCTTGCTCTTCCCGGGCTGGTCGAGGCGATCCAGCAAGAGGAGGTAGCCTAAGTGAAATAGTTTTGCTGAGGAGGAAGCCAAATCGATGGATTCTGGACCCAGGAGCGCATTCACGCCTCTTTGATGGAAGAAGGTCCGGCGACCCGTGCGTTCGACGTTCATGACATCCGTGTACGAGGTTGGGCCCTCAGTGGTACGGGTTATCAGTCCGGTATCGATACCGAGTTTCGCGCACTGCTCCAGAATCCAATCCCCGGCCGCGTCGTAGCCGACAATGCCGGCACCGCTGAGAGAGAATTTTGCGCCGAGTCTGGCCAGACCGGCTAGCACATTGGGCGGAGCTCCGCCCATCCCTTGGGTCTCGCGACCGATGATAGCTAGCGTCTCCTCGCCGGGCCATGTGTCGATCAGCTTGACGTGATCAACAATCCAATTTCCGGCGGCAAGAATCCCTGAGCGCTTAGTCACACGCATCTAGTGTAAAAAGGAGTCCGCGAAAAAGTCGAGTGCAGGAAGGGCGAGTCTCGAAACGATCCGTCTGATCAGTTCAGGGTAACAACGGATTTGGCCCGGTGGCTTTCCAGCGCAGCATTGAATAAACGATGGCTCAGCAGCGCCTCTTCTGGCGTCACACAGCCGAACCGGTCCCCAAGTTGTCCCTCTCTTTCCGCTAGGAACGCTGCCCACATCTGCTGAAAACAGTCGTTGAAGCCGGTTTCAAAGATCGCCCCCGTAATGGTGGGAAAAGCGGACTGAGATCCGAGATCGACCCGGAACCAACCTTGATCTTCGGAACGCCGATACCGCCAAAGCGTCTTCGGCTCTTTCGTACTGAAGCGGATGCCCGCTTCGGTCCCGAGGAACTCAATATACCATGTATTCGTTTCCGTTGGAGCCATGCGCTTTGTTTCAATTCGCATCGGTATTTCGGCTCCGTCAATTATCACCTCGGTATTCAAGACTGCGTTGTCCCAAGTATCACAGATTGCCATCCCTCCGTGACCGTCCGGTCGTTCGTTGACGATTTTTTGCAGCTGAGCATAGACCCGGACCGGTCGCCAACCGAACCGGAACGGTATATGGACCGCATGCATACCGAGGTCGCCCATTACCCCAATCTCCCCGCATGTCTTGACTTGGCGTTTCCAATTGATCGGTTTCTTTGGGTCCAAATCGCTGCTGTGATGGAGGCCGGCCCGAATTTCTAAGGGTTTCCCGTATCGTTTTTCCTTAATGAACTGGATCACTCTCTGTGCCCCGGGCATGAACGGGAATTCCGAGCTGCACCGCACGAATCGTTTGGCCTGAGATATCGCAGCGGTAATCCGTTCGGCGGCAGGAAGATCGATACCGAACGGCTTTTCCGCCAAGAGATCCTTTCCGGCTTCGATTACCTGCAAATAGATCTCTTGATGAAACTGATGCGGGACCGCGGCGTAAACGACCTCGACTTCCGGATTTGCGATCAGTTCTTCCGCCGAAGCAGTAACTTGAGCAACCGTTGGTATTCGCCGGAACCATTCGCGCGCCGGCTCGGACAGATCAGCAACCGCTATCAATCGCGCCTCCACCGGAGGGTCGACTAACACGAACCAACGAGCTAACGCGCTGGCCAGTTCGCGCCCCATTAATCCGCCTCCGATGATGCCAATATTGACGACTTTCTTCGTACTCATAAATAATGCTTCGCCGCCTCTTCCGCCTTTGCATTCTCATGAACGATTGCCATCAGGGCTTTTGTCATGCCGCTGGGATTCGGGTGCTGAATAATGTTGCGGCCGTAGACCAGGCCGGCGGCGCCCTGGGCGATAAGTTGCTCCGAACGCCGGAGCACTTCCAAATCATTGGCTTTTCCTCCGCCTCGAACCAACACCGGCACTCGAGCAATCTGAATCACCTTATGATATACCTTAGGATCGTCGGTCGGATCGGCTTTTATCACGTCGGCCCCGAGTTCCACTGCCTGACGGACCAGTGGCAAAATCTTTTCCAAATCGCCGTCCACTTGGTATCCACCGGTTTGTTCGTTGGGCCGAAAGACGAGCGGCTCGATCATCAAAGGGAATCCGTATCGCTCACAAGCGGGTTTCAGTTGCAAAATATTTTGGATACACTGATCCGTCACCTCCGGTTGACCGGGAATGCGAAATAAGTTCACGACGACACAGGCTGCATCCAATCTAATCGCTTGCTCGATCGGGTCCTCGATCATTCGGCTAAACAGAGTGCGCGGTAATTCGCGGCCGTAAACATTTGCCACATCGGTTCGGAGAACTAGAGCGGGCTTCGTTTTTCCAGGAATTCTTTGCAGTAGTTCGGCTTGGCCGATGGTCAACTGAATGCCATCTGGGCTAGCCGCGACCAACGTGTCCACCGCTTGTGCCAGATCTTCAATGCCACTGAGAAAACCGAGTTCATTGAAGAAGCCGTGATCGACGGCCACATCCAAACATCGCTTTGAATTGGCATTAAAAAGACGATTGAGCCGGAAAATTTTCATGCGAAGCAAAAAGATGGCGAATTCTGGTGGCAGGGGAAGGGCAAATCAGAAAATTGAAGCCAGAATTCGGAATCCGAAATCAAGACTCCAGAGGTACGTCCGGAAGAATTGGAAGTCGTGAAAAGAAAAACGGGTGTTGTTTGCAGCGGTGATCCTTAGAGAAAGTCATTCCGAGCTGAGCAGGTGTTCGATTACCAGCTGATCCAGCGTCTGATAGTCTCGGTTGCTAATCAGAGCTTGAGCGGCGTCCTCATCAAACGAGCGGACTTTCTCCAGGAGCCGAAGGAACGTCTTTCGGCTGTTCGTGGCGTGATCGAACGCGTGCTCCATTTTTGTGGTCCGGAATGAGTGCACATCAAACGCGATGCACTCGCCCTTCGCGCCGTAGCCATTCCGCTCTAATCCGCGCACCTGGTCGAACGCACTTCTGAGGTTCACGCTCCCAAACGGCTTATCCTGGTCGAACTTGAGGCCATTCTGATCGTTGAGGTGGACCGACCAGAGTTTGCCGAGTGATAGTGCAAACTCAATCTCATCCGCTGGGTCTAATCCAGCTAGGATACAGTGAGCGGTCTCGACCAGTCCTCCAATACGGCTCGGATCGCGGGTCAGGTGGGCGAATGCCAATGCATGCCCGATTGTCGGCAGGTAGGCGACATCTACCGGCTCATTCGGTTTCGGCTCGATCGCCAGACGGATCTTTGAGTGATGCGCCAACATTTGGTTAACGGCGTCAACCAGTAGACCGAGTGAACGCCGACAACTCTTCGACTCGCGCACATACGTTCCTTCGCGGGCCAGCCACAGCACCAAGAGATCGCAGCCGAGCGCCTCAGCCATATCCACGGTCTGGAGTGACCGATCGATTGCATATTGGCGTGCGTTAGGGTCGTTACTGGTGTAGGCGCCGTCGATCGTCGCTGAACTGAACCAAAGGCGTGGCGCGACCAGTTCTACAAACATGCCCGCATCTTCAACCATCTTCCGAACCTGTTTTGCTTCTTTGAGAACTTGCTGGCGCGACTTGGAATCGATATCGGGCACAACGTCATCGTCATGAAACATGACTGCGTCAAAGCCGCCCTTCTTGAACAGTTCCAATTTCCAGGCGAAATCTTTGGCTGGCCGAGTTTCGGGACCATAGGGATCGCGCCCTTCACTGATATTCCAGGGGCCGATAGAAAAACGGTACGTTGTTGGGACGTCAGGCATTTGATCGATAGCCGAAAGTGCTCGTGAAAGCGGGTTCCGTCAGCTGACAATCTTCTATCCCTTCTTCCGAAGACGAGCGGCGCGCACTCAAACAGAACTTCGCGCATCCAAACGGGCTGTTCCAGTCCTCCATACACTAGCAGAAGTTGACCGCCTTTTGAAACATTAACGCTGGTTTCTTGAGCCCGGTTAGCGGCAGTTCCAGGTTGCGACTCAGGTATGGGCCGGTGCTACGTATTTAGGCACGGGTGTGGCTGGCCAATTCGCGAACTGCCGCGATTACAGCGTCGGGCGCCTCACGCGGAAAGGTACGTTAATCCGTGGTCGAGCGCCCCAGTCGTAACCGACCAGGATCGACGGTGAGAGTTTCAGGCCGTCGATTAATCCATTGAGATCATAGGCCAGGGCCGCCTGCTGACCTGATCGAGGGGTGTCAGTGCGCAGGAATCGGGTTGGACCGAAGCCCCGTAGATAAGGGGCGATTGCTCTAAAGCCGTCCACGGTCAGAGGGCCAACAACGTTATCCCAGGCTCTCGCGTCGTCCGGGAAGCCATGTAAGAGAATGACGGGCTGGCCGTCGGCTTGGCCACCTTCTTCGTACGCGATCTCCAG
>Ga0209647_1002277_pt1 | contig 15611 bp, 14 predicted proteins | sample GraSoi_2013_60cm_FD_185827 | JGI IMG/M metagenome (GOLD analysis project Ga0209647, IMG submission 185827) | Grasslands soil microbial communities from the Angelo Coastal Reserve, California, USA - Sample 9_17_2013_60cm (SPAdes) (version 2) | ecosystem: Environmental > Terrestrial > Soil >...
CTTCGAGGGAGCGCAGTGGGGCGACTTCCGCTTCACCGACTCCGCGGAAGGCGTGCAGGCTTCGGCGAAACTTGCGACCAACTGGCTGCTTCGGATCGGCGCTTTTCGCGCGGTCCATGATCAAAAGACCGGATTCACCAACCTTTTGGCCAATGAGCAGCCCGATGGCACCGGCGAACGCATATTGTTTGCCGATCCACCGCAGACGAACACGTCGCTCAGCGGGGAAGTCCGCCTTACGCACAGCATTCTCGATGGGCCGCGACTGCACGTCATTCACCTCAGCCTCCGCGAACGCGACGCGCATCGTCAGTTCGGCGGTTCGGCGCTCATCGACCTCGGGCCAGGGCGGATCGGCGAAAGCGTTGAGCTGGCGAAACCAGCCTCGTTCGATTTCGGCGAGCTCAGTCACCAGCACCTGACCCAGACGACCTACGGCATTGCTTATGACGGGCGCTGGAAGAATGTCGGTGAAATCAGCTTCGGGATATCGCAGGCGCGCTATCGCAAGACGACGGACATACCGGGCGATGGTGTTGTGATCGGTCGGTCCAGCCCATGGCTCTACAACGGAACCGCCGCAGCCAATCTGACCAGGACGGTCACCGTCTATGCCGGATATGCCCGCGGCCTGGAGGAAAGCGGGGTGGCCCCGCCGAGCGCCGCCAACCGCAACGCGCCGCTTCCGACGATCCTGACCAGCCAGAAAGACGCCGGCTTGCGCTTCCTCATCGGCGGCATGAAAGTCGTCGGCGGCGTGTTCGACCTCGTCCGGCCCTATTTCGGGTTCGATTCCGCGAACTTCTTCAAGCAGGTCGGAACCGTCGAAAGCCGCGGTGCGGAATTTTCAGTTTCGGGGAGCCTCACGCCCCGGCTCAATCTCGTCGCCGGCGGTGTGTTCATTGACGGCAAGGTGACGCGCCAGGCCGGCGTACAGGGAGTGGTCGGGGCTAAGCCGGTCGGCCTCTCACCGCACCAGCTGAGCCTCAATGCCAACTGGAAAACGCCATTCAAGGGACTCGAGCTCGATACAACGGTGATCAACCGAGCGCCCGCGCCGGGGACAACCGACAATCTGGTCTACATCCCGGCCAAGTGGCGCATGGATTTTGGCGGCCATTACCATTTCAAGCTCGCCAAGCGCGATGCAACGTTCCGGCTTCAGCTGTTCAACATCAGCGGGCACACCGGCTATAACGTAGCCGGTTCAGGGGTTTACGGTGAAAATCCAGGTCGCTCTGTGCAGGGCTATCTGACGGTCGACTTTTAATCGTCGTTTTGCAGCCGCCGCGCCACCTCGCTCATGAAGCGGGCGTCGTCGCGGTCGGCAAGCCATTCCGCCTCGCCGGCGATGGCCGCGAGGACGTCGGACAAAGGTTCCATCTCGGCTTTGGCGTAATTGCCGAGGACGTGTGGAGTGACGAGGTCCTTGCGGCCGGGTCCGGGGTGTCCGATGCCGATCCGGACGCGGCGGAAATCAGGCCCCAGCGCCGCGTCGATCGAGCGCAGTCCGTTATGGCCGGCGGTGCCGCCACCCTGCTTCACCTTGACCTTGAACGGGGCGAGGTCGAGCTCGTCGTGGAACACGGTGAGATCATCCATGCCGAGCTTGTAAAAATGCATCGCCTGCTGAACCGCGTCGCCGCTGTCGTTCATGAAGGTCTGCGGCTTCAGGAGCAGGATGCGCTGCTGCCCGATCCGCCCTTCGGCGATCAGGCTGCGGAACTTCTTCGACCAAGGCGAAAAGCCGTGCGCCTCGGCCAGAACATCGGCGGCCATGAAGCCGACATTGTGGCGCTGCAGCGCGTATTTCGCGCCGGGATTCCCAAGGCCGACCCAGAGTTGCATCTATTCCCCTCCCCTTCAGGGGAGGGGCAGGGGGTGGGGCTTGTCAAGCGCAGAGCCCCACAACGAACCCCACCCCTCGATCCCCTCCCCTAAAGGAGAGGGGAAGCAGTAGCTTATTCGCTGGCTTCTTCGCCCTCGCCCTCGCCCGGCGCGCCCTCTTCGCCCTCGACGGTCGGAACCGCATCGGCGGCAGCAGTCTCTTCCTCTTCGGCTTTCATTGCCGACGGCGCGACGATGGTCGCGACGGTGAAGTCCTCATCGGTGTTCGCCGGAAGGACGCCGTTGGGCAGCTTGACCTGGCTGATGTGGACCGAATCGCCGATCTCCAGCCCGTCGAGCGGGATGTGGATCTCGTTCGGGATGCTGGCGGCGTCGCAGACGATCTCCAGCTCGTGGATGACGGCGTTCAGCACGCCGCCGCGCTTGAGGCCCGGCGAGGCCTCTTCATTGTCGAAGCGCACCGGCACGTTGACGTGCACCTTGGTGTGCTCGCCGATCCTGAGGAAATCGACATGGATCGGCCGGCTCGAGACCGGGTGAAAATCGATCGCCTTGGGCAAAGTGCGATGCGGCTTGCCCTCGAAATCGATCATGATGACCGAGTTCATGAAGTGGCCCGTCGAAAGCATTTTCGACAGCAGCTTCTCCTCGACATGGATCGAGAGTGGCTCTTTCTTTTCGCCGTAAACCACGGCGGGTACCCGGCCGTCGCGGCGCAGTGCACGGGAGGCTCCCTTGCCAGCCCGGTCGCGCGCCTCGGCGGGCAGCGTTAGCTGGTCGCTCATTTGGCTATGCTCCGTTTCTTGAATAACCCGCCACGCCTCCAGGGATGACCATGGCCGGGAGCGCGCGCTCCTAAGGGACGGCGCTCAGAAAAGCAAGGATTGGGCCGTCAGTTGACGCGCTGTGAGGGGATTCCGCGCTCGGCGAGGCGCACAAGCAGGCTGTCGGGTCCGGCCAGGTGACCGGCGCCGACCGCGACAAAGACTGTGCCCGGGGATTGCATCCGCGCCCTGATCCAGTCGGCCCAGCGCTCGTTCCGCTCGGTGAACATCATCCGATATGTATCGGGAGAGGCTTGCTGCAGCTGGGCGAGCATGCGCACGAACACGCTCTGGTCGCCGCGCTTCCAGGCACTCTGCATGTCGCCCATTGCCTTGGACAGGCCGTCGACCGAGCCGTTCGCGACCGGTTGACCGGAACGCGGTTGCGGGGCCGCGGCGGCACTTGCCGGGATATGATTGAACATGTCGATCTGCAGCTGCAGCGTCTCGAGCTCCTCAACTGGCTTGCCTTCGGCCTCGGCGATGTGCCGCAGCACCATGTCGGCGCCATTGGCGACCTGCATTCCCTGGGATTGGCCGGCGTTGATCGCGAGGTGGGTGGTCGCGAGAAACGATGCCGATGGCGTCACTGACGGCGCGCGAAGTGGCGGCGTCAACTGCCCGGGCAGAGGGCGTTCGGGTACGAGCGTTTCGAGCACCAGTTCGTCGGACTGCTCGAATGCATTCCTGACCTGGTTATCGAGCCATTGCGAGCGCCCGTCGAGCGCGTGGAACGTGCCGAAGATGTAGATCGTCGTGTCGGCGTCGTGGACGACGAACATCGCCGGCTGATCCGCGGGCGGCGTGGCGGCAACGCCGGCGGGCGATGCGGCGGCAACGCCGGCGGGCGATGCGGCGGCAAGCGCGGCAGCGACTAGCCCCGCCGTTCGGTCAAATCACGCACCAGACCCCCCAGCCCGATACACTTGAGAGGATGGTCACCAACTCATTAACAAATGTCTAGCGGAATCGGGTGAAAGGTGAACATTTATCGGTGGATAGGAAGGTATTTTGTTGCGGCTACGTAACTATTGAAGCCGCTTGGTCGTGTACCCATCGCGTTTCAATAACTCGAGGACCGAAGAGCTTCCGGCGAGGTGACCGGCGCCGACCGCGACCATGATCGTCCCAGGCTGTGCCATGCGCTGTTCGATCCACTTGGCCCACTTCGCGTTGCGTTGAACCAAGAGCGCCTGCTTGAGCGCCGGCGAGCCCTCGAATTCCTTGTTGAAGGTCGCTCCGATGCGCTTGACGTCGCCGCGGCCCCAGGGGCCAAGCATTTGCGCGAACTCCTTGCTGGCCATTGCTGAAGGTTCGATCGCACCTTCGAGCAGAGCGCGTTGCGCGCTTTCTGGTAGCCGGTCGAAATAACCGAATTGTTCCACGTTGCTCTCCAGTTCGCCGATCGGCTTGTTGGCGGAGAGGAATTGCTGGCGAAGGATTTCTTCCGGACCATGCGAGCCCTTGAGCCCCAGTTCTTGAAACTGCACGCCAAGCAAGCTGATCGCGGCGAGCCACGTGTCCATCTGGTCGAGCACTTTTTCGGGAATGCCGCTCTTGGCGATCGCAGCTCGCAGCAGGGGGAGCTTCGACGGTGAAACCCGCTGCGCAACCGGTGGCAGCTTCTTGCCGAACCCGAGCTGGAACTCGGCGTCGCGGATTGACTGTAAGTTTTGCTGATCGACGATCGTCTCGACCACCAGTTGCTGCGAACTGCCGACAGCCTGGTCGAACGCCGGCGTGCGCCACTGCAAATTGTCCGGCAGCAAATGGATCGTCCCAAACAGATAGATGGTCGTGTCCGCGTCGGACACTTGCCAAAGCGCCGGGCGGGCCGGCGGCGGCGCCTTGGCTTCGGCGCCGGTCGTGCCGAGCGCGAACAGCGCGGCGAAGGGCGCAGCAAGGCGCTTGAACAGCTTTGTCATCATCGGCTCCAGTTGGGGCTTGGCGGTTATCGGCGCAACCTTGCGGATTGCTGAAGCGACCGCCAAAGCATCCCGAACGCTATTCGAACGGGGCCTATCGCTTGAGCCTGAGTTTCCAGGACCTGATCCTCACCCTGCACCATTATTGGGGCGCGCAAGGGTGCGTGATCCTCCAGCCCTATGACATGGAGATGGGGGCGGGGACCTTCCATCCGGCGACGGTGCTGCGCTCGCTTGGGCCCGATCCGTGGCGCGCCGCCTATGTCCAGCCGTGCCGCCGCCCGACCGACGGCCGCTACGGCGAAAATCCCAACCGCCTCGGCCATTACTACCAGTATCAAGTCGTGCTGAAGCCGAGCCCGGACGATCTGCAGGAGCTGTATCTCGGCAGTCTTCGCGAAATCGGCATCGACCCGCTCAAGCACGACATCCGTTTCGTCGAAGACGATTGGGAGAGTCCCACGCTCGGCGCCTGGGGCCTCGGCTGGGAGGTCTGGTGCGACGGGATGGAGGTGACCCAGTTCACTTACTTCCAGCAGGTCGGCGGGTTCGAGTGCAAACCGGTCACCGGCGAGCTGACTTACGGCCTCGAGCGGCTGGCGATGTACATCCAGGGCGTCGACAACGTCTTCGACCTGAGATTCAACGACTCCGGCGTCAGCTACGGCGACGTGTTCCTCGAGAATGAGCGCGAAGCGTCCGAGTATAATTTCGAGGTCGCAAACACTGATCGGCTGTTCGCTGCTTTTCGGGAAGCCGTCGCCGAATGCGAATTGTGCATCGAGCGCAAGCTGCCGATCCCGGCCTATGAGCAGGCGATCAAGGCGAGCCACGTGTTCAACACGCTGCAAGCCCGCGGCGTGATCAGCGTCGCCGAGCGGCAGGCTTATATCGGCCGCGTGCGTGACCTGTCGAAGGCCGCGTGCGGCGCCTGGCTGGAGAAGCAAATATGATCCTCCCCGGAACGGGGAGGGGGACCATTGGCCGAAGAGCCAATGGTGGAGGGGGGCTATGAGCGCCGACTTCCTGCTCGAACTTCTGTCCGAGGAAATCCCGGCGCGGATGCAGGCCAAGGCGCGCAACGATCTTGCGCGGCTGTTCGCCGAATGCACCGGCGAGGCTGGGCTCCCGACAGGCTCGATCGACACCTTCTCGACGCCGCGGCGCCTGGTGCTCATCGCCCGCGAGGTCGCTGGGGCGACAGAAGCGAGCCGCGAAGAGGTGAAGGGCCCGCGGACCTCGGCGCCGCCGCAGGCGCTCGAAGGATTCTTGCGCAAGACCGGGTTGACGAAGGACCAACTGGAAGAGCGCGAGGGGGTCTATTTCGCGATCATCGAGCGGGCGGAGCGGCCGGCGTCCGACATATTGTCGGAGACGGTCTGTCGCATCGTCGCCGACTTCCCCTGGCCCAAGTCGATGCGCTGGGGGTCTGGGGACCTGCGTTGGGTGCGGCCGCTGCACGGCATCGTCGCCCTCCTCGGCGACGAGATTGTGCCGGTCGAGATCGGCGGCATCTCTTCCGGCGCATCTACCGCTGGTCACCGCTTCCACCATCCCGGCGACATCACGATCGGCGGCGCGTCCGATTATGTCGAAAAGCTGCGCGCCTGCCATGTCATCGTTGACCAGGAGGAGCGTGAGCGGCTGATCCGCGAAGGCGCGGCTGGCGCGGCGAAGCAGGGTGGCCTGGCGCTCCTGTTCGACGAAGGGCTGGTGGTGGAGAATGCCGGGCTGACCGAATGGCCGGTGTTTTTGGTCGGGCGCTTCGACCCGGAGTTTCTCGACGTCCCGCGCGAGGTGATCGTCCTCACCATGCGCACCAACCAGAAATATTTCGCCTGCACCAACGACGAGGGCCTGCTCGCTCCGGCGTTCGTGTGCGTCGCCAACATCGCGGCCAACGACGGCGGCGAGGCGATCGCGCAAGGCAATGCGCGCGTGCTTGCGGCGCGGCTGGCCGATGCCCGCTTCTTCTGGGAGCAGGACCTCAAGATTCCGCTCGAGGAACAGGCGAAGAAGCTCGGCGGCATCGTCTTCCATGAGAAGCTGGGAACCGTCGCCAACAAGGTTGAGCGCGTGGCCAAACTTGCCCGTTGGCTGGTGGAGCAAGGGATCGTCAGAGGTGCCGATGCGGATCAAGTCGAACGCGCCGCGCGTCTCGCCAAGGCCGATCTCGTCAGCGGCATGGTCGGCGAGTTCCCCGAGTTGCAGGGGGTGATCGGCGGCTATCTCGCCGAGGCGCAGGGCGAGCCCAGGGCGATCGCCGATGCCATTCGCGACCAGTACAAACCGGTGGGGCAGGGCGACGAGGTGCCAACCGCTCCAGTGACGGTGGCTGTGGCGCTCGCGGACAAGATGGACAGCCTCGTCGGCTTTTTTCAGTTCGACGAAAAGCCAACCGGATCGAAAGACCCGTTCGCCCTGCGGCGCGCTGCGCTCGGCATATTGGGCCTGATCGTCGAAAACCAGCTCCGCGTCTCGATGCGCGATCTGATCACCGCCGCAGCACACAAGGGCGGCGCCAACGCGGGCCGCGACATCGCCGGCTTCCTTATCGATCGCCTGAAGGTGCAGCAGCGCGAGGCTGGCGTCCGCCACGATATGATCGACGCCGTAGTGGCTGTGGAAACCGGCGGCGACAATGTGCGTATGGTGCAGCGAGTGAATGCATTGCAAAGCTTCGTCGAGACCCAAGACGGTACGGACTTGCTCGTCGCCTACAAGCGTGCCGCCAACATCCTCAAGAAGGAGAATTGGACCGGCGGAGTCCTGAGCTCGCCGGCCGAAGACGGCATCCCGCAAACCGGCGAGGAGGACCCGCTAGTGCTCGTCGACGATCCGATCGTCGGCGAAGCGGTCGCCGAGATGGCGTCAGGGCAGTCGGGTGCCGACTTGCCGCAGGAGAAGGCGCTGATCGCCGCGCTCGACCGGGCCGAACCCAAAGCCGTCGCCGCCATCGACGCCGAGGATTTCACTGGCGCCATGGCCGCGCTCGCCTCGCTGCGGCGGCCGATCGACGACTTCTTCGATCATGTCACGGTCAACGACCCTGACCCAGCCAAACGCGAGCGGCGCCTTAACCTGCTGATGCGCTTCCGGGATGCGGTGAACCGCGTCGCCGACTTCTCGAAGATCGAAGGCTAAAGCGGCCGGTCGTCGGCCGGGCTCTTCACCGCGGCTCCGCGAAGGCTGTCGCGCTCGCGCCAGTCCTTCTCCTGGTCGGCCCAATATTTCTCGCGCTCGGCATGGCTCTTTTCGAGTTCGCGCCGCCGCTCGAACTCACTGTTGTATCGCTCGCGCCATTTGCGCCGGCCGCCGGCGGTCAGGAAGACGCCGATGAGTAGGCCCAGGAGGAAAATGAGGGCGTAGATGATGAGGACGTTCGGGTCGGTCGTAAAGCTCATGTCGCATCCCCAACGAATGTGGTCATGCGGCGACTACGCCTGAGCGAGCCGCCGCGTTCCCATTCCGCCGATGAGGCGGGAGCGATTACTTGCCGTGAAGGAAGCTGTCGTTGATCGAGCAGCTGGCCGGGCCGAGGATGACCACGAACAGGGTCGGCAGGATGAACAGGATCAGCGGGATGGTCATGATCGCCGGCAACCGGGCCGCTTTCTCCTCCGCGCGCATCATCCGCTGGTGGCGGAATTCGGCCGACAGCACCCGCAGCGCGCTAGCTAGCGGCGTACCGTATTTCTCGGTCTGGATCATGGTCGTGACGACGCCGCGCACCGCCTCGAGGTCGACGCGGTCGGCGAGGTTCTCAAACGCGTTGCGGCGCTCATTGAGGAAGCCCAATTCGATCGCCGTCAGGCCGAATTCGTCGCCGAGCTCGGGATAGGCCTTGCCCAGCTCGCGCGCCACGCGCCCAAACGCGGCGTCGACGGTGAGACCAGCCTCGGCGCAGATGACCAAGAGGTCGAGCGCGTCCGGCAGACCCTTGCGGATCGCGTGGCTGCGCTTCTTGACCTTGTTCGAAAGCCAGACGTCGGGCGCCTTGTAGCTGCCGACCAAAACGCCGGCGACAGTAGCGTAACGGCGGATTGCGCCCCATTCCGGCCAATGGTTGAGAACGTAGATCATCACCACCGCGGTCAGCCCCAACACCACCGGGAGGACGAAGCGCGCAAGGATGATGAAGAAGGCCAGGTCCTTGGTCCGGATACCGGCCTGCATCAGGCGCTGCTGCGCCTTTTTGACCTGGTCGTCCTGAAGCATCCTGAACTGCCCCAGGAGCTGGCGGACGTTGTCCGCCGCCTGGTTGCGGTTGGTAAGCTTCTTGCGCTTGTTGGTCGAAGCGACGATGCCGGCCTTGAGTTGCTCGCGGCGCTCGTTCAGCGCCTTCACGCGGCGGGCCATGGGATCCTTGACCGTCGTCGCGGCGTAGATGGCGAGCATCACGGCCATGGTCGCGACGGCGCTCAGGATCGTGGCGATCCAAATGACGTCGAACCCAAGGATGTGTGGGCCGCCGCTAGAGGGCGTTGAAACCTGCATGAAGAGTCCTCGGCCTCCCTAAATCTCGAAGTTGACCATTTTGGCCATGATCAGGACGCCAATGCCCATCCAGATCATGCCGCCGACGCCGGCGACCATCAGTCGCTGGTCGGAGAAGAAGCCCGCCATGTAATGCGGGTTGACCATCATCACGAGCCCGAACACCACGAACGGCAGCGAGCCGACGATGTAGGCGGACGCCTTCGATTCCGAGCTCATCGCGCGGATCTTGAGCTTCATCTGGGCGCGCTTGCGCAGCACGTCGGCGAGGTTCGATAGCGTCTCGGCTAGGTTACCGCCGGTTTCGCGCTGGATCGCCAGCGTGATGACGAAGAACTGGAACTCGGCGGTGCCGAGGCGGTCCGCGGTATCCTGAAGCGCCGCCTCCATAGTGCGGCCAATCTTCATCTTGTCGGAGACCATGCGGAACTCGATTCCCACCGGCCCACGAATTTCGCTGGCGACGATGCCGAGCGTTTCGGTGATTGGAAGGCCCGAACGAAGGCCACGCACCATCAGCTCGATCGCATCGGGGAAGTTCGTGTTGAACTTGTTGATCCGACGCTTGATCATCTTGCCGATGACGAAGTGGGGGCCGCCGATGCCGCAGAAAAGGCCGAGGAGCAGCGACAGGATCATCGGTGCGCCGCGCAGCATCAAGAGCACGCTGACGGTGAAGATGATGCCAATGCACACCAGCGCATATTTGCCGAGCGTAATGTTCTTGCCGGTCTGTTCCAGCCGGGTGCGCAGGAGTGCGGGCTTCGGGATCAGGGTCGAGGCATAGCTTTCGAGTTTGCTTCCGCGTTCGGCGAACAACTTGCGGATCTGGGCTTGGGCATTGCCCGTAAGCACGTCACCGTGGCGCTCCTTGATGAGCTCCACGCGGCGCTTTAGGCTCCTGCCCGGCGACGGCCCGCGCAGTGCCACGAAAGCAAGGCCGAGGGCGCCGACACCGCCAACAATGAGTAGCCACAGGAGCATACCAGCCTTCGCCTCTCACTTCTTCCGCGCGGTCACCCGAAGGGCGACGGCGCGAACCATTCTTACGCGGCCTTGTCTTTCGGCTTGGCCAGCATCGACTTCAAATTGCCGACAAGCGACGATTTGCCGCCGCTGCCGCTCGCCGCCTCAGGGGCTGAGCCTTCTTCGCTGGCATGGTTGAGAACCATCCCGGAAAGCGTGTTGAACGGCGCGGAGACCTTGCCGCCGGCGACTTCCGCCATCGGCTTGCCGAGCTTGGCCGCCTGGGCGGCGACCTTGGAGTCGAACGGGAACACGACGTCGACGTTGCGCTCGATCGATTGCTCGAAGTCTTTGCGGCTGATTTCCAGCGCACCACCCGACGGCACGCCGTTGGCAACGACGATGACCTTGGTTTGCGGCGCGTTGGATTTGAGCCAGGCGAGGATGCGGATCGTGTCGCGCGTACCGGCCAGCGTCAGCTCGGCAATGACGACGGCGACATGCGCGTCGTGCACCAAATGCGGATACTGGATCAGCATGTGGCGCGGCAGGTCGAGCACGGTCGATTCGAAGGCGTTGCGCATCTCTTCCTGAAGCTGGAAGAAGGCGGTGCCGTCCGTGACCAGCGGCTGGTTGATCGGGGCTTCGGCCGACAGGACAGACAGCCGCTCGTTGGCGCGAACCATCGCGCGCTCAATGAACAGTCCGTCGATGCGGCTCGGATTCTCGATCGCGTCGGTGAGGCCGCGCCCCGGCTCGAGGTCGAGCGCCAGCGCGCCGGTCCCGAAGTGCACGTCGAGGTCGAGCAAAGCGGTCGAACGCCGCGCTTTCTCACCGAACATCCACGCGAGCGAAGTCGCGATGGTCGAGGCGCCGACTCCACCGCGAACGCCGATCACGGCGGCCATGACGTGCGGCTTGTCGGCCTGGGCCTCGCCGCGCGGGCCGGACAGGATCATCTGCGCATGCGCGAAGGTATCGCGCAGCTGGTCGACCGTGAACGGTTTCAGCAGATAGTCGTGGATGCCGCTGGCGACGAGGTCGCGATAGAGGCGGACGTCATTGACCGTCCCGGCCGCAATCACGATCGTGCCCGGCTCGCACACTTCGGCGAGCGCGTTGATGTCGTTTAGCGGATCGGCCGATTCGCTCAAATCCACGAAGAGGATGTTCGGGCTTGCCGAAACCGACAGCGACTGGACGGCGTTGCGCAGCCCGCCCTTGTTGACCTTCTCCGGCGACCAGCCGTGCTCGACCGCCACCGGCCGCAGCATGTCGGCCGTCGCGTCGTCGCAGACGAAGGCGGTGAACGGATCGCGCAGACCGGCGCGGGCCTGAAACGGAGCATTCATTACTTGCCTCCCTTAGGCGTGACGTCCTGAAGGCCCTTGCTGCCGGACGGCGGCGTGGTCCGGTACATCTCGATCGCCCGTTCGGCGGTCCAGGTATCGGTCGTGCTCGCGCCCTCACGGCCGTGGAGCAGGTCTTCGGGATTGGCGACCATCGCGGCGATGTTGCTATTCACCGAACAGCCGTAGTTCGAGATCGAGTGATTGGCGAAATCTGGCGCCGCCGGACGGCTCCAGTTCGGGCAGTTCGGCACTTCGGCGCGGCGGCGAGCAACGACGACCCGGACTGACCCGGGCTGGACCATTCCGGCGGTCGCCGGGGCGCCGGCGGTCACCAGCATGCCGAAGCGGCCGGCTACCGAGGCGACCTGGGCGTGAGCGGCAGGCGTGGAGCCGCCGTCGATGTAAATCGTGTCGCCGTAGCCAATGCCGAGGCCCTGGAACCATCCGCTGAGACGGTCGGCCTCACCCGGCGCAAGCGCTCCACCCGGAGCGGCCGCGTCGAAGACATAGTCGGCGGTCGTCACGACCGGTACATTGACCGACGCGACGCCGCGGTCGGGCTGGTCCGCCGTGGCGCAGGCCGCCAGCGCGGAGCTCAAAGCGATGAGGATCAGTTTCGAACGCATGGTTGCATCCTTCACGGTAGAGCGGCGGGTCACAGCTTGAACCCCGGGGCGGCGACCGGGCCGCCGGGAACGGGGACGGCAACGCGAGCAACGGGAGGTTCGGCTGCGGCCGGTCCGCTGACACCGCTGAAGGTCTGTCCGCCGAGGATCATCTGAGCATCGGTCGGCGCACGGTAGCCCTGCGTCGGGTCGGCCAGTTGACCCGATACCGGGCGCACCAGATAGGGCGTCACGATGATCACTAGCTCGGTCTCGTTGCGCTGATAGCTGGTCGAGCGGAACAGGGCTCCGAGGATCGGCAAGTCGCCAAGGAACGGCGCCTTCTGGATGCTGTTATTGTTGCGGTTCTGAAGCAGACCGGCGAGCATGAACGACTGACCGGAGCCAAGCTCCACCGTCGTCTCCGCGCGGCGCGTTGTCAGCGCCGGAACGACGAAGCCGTTGAGCGTGACCGAGCCGGCATCGCTCAGCTCGCTGACCTCGGGACGAACTCGCATCGAAATCCGGCCGTCGGCCAGCACGATCGGCGTGAAGGCGAGGCCGACACCGTATTGCTTGTACTCGATGGTGACGGCGCCGATCGCCTGACTGACTGGGATCGGGAACTCGCCGCCGGCGAGAAAGCTGGCGGTCTCACCCGAAAGTGCGGTCAGTGTCGGCTCCGCGAGCGTGGTGACGAAACCGTCGTTCTGCATCAGGTCTAGCGTACCGAGCAGGTCGGTGCCGAAGATGTGACCGAACAGGCCGAGGGTCGTGCCGCCGACGAGGTTGCTGAAGGTCGCGCCCGTGACGGTTTCCTGCTGGACGCCGGTGAGGGGATTAGCGGGACCCTTGACGACGTTGATCGTCCCGGGATTGCCCTGCCCAATACCGAACAGGTGGCCGGTGCCGCTATCGCGGTTGAGCAAGTTAACGCCAACCTTCTTGAGCATCGAGCGGTTGATCTCGGCGATACGGACCTTCAGCATCACCTGAAGCGGCGTGGCGGTGCGCAGCCGGGTCACGACCTGCGTTCCGTCGCCGACATAGGCTTGCGTCAGGCGCGTCGCCTCGGCGACATCGTCAGGGTTCGCGACGGTGCCGGTCAGCAGCACGAGATTGTTCATCGGCGTCACCTGGACGCTCGCCTCGGGCATCGCCAGGTGAAGCATTTCCCCGACCGAGCTCAGGTTGTTCCCGACGCGGACGTTGGCGGCATAAACAACGCGACCAGACTTGCTGGTGGCATAGATGGTCGTTTCGCCAGCGCCCTTGCCGAAGACATAGAGCTGGTTCGACGAGCGCACCTGGACGTCGGCGATCGTGTCGTTGGCGACGAAGACGTCGCTCATCGGCTCGGACAGACGGACAAGCGTCCCGGTGTTTTTGCTGAGCGTCAGCGTTTCGGCCGGCTTGGCCGAGGTCGGCTCGGCGATCGCTGGCGCCGCGGCGCTGACCAGGCCGATGGCCAGGGCGGCCAGTGCGGTGCCGAGACGAGCCCGGCGACTGATGGCTTGATTCTTCATGTTAACGAGCTCCCACCGGAACAACGGTGACTGTATTGCCGCGAGCGACGCGGACGACCGGCCCAGAGGGGACGCCCGCCGCCTGACCAAGCGCCTGACCGAGGCCCTTCATTGCCTGCGCCATCTTGTCGCCGCTGTTGGGCGACGCGGGAACGGTGCGGCGCTGGAAGCGCGACACGTCACCGCCGGTCGAGAAGGTCGTGTTGCTGTCGATCGGACGATTGGCCATGGCGAGCAGCATCTGCTTCTCGTCGGCTGGGTTGGCACCCGCCGGGACCTTGACGTCGCCGGCCGCAACCGCCCGCTCGAGGTCCGACGTATTGTCGGCGATCGAGCGCAGCGACAGCGATAGCGAACCGATACTCTGCGCGACCGAGATCTTCTCGGCGATGCGCGGAGTGACTTCCAGCGTGACGTTGGAGAAGGTCTTGACCTCGGTCTTGCCGTCGTCGTTCTTCTCGGTCACGCGCTGGTCGGTGGCGAGCACGCGCAGATTGCGGATGATCGTTTCCGAGACCTTGAGCGCCGGGCCTTCGCCGCCGCCGCTGACGGTCTGGGTCAGCACCATATCAACATGGTCGCCCGGAAAGACGAAGCCGGCGACGCTCGACGCGGCGTTCACAGGAACAGTGATTGCACGCATGCCGGGGCCGAGCGCCGCGGCGAGGAAGCCGCGGTCCTGCGGGCCGACGAGCGAGCCGCGAGTGACGGGCTGGCCGGCGGTGATCTGGTAGCGGACGACCGTCCCGAGCAGCTTCTTGGGATCGCCGTCCGGCTGTGCCTCGACGTAATAGGCGCTCTGCATGAGCTCCTTCGGCCAAGGCTGGAACGTGAAGCTATCGGCGTCGATGATCGTGCCGACGGGCAGCGCCTTCTTCGCGACGAGCACCTTTGGCCCAAGAGGGACAGTCTGCGCAGCAGCTTGCTGCGAGCCGGCACCGGCGAACATGTTCTTGGCCATGACCGCGGTGATGACCGCGACGACCAGCGCTCCAACGAGCAGCGCGAGCTTCTTCACATCCATGGCGAGATCGCCTCCCCCAAACGGGCCACTTGAACAGCCTTACACATCAGACAAATTGGTTAAGAAAGCGTTGGGTGAGAATCGCCAGCGCCCCAAAAGCGATGGCGACTCCGTACGGAATTTCGGGCCGTCCCTCGCGCCGCTGCGCACGATGCCAGGCCACAATTCCCAGCGTCAGCACGCCACCGGCTACCGACATAAGAACAAGGAATTTTACCGTGCCCGCGGGCGAAAACCACAGCGCCAGGGCTGCGGCGAGCTTGACGTCGCCGCCGCCCATCACGCCGGCGAAAAAGGCACCCGCCAGCAGCACGAACACGATCGCTCCCGCCGCGAGCTGGATTGCCATTCCCGGCCAGGGATTGAGCGCAATCGACACCCAGTACAGCGGGGCACCGGCGGCGACCGCCGCGTTGAGCCGGTTGGAAATGGTGAACGTCCGCACGTCGATGACCGCCGCCACGACGAGAGTCGCGGCGAGCGCCAGCAGCAGCAGATCGGTAAACCCCCCATTCAACATGATGACACCCCTAGACGGTGCGGCTTTCCAATTCGTAACCAGCGCGGGAAATGAGCGACTTTGACATCATCATCGTCGGCGGGGGCATCGCCGGGGCGAGCCTCGGGGCGGAGATCGCAGGCAAGCGACGAACGCTGATTATCGAGGCCGAGGAGCAGTGCGGCTATCACACGACCGGCCGCTCGGCGGCGTTCTGGTTAGCGCATTACGGCGGCCCGGCTGTGATGCCGCTGACGCTCGCCTCGGGGCCATTGCTCGAGCAAGGTTGGCCCGCCGGCGAACGCTCATGGCTGCGCAAGCGCGGGGCGATCACCATTGCGCGCCACTATATGGAGTTGCGCGAAGCGCTGGCCATGAACTCGCGTGCGGCACCGCTTATCGAAATCAAGCGGCCGGAACTCGAGAGTCGGATCCCCGGCTTGCGCGAGGGCTGGGACCATGGCGTTCTTGATCCTAGTTGCGCCGATATTGACGTTGCAGGGCTTCACCAGGCTTGCCTTGCGCAATTCCGCCGCATCGGCGGG
>Ga0209647_1002280_pt1 | contig 15595 bp, 12 predicted proteins | sample GraSoi_2013_60cm_FD_185827 | JGI IMG/M metagenome (GOLD analysis project Ga0209647, IMG submission 185827) | Grasslands soil microbial communities from the Angelo Coastal Reserve, California, USA - Sample 9_17_2013_60cm (SPAdes) (version 2) | ecosystem: Environmental > Terrestrial > Soil >...
GCCGACAGGGACCTGCCGCAAGGGCTCGTCTAGGATGTAGACTTGCGTATTTGCGATGGGACGCCCGATTGATGGCAGGAGCGCATCGGGCCGTGTAGTCGGCAGCACAGGTCCTGATGTGGTCACGACTGTGTTCTCGGTCGGGCCATAGTTGTTCACAACTGTGAAGGGCAGGTCAGGCGAAGGGTAGCGGTGCAGCGTGTCGGCCCCCGTCAGCAGATAGCGCAGCGCCGTCTCTCTGGGCCACGTGAGTGCCATGACCCTCTCGGCCAGGGCAGTGGGGAGGAAGGTGATGGTGATCTGTTGCTCTCCCAGCCAATCGCGCAATCGAGCAGGCGCGACCCGAGTATCCTCGTCTGGCAGATACACGCTGGCGCCCATGGTGAGATAGGGCCACAGCTCCCAGACAGTGGCATCAAAGGCGAGAGCTTGCTGAATCTCATCTTCTGGCATCAGCGGGCGTTCCCGATCCGCAGCAGAGACCGAGAACGCCCGCTGATGCCAGAAGATGAGATTCAGCAAGCTCTCGTGGGTAATTTGCACCCCTTTCGGCCGCCCCGTCGAGCCAGAGGTATAGATGACGTACGCGAGATGTGCGATTGTGGTCACCGGCGCAGGGTCGGTCGTCATCTGCTGGGCCAATACCATCGCATCACTATCCAGACACACGATCTGAGCGTTATGCGCAAGCAGACGTGGTGCCTGACTTTGCTGCGTGACGATTACGGGTGCCTGAGTATCCTCCAGCATGAAGGAGAGGCGCAGTGGCGGGTAGGTGGGGTCCAGGGGTACGTAGGCTCCTCCGGCCTTCAACACTCCCAGCAGAGCCACCACCAGATCCACCGAGCGCTCCACACACACGCCCACCGGCACATCAGGCCCCACATGAAGACGACGCAAGTGGTGGGCGAGTTGGTTGGCATGCCGGTTCAACTCTGCATAGCTCAGAGCTTGATCCCACGATGCCACCGCTGGCGCACACGGCGCGATGGCGGCCTGATGCGCCACGAGCTCCGGCACGCACAGATCCCGCGAATAGTTCCGCTCAGTGGCGTTCCATGTCAGTAGCTGGCGTCGCTCGGCCTCTGTCAGCCGTGATGCCTCCCCCTCGAGTCCTACGGCTGCCGTGGGGGATCGTGTGCCCCGCAACCCATCACTAGGGTTATCTGTCACGCTGCTATGTCCGGTAACCATGACCATGTCGACGTCCTCCCGGAATTAGGGCGATTGCTACTCCAAGTTCACTGCCTGCTGCCTTTGGCGGTGTGAGCTGAGCCTCGACTCGAAGAAACCTCACACATCGGACGCGCCGGGCAACCTAGCTTCCAGGACCTAAGCAGATCGGCAAAGGTTCCGCACCAAGCAGCAGATCATGCTCCTGATACCACTCGGATCCCAAATCGCTCGCCTGGTACAAGATCTTGCTGTTTGCTTAGCTGCCAGGACCCACCAATGTTCCCTCAATCCTGTACATATCCTGCCGCCGATCGCCCTGTAGGTCGGCGGCGTACGTAAGGCCCGGATGACAAGACCTGGATGATGCTTCAGGTGAGCGAGCGGAGCAAGTGCGCCTGTCCCGCTCTGGGATTGTCCATTCGTGCGTCCGAGACAGCGGTCGATACTGAGTTGCTGAGCATGCCTCCTCGATGCTCGAGCTACTCGTAAGGGCAACCAGCTTTGGTGGCGGCAGCGGCATTATCGAGCAGGTTTATGAGCCCCACGTCGCGCGTCCCATGTCGTAGACATTCCAGCGCCCTCGGTCAAGAGGTATCACAACGCAACGTGCAAGCTTGTGTTGGCGTAGGTTGTATCCGCGTTTTGGTTGCGCGCCTCGGTGCACATCTCATGACATCGAGGCGCATGTAGTGATGCGAGATTACTTCCCCGTCACCCGCTGGGACGGCTTGTGCAGCTGGTTCGCGCTGCAGCCCTGGGCCACCTTATCTGTGGCGCGGGGGCTCCCGGCTTGAGCCGGTGAGAGGACGCGCCGCCTGCAGAGCCACGAGCGGCGGTGTGGTCCAGAGTCCTGTGTCCTTTCTCCCCGCGTGCGCGAGCAGAGCGATCAGCGCCAGCCATGTATCGGTCACGCGAACCGCGCATGCGCTGGCCTTTCCACCTCCCACCGCGACGGCATCCGCGCTGCCGGCAGAGACCTCCTCCCCGACACCCATTGCCACGTCAGCGTCCACACCGTCTCCCACGCCGTCCCCCACGCTGCCAAGCCCCTCATCGACCGCGACACCCACCGTCGTGCCACCGCCACCGCAGCCGACCTGTATCCCCGGCGCGGTAAACTGCAGCCCCTGGGGCTACAACTTCACACCAGGCAATGTGATCTATTCCCCACCGGGGGCCTTCTGCAGCTACTTCAGTTGCATCGGCAACTTCTGGAATGGGCGCGGCTACGTCATGGAGTGCCAGGACGGCATGAACAGCAAGTCCAGAGGCATCCACGGCTCGTGTTCGTACCACGGAGGCAACTGGCGGGCGCTGTATTCGCATTAGGGCTGCCGCGAGCAGTGAGAGCATCCTAGCGCCAGCGGCCCCGCCAGGTGACGAGCGAGGCCGAAGTGAGGCCCGGGATCAGGCAGACGACGCCGAAGGGCAAGACCCAGCCGGGATACATGTTGCGGGAATCGCCGACACCGCGCAGCGCGAAGAGGAAGGCGCCGATGCCAAACAGCGCCGCCGTGATGCAGAGCACGCGATCGAAGGGCTTCATACACGTGTCCCGCCCGCAGTGTGAGCAACGCTTGCAACGGGCAGATGTGAGAGGCCGAGCTCCTCGATCCGGGCGTCCCATTCCTGGTGGGCTGCGTAGGCGGTGGTGAGCACTTCGACCAGGCGGGGCGCCTCGCGCCAGGGGAGACCGCGCGTCCCGCGCTCGATGTTGCTCAGCCAACTTGCGGTATAGCCGAGGCGGCTGGCCAACTCACCCTGCGAGAGGCCGACGGCACGCCGGGCCGTGCGGATCATCTCGGGACTGAGGGCCTGCGCTCGCTGCAACATCCGCCACCTGCCTCCCTCGCCTGACTGATGGGAGAATTCTAGCACGGCATCACGTCTCGCGCGGTGCGGTGTCCTTGCCTTCGTCAGGCGCCATGAGGAACGCGAGGAACCGCTTGCCAAGTTCAGTGATACCTGGAACGGTATCCTCTGGTGATGGGTTCAGCATCGCATATGGGTTGGAATTGCTGTCCGCTAGGCCGCGCGAATAGAGATCCTGGAGCATTGCAAGATGCACGCCTGGCAGCTGCAACTCTTCGCGTGTCGCGCCCTCGAACAGTGTACTCGGATTGATGTCTTTGCTGTATACCGGGTATGCCCGCTTCTTTGCCCAGAGGAGCGGGTCCGCGATGCAGGCCAGGAGCGCGAGGTGCCAAGCCGTCAGCTCGTGAACGTAGCGGACAAACATGTGCTGGAGATATTCCGCGGGAGCGTTCGGCGTAGCTGCATTCAGCACCACGTTCGCGAGTGCGTCGATCGTCTCCTTGTCGTGGGTGGTGCGCACAGCATCAAGGGGATAGTACAGTGTCGAGTAGAAGGTCTCGTCAGTCGCCAAACGCGCAGGCAAGTCGTCGATCCGTGTCTTCATCTCCTCGAGACGGCGCAAGATCGTCTCGAGGAGATGCCGCTGTCGCTCACTGATCGCGCGCTGCCCTATGTACCCCACAACCGCGGCGATCGAGCCGGTGACACCAGGCACGGGAAATGGAATCCCCGCGAGAAACGCCTGGGCGCTAGCCGCGAACAACTCGAACCTTGACGTATCCGGCACGTTCCGCGCATCTGCCATGAATGACAGAAATGGGATGAATCAATGCCGCGGCATCACGGCATCCTTGCCGAACGCACGTCCTTACTTGAACAGCGAGAACGGGGCGTTGCTGCGCGCCAACGGCGCTGTCTCGTGCCGGTGGTCGAGCTGCACGTTGAGCGCGCGTGCGGCCGCGTGAAAGGCGCGCTCGACCTCGCGCTCGTGCGTATCGCGCCGTACCTCGGCCTCGATCTCCTGCCGGGCCCTCACCGCGGCCCTGTGGGCGCAGTAGCGTCCATGCTTGCCCGCCTCGCACGTGCACACCAGGTCGAGGCCCTCGGCGACGACCAGATGCCACTGGCCGGGCTTGCTGCGGCTCGGCACCGCGTAGACGGCCGCGCCGTCGGACCTGCGCGTCCCGTGCGCCACCACCTCAAGCCCATTCCGCTTGGCGATCTCCATCGCCCGTTCGTACATAGTCCGCTGCTTCGTGGTCATGACTGATCTCCTCGTGTCCGTCTTGCATGGCGGTCTCATTGCCACATGTGCCTATTCACACCTATATAAAACTATATGCTATATTGCACGTCAAGCAGATAGGCCTATTGCGTTGTATATGAGCGTATACTGTGCTATACTGGCTCATGAGGGGAGGAGGTGAGAATGGCTGATTCTGGTGACTCAGGAGGCGATCGTTTGCTGACAGTGGAAGATGTGGCCTCACGGCTGGACGTGACGCCAGAGACGGTGCGGCGTCTGCTGCGTCGCAAGCAGTTAGCAGGCATGCAGATATCGCGTCGGTCATGAACCGACCAGAGCTACAGCAACCGCCAGCGACAGAATGATGCCCGGCACGGATGAGACCCGTACCGGGCGGGCAGCGGAGATCAGCCGGAAATGTGGCGGACGGCTGCCATATTCAGTGTAGCACGGAGGGCGAAATGAACAGGCGCGGCGCGATCTATGTGCGTGTGAGCACGAAGTCACAAGCCGGGGCGGCAGACAATGGCAACGGTGATGGCGGCACGAGCCTGGAGACTCAAGAGGAGGCATGCCAGGCCGCCTGCGCGGCGCAAGGCATCGTGCTAGATGCGTCGCACGTCTACCGTGAGGTGCACAGCGGCGCGGAGCTCTGGGAGCAGCCGGCGCTGACGGTGCTCCGCGCGGCCATGCGTGCAGGCGAGGTGGACGTGATCGTCGCCTACGCCGTGGATCGTCTCAGCCGCAATCAGCATCACCTGGGATTGCTCGTGAGCGAAGCGGAGCGGCATGGCGTCGCGCTCGCCTTCGTGACGGAACAGTGGGACGAGACGCCGCAAGGTAAGTTCATGCGTAGCGCCCTCGGCTTCATGGCGGAGCTGGAGCGCGAGAAGATCAAAGAGCGCACCATGCGCGGCAAGCGCGCCCGCGTCGCCGGTGGCAGGCCGCTGGCCGGCCACAGCGCGCTCTACGGCTACCGCTGGAATGCGGACCGGACCGGCTTTGAGATAAACGAGGAGCAGGCGCCTATTGTGCGTTGGATATTCGCTGAGATTGCCAGCGGCGCCAGCTTGCGCGGGCTTGCCAATGCACTCACCCGCCGTGGGATACCGCTTCCCGATGGCGACCGGATCGGCCACAATTTGTGGGCGCACCGCACGGTGCAGCGCATGGTGCAGCATCCCGCCTATTGGGGCCAGGCCGCCGCGCTGCGCTACCGTGTGGAGCATGTCACGCACCGCGATAAGGAGACCGGCACGGTCCGCAAGGTGCGCCATGCCGCCCTGCGGCCCGCCGACGAGCAAGTGCTGCTGCCGGGCGTCTTTCCGGCCCTTGTCTCTGCCGAGCTGGCGGCGGAGGTACAGGCGCGAATCGCCTTCAACCGGAGCAACCTGCGGCGCCCGTCCACCCACGACGATACGATCCTCAACGGCTTCGCCAAGTGCGGCTACTGTGGTGGCACCATGCGCGTCAAGCGGTTCTACCTGCGGACCCGGCAGCACTCGCCATCGTACACCTGTGGCCGCAAGGACGACTGCCGCGACTTCCCCTGTACGTCGCACGCCATCACCACGACCAAGCTCGATGCCGCCGTGTGGCAGATCATCAGCACCGCCATTCGCGAGCCGGGTGTCCTTGAGGGCGAGATTGCCAAGCTGCAAACGAGCGACCCAACGCTAGCCGATCTCCAAAGCTGTGAGCATCGGCTGAGCGTCATTGCCGAGCAGCAGGCGAACCTTGCCCACAACGCCGCTCGCCTCACTGGCTCCGCCGCAGACCCGCTGCTCGCCAACCTGGAGCGGCTGGACGTGGAGCGCAAAGGCGTGGAGGCCGAGCGCCTGAAGCTGCTCGATCAGCAGGCGGCATGGCAGGCGCGCCGCACGCACCTCTTGTCGGTCCAGCAGTGGCGCGAGCGCGTGGCGAACCGGCTGGACTGGCAAGCGGCGACACGTGAGCGCAAGCGTGATGTGTTCCGCGCCGTCGAGTTGGAGGTGCGCGTGTACCGCAGCAACGACCCCGACCACGACAAGTACGAGATTGACGCCAACATCCCGCTCGATGGTGCTATTGGCACCAACATGGTGACGACCGCGCCATTCTCCACGATGCGCGCCGCCAGCCGTGCGTTCTCCGGCGGGTAGACCAGGTCCGGTCCACAGCCCAGCACGGCAATCGTGCGGCCGCCCGCGTCCAGCGCCGCCGTGTGCGCATGCGTGTCGATACCGCGCGCCAGGCCGCTCACCACCGTCACACGCTGCCGCGCCAGCTCGCCCGCCTGGCGGTCGGTCACGTGCCGACCATAGGTGGTCGCGCGGCGGGTGCCAACTATCGCGACAGCCCAATCGTCGTCGGGGAGCAACGTGCCGCGCACGTAAAGCAGCGCCGGCGGCATTGCGATCTCGCGCAGCAAGCGGGGATAGCGCGAATCGGTGATGCGCAGCGCCCAGACGCGCAAAGTATCGAGCCGCTCCAGTTCTGCTTCGGGGACGATGGTGTGGCGCTGCCGCTCGAATGCGCTGGCCGTTCGGGTGTCCAGCCCCGCCGCCCGCCAACCAGCGACCGTGCCGCACCATGCCGCTTCGGCGGTGCCGAACGCGTCGAGGAGCGCGCGAAACTGCGCCGGACCGATGCCGCGGACCCGGTTCAGTGCCAGCCAGTACGGCAGATCGGGATCATCCAGATCATTGTCGGGCGCCGACAACTTGAGGGGCATAGTATAGCGCACGGCACGCGGACCGTCCCAGCCCTCAGCCGGCGGCTCGGCAATCATGCCTGCTTCCGCCGCGCGCTCCACGTCCGGCGCGGCATCATCGACAGTCTGCCCGGCTCGGCGTTGTCTCGCCATGGTGCCTCATTCTTCACTCAGGCCTCAAGATGCAGCAGGAAGTGCGCGCACGCAATCGCCAGCAACGGCAGCATGCCCACGAGCAGCGCCTCATGCACCCACGTGCGCCGGCCCCACTTGCCGAGCGCCATGAAAATCGGAAACGCCATCAGCACGAGTCGCCCCTCGCCCTGCACCGCGGCCACCGGATCGCTGGCGGGAAATAGCGAAAGATAGAGCAGCAGGGCGGCGGTGTACAACCCAAAGCTGGGCGGCAAAACGCGGAACGCGACGACCGCCAGCACGACGAACACCACCAGCGCGGCGAAGTTCAGCGCAAGGTGCGTAGCGCCGATGGGATCGCGCCCACCTAGGTGCAGGAGCCCTTGCAAGCCGAGGACATAGGTGGTCCAGGGCCATTGGAGCGAGCGACCCCAATACTGTTGCGCGGAGAGGTACGTGATGGGACTGCGATGCTGGGCAACCAGGTACAGGCTGTAGAGGCCGGCCGCCGCGGGAATCAGCGCCACATAGACGGCGCGCCACCAGCGGGCGGCGCCCGCGCGCCACGCGGAGTAGAACTCCACGGCGAACGGCACGACCAGCAGCACGCCAGCCGAGCGTGTCAGCGTCGCGGCGCAGCCCAACAGGCCGGCTAGCAGCCAGCGGCGCTCGCGCATCGCGGCGAACGACGAGATGCCCAGGAAGAGGAACACCGCCTCTGAGTAGGGGGCGAAGAAGTAGAAGGCGGTCGGAAAGACGGCCAGATAGAGCGCGGCGCGCCGTCCCGCGTCGGCGTCCAGCTCGCGCTCGGCCAGGCGGCGCAGCGCCACCAGCGCGCCGAAGAACGCGACGTTGGTGATGGCCATGCCGGCCAGCCCGTAGTCGCCGCCGAAGAGAGGGCCGAACACGTGCATGAGCGCTGGATAGGCCGGCCAGAAGGCGGTGCGCCAGTAGTCTGTGTAGCCGTGGGCGGCAATATAGGCGAAGTGGGAGCCGTCCTGCGCCACCCAGCGATCCAGCGCGGCCGCCAGGCTGGTGCTGGAGCCGCCGGCACGGCCGAAGAGGTCCGGCACCAGAAACGTCAGCACCAGGAACACCGCGCGTGTCAGCGCCCATATCACGGCGGCATCCACCCAGATGCGGCCATGCGGCGTCTGCGCCCAGTCGCGCGCGCGCGCCACCCCGGAACGTAGCTGGCGGGCGGCTCGCGGCATTTGGTGCACCTGTTCGGGCGCCTGCGTCGGTGGGCTCAGCACCCGTAACCTCCTATTTTGCACGTTTCGGTCCCCACCCGGCAGCGCACGCGCGCCCTGGTCCTCCACGGGTGAAACGTGGCGCGCGGCGTCTATGTAACGCCTGGCCCCCGGAACGACTCATGGCGAGCCAGTTCTCTCTATCTACAGCTTACATCTGCCGCGGTGGCATGCAAATTGTACTCAGACAGAAGCGCAGTCCGCAGACGCAGCCTACGACACGGTGACCTGCACCGCCGTTACGAGGGGACATATGGCCGCCACCTACCCTGACAGGGACCAGGGCGCCATCCGTGAGAAGCGACGTGGCGCAAGCGCAACGCGCCAAAAGCGCAGTGGCCTGTGGCAGCGAGTCAAGCCACGCGTCGACACGCTCGCCGCCTTCTGGACGAAGATTAACAACGACGGGCTGTTCAATATGGCGGCCATGCTGGCGTACAACTTCCTGATGTCCTTCTTCCCCATCTTACTGGTGCTCTTTACGATTGGCGGTCTCATCCTGACGGCCACCGGCGCCGGACAGCAATTGCTGTTGAACGCCGTCGCAAATGTCTTGCCACCCAGCACCTCGCACGAGCTGCTCTTCAAGTTCACCAAAGGCATCAAGCAGAGCGCCGCGGTCCTCTTCATTTTCGGCATCGTCGTGGCGCTCTTCACCGGCTCGCGGCTGTTCGTGACGATCAAGTATGCCTTCGGGGTGATCTTCCGCCTGCACTCGCGCGACTTTCTACGTCAGAACCTGATGGCGATCGGCATGGTCCTGCTCTACGCGGTGCTGATTCCGGTCGTGCTGCTCGCTTCCGTCATTCCGCCTGCCGTGGTGCGCGCACTGGGAATCGGCAAGAATACCCCTGTGCTCGGCTTCCTGATTCAAGCAGGTTTCGATCTGCTGTCGGTGCTGTTCGCCGCGGTGCTGTTCGCCGCCATCTATATCGTGGTGCCCAATCGGCCAGTGCGCTTGCGCGAGGTGTGGAAGGGCACGCTCGTCGCGGCGGTGCTCCTGGTGCTGTATGAGTCGCTGTTCCCGCTCTACGTTTCGCACTTCCTCAACTCGCAGGACCTCGGCGCGACGGCAGGCTTCGCCGTGGTGATCCTCGTATTTTTCTACTATCTCGCCGTCATCCTCTTGCTCGGCGCCGAGATCAATTCGTGGGCGGCGGGCCAGCGCCAGACCGCCGCTCCCATCAATGCGTTGCTGCAGGAGGTTCAGGCGCACCCTACGACGCGCGGCGCCGTGGGGCCAACCGCGGGCGTGCCCCAGGAAGATATCGAGCACCACAAGGGTGCGGAGGCCATGAGTGACGAGCGCATCGCCGTCGAGCGCATCGCCGTCGAGCACGAGCGCCACGACCACCACGGCGATGTCGAGCCGACGACGTTAGCCGAGTCCGGCGTGGCGGCGCCTGGGTACAACATCGAGTCGCAAGACGAGCAGCAGCGGCTCGACACCGAGGGCGCCGCGCAACAGGGTGTGCCCAACCGGCGACGCAGCGCCCAGCCGGACGAATTGGCGGCCGCCCGTGAGCGTGTAGCTGCCAGCACGGCGACGGCCGCGGACGGGGCGGGGCCGGCGAACGCGCGCGGCGACCGGACTCAAGCGGTGAGGTCGCGACCCCTCACGCCGCCGCAGAAACGCGCGCTCGGCGCCCTGCTGGCGAGCGTCGCGGTGGCGGCGGTGCTGGTGGTACGCTGGGTGGCCCATGCGCTGCGCGAAGAAGACCGCCCGCACGCGATGGACTAGATGCCGATGAAAGTGGGGCGGCGATACTCGGGGCGCGCGCCCGTGTAGCCCTCGTGCGCGTGCTCCGCGAAGACGGTCGTCTTGATGTTGCCCCGCACGTTGAACTCCCCAACGACGCGCATCCAGCGCGGGCGGAGCACCCGCACCAGGTCATCCAGAATATCGTTGGTGGCGGCCTCGTGGCTGACCGCACGGTCGCGAAAGCCGTTGATGTAGAGCTTGAGGCTCTTCAGCTCGACGATATGCTCATCGGGCACGAAGTCGATCACGATGGTGGCGAAATCTGGATAGCCGGAGCGCGGGCAGAGGCACGTGAACTCCGGAATCTCGAAGTGGATCACGTAGTCGCGCTCGCGGCGTGGGTTCGGCCACGCCTCCAGCTGATTGTCGGCGATGGCCTGCTGCCCATATTTCAGTGTCGTCGTCGTCTCGTCGCTCATAGCCGTTCGTGTGTCTCCTCGTGGCGGGTATAATGCTCGGTCCGGTATTCAGCGCATTGTACCGCGCGGCACGGGCTGCGCGCTTGAGAGGCGGCGTGGCGGCGTGGCGGCGTGGGGCTAGCTGGCCGCCCACCCTGTGCGAGTGCTACAGTGCGGGCGATGTTGTCTGCGCGGAAAAGAGGTTGCACATGCCTACCGGCGCACCGGCTGGAGGAAAGCGTACCATCGCCGTCGTGCTCTGTGCGGGCCAGGGTACGCGCCTGGGAGCTGGGCAGAACAAAGTGTTCCTGCCGCTGGCGGGGCGGCCGATCGTCGTCCACGCAGTCGCAGCGCTGACCGCCTGCCCGGCGGTCCACGGCGTGCTGCTGGTGGCGCACCCGCGCGAAGTGGCCTATTGCGAGACCGAGATCGTGAGCCGCTACGGGCTTTCCACTGTCATTGGCGTTGTCGCCGGAGGAGCGTCGCGGCACCAATCCGAGGAGCGCGCGTTGGCGGCCCTGCGCCCACAGATCGAAGCCGGTGCGCTGGATCTGCTCCTGATCCACGACGGCGCACGCCCATTCGTCGCGCCGGACGATGTTGCGCGCCTCATTGCGGCGGCGCGCACGACGGGGGGCGCCGTGTTAGCTAGCGCGCTCGCGCCGGACGAAGTAGTCGCGCGCGTGGGGGCGGACGGCACGCTCGCGGCGATGTACGGCCCCGACGAGTTGTGGCGCGCGCAGACGCCGCAAGCCTTCGATGCGGCCGCGCTCCTCAGCGCGTATGAGCGCGCCCACGCGGATGGCTTCGAGGGCACCGATACGGCGGCCAGCTTCGAGCGGCTGGGTCGCGCTGTGGCGATCGTGCCCGGCAGCCCAGACAATTTCAAGATCACGACACCGCACGACCTGCAGCGCGCCGAGCAGCTGATATCCAGCTGGCCGCGCTGAGCCGTGTGGCGGCCGGGCCGCTTCGTTGCCAGAGCCACCGCGCCCGAAATCTTGCGGCGCCAGCGACCGCAGCAAGCAGATACTAGCCGCAATTGCCTCAGCTTGACATCGCGGGTCGTACACCTTATATTTCCATACCTGTGGGAGCGTGCGGCTCCCACAGGGCACACGTTACCTCGAACCGCCTCCTCGAGCCGCTATGGGCGTGCTTCGCGGCGCAAGCCGTTTGGGTAGGGAGTTCGATGGAGCAGAAAGGCACTGTATGAGTACCGGTGGCAATCTGCGTGCCCAGCAGGCGCGCGGAACGCTGGTTGGCACCTACCTCAGTTGGTACATCGCCTGTTTCCAGAGCGGAAACAGCTAGCGGCCCTGCGGCCGTTGTAAGGAGCGTTTAGTGTTCGGACCTCACCTCATCATAGACGGATCCTGTTGCGACACCCGTAAGCTTGGCGACCGCATCCTGGTCGAGCAGATTCTAGCCGAGTACCCCACCGCCATCGGCATGACCAAAATCGGCGGCCCGTACATGTTCGAGTACCAGGCCCCCGATCCCGCCTACTCTGGCATCTCCGGCCTCGTGGTCATCGCTGAGAGCCACATCGCCATCCACACCTTCCCCGAGCTCGACTACTTTACGATGGACGTCTTCTCGTGCAAGAACTTCGACATCGAGAAGGCCATCTCGTTCATCCGTGACGCGTTCGACGTCAAGGAAATGGACCGCATGCTGGTGCAGCGCGGCCTCTCCTTCCGCGGACCGCACCATGGCGAGCACGGCGCCACCGACGAGCTGATCGCCGCCGCCGAGGAGCGCCTGGCGGCGGGCATCGTCAGTAAAGAGACTGTCGACCCCGCCCAATATGGCTCGGCGGACATGCGCACCGAGCGCGACGCAGCCGCGGCGCGCCGCGCCGGCCCAACACTGCTGCCAGGTGCGGACGCGGGGCACATGCTCTGGCCGCAATATGGTGTCACGCCGGACTACGGGAGCTACGGTGCCGCGGCCGGCGCACACACGCATGTGCCGTCGCGCGCCAGTGGCGTGCTCGCGAGTGGCGCGGAGCAGGCGCCGGCGGTGATCGAGGCGGTGCAGGTGAACCCCACGGCATCGGTCAGCGGTCTGCTCGACAAGCTCAGCACGACGGGCGGCCAGGCGCGTCGGCTCGGCCAGGCGCTCGCGTCCTGGGAGTCGCTGGCACGTGACCCGGATACCACCATCGCGCTGGCGCTCTCGACACCGGTGATCGCCGCCGGTATGCGCGAGCTGCTGGTCTTCGCCGTTGAGCATCGCTACGCCGATCTCGTGATCGCCAGCAGTGAGGACCTCGCCGCGGACGTGTATGAGGCGCTCGGCTTCACGCACGTGATGGACGGGGACGGGGTATCGGCGTCCGCTAAGGGCGTCGAGCGGGTGCGATCGGCGATGGCCGCCTTCCTGGATGGCAGCGAGCCGGGCAGCATTGGCAGCGCCGCCGACCTGTGGCGCGGCCTGGGCGCGTGGCTCGCGCAACATGCCCCGCGCAAGGGTGTGTTGCAGGCGGCCGCGGCCGCCGGAGTGCCGCTTTTCGTGCCCGATCTCGCCAGCGGCCTCTTCGGCACGCTGCTGCTGGAGGCACGCAGCCGCGGCGCTGCCGTGACGCTCGATCCAGCCGAGGATTCCCTGGCCCTGGCACGCGCCGTGTGTGGCACGCCGCGGCTCGGCATCGTGCGCGTGGGCGAAGGCCCAGCGGACGCGCTGGTGGCGCAGGCCAGGGATATCGCGTCGTCCCTCGATCTTGCCGAGCCAACGCTCACGCGCAGTGTCTCGCTCGGCACCAGTCGCGCACTCGGCGCCGGCGAGTGGCATGTCGCGCTGGCGGCCGACGCGACGCTGGCGCTGCCACTTATGGTGACGGGGCTGGCCCAACGGGTGCCTGGAGTGCGCCGCCCGGCCACGCCTATTGTCGCGAAGGCCCAGGAGCCGGCGCTGGCCTGAACGCTCCGCACATACTGCACGCCGTCGAGAGGGGGAACCGCACTCCTGGTCCCCCCTCCCGGCTCCACTCTGGCGTTCCCCACCCTGTGATATCAACTTCGCGAGGGCACTAATAGAAAGTGCTGGCGAAAGCGTGAATTTAACGGCCCTCGTCGAATGTCAAACTACGACAACCAACGCGAAATCCGTATGAGAGGATGGGCGTGCCCCCATTCCGCAGTTTGGATTGACCCGAAAGCGCGATTCTTGGTAGGGTGGACGCCATGCCCCGCACAGCCGTATCTGTCGGGGATGGGAAGGACACTCGGGGACCTCATGGCGTCACGGTATGTGGTCGAACATCTCCATCATCTGGGCATTGTCGCGGAGGTGTGTCGGGAGATTGGGGTAGCCGACTGGCTGGATCAGCAGGAGCCAGGGAACCGGCAACAGGTCAGTGTCGGGACGGCGACGGTGGCGCTGGTCCTCAATGGGTTGGGCTTCAGTAACCGCCGCCTCTATCTCGTGCCCCAATTCTTCGCGGACAAGCCGGTGGAGCATCTTCTGGGACCAGGGATCATGGCCGAGGATCTCAACGATGACTGTTTGGGACGAACGCTGGACTGGTTGTATGCGCACGACGTGACCCGCCTGTTTGCCGGGCTGGCATTGCGAGCGCGCCGGGCGTTTGGGATCGAGGTGGGGCGGTTGCATGCCGATACGACCTCGTTCGCGGTCCACGGGCACTATGCGCTGGAGCTGCCGGAGGGGCTGGAGACGCCGGAGGCGCTGACAGCGGCGGCGCAGAGCGGGACGGCCGGCGCCGCCGCGGGCGACGAGGACGCGGAGGACGCGGGGGCGCCCACGGTGATCGAGGTGACCTACGGCTACTCGCGCGACCACCGCGCCGACCTGAAACAGTGGATGCTGGCGCTGGTGACGTCCGGGGAGGGCGTCCCGCAGTTCCTCCAGCCGCTCGACGGCAATGCCAGCGACAAACGGACGCTGCTGGAGGCGGTGCAGGCGCTGACGCAGCAGCTGAAGGCCAGCGGGGAGACGCCAGGCGTCTACGTCGCCGATAGCGGACTCTACGGTGCGGAGAACATGACCCGGCTCAACGCCACGGGGGTGCATTGGGTGAGCCGGGTCCCCGAGACCTCGACGGCGGCGCAAACCATCGTGCAGGAGCGGCTCGCGACCCTGGACGGTTGGCACAGCAGCCACGACGGGACGCGCCATTGGTGGAGCCGCGAGAAGCCAGACCTGGTGCAAGGCCCCGAACGCTGGATCGTGGTGCGGACCCAGGAGGGCGAGGAGCGGGCACGGGCCACGGTCCAGCGCCAGGCAGAGCGGGACCAGCAGACGTGGGAAAAGCGGCTCTGGCACCTGGGGAACCAGACCTTTGCCTGTGCGCCCGATGCGGAGGCGGCGTTGGCCAGGGCCTGCCAGCGGCTGCCGCCGTGGTTCGTGGTCGTCTCAGCCGCGGTGGCACAGGTGGGCTACGCCGCACGCGGGCGTCCGCGCAAGGACGCCGCCCCGCGTCCGCAAGGCTGGCAGATCCAAGCGACGCTCACCCGCGACCCCGTGGCGCTGGAGCGTGAAGCGCTGCGGCGGGCGGCCTTCCTCGTCGCGACAAATCTGCTCGACACCGACGCCTGGCCCGATGAGGCCGTCATCGCCCTCTACCGCGAACAGACCGTGGTGGAACGCGGCTTCGCCTTCTTGAAAGATCCGCTCTTCCTCGCCTCGTCGGTCTTCGTCAAACGCCCGGAGCGCATCATGGCGCTGGCCTTCGTCATGACGCTGTGCCTGCTGGTCTACAAACTGGCCGAAGTGCGCCTGCGTCACCGCCTCGCACAGACCGGGCAGACGGTCCCTGATCAGAAGGGCAAGCCGACGGCGCGTCCGACGCTGCGCTGGCTCTTCCAGGTTTTCGAGGGCATCGACCTGCATCACACCCTGCACCCGGGCGGAACACGTGCAACCGAAGTGCTGCGGCTCACGAAGGTCCATCGCCTGGTGTTGCGCCTCCTGGGTCCTGCGTACGAAAACGGCTATTTGACCTTCCAGGAAACTGCGGAATGAGAGGTAGAACGCAGCAATGACGGGATTGCAGCGGGTCGCGCGCAAGGTGCCCATGTAGAGCGCAGCCCGCACCGCAGCCCGCCCGCCCCACACGCTCCGTCGGCCGCGCCACATTCCGCTATCACGATT
>Ga0209647_1002281_pt1 | contig 15591 bp, 14 predicted proteins | sample GraSoi_2013_60cm_FD_185827 | JGI IMG/M metagenome (GOLD analysis project Ga0209647, IMG submission 185827) | Grasslands soil microbial communities from the Angelo Coastal Reserve, California, USA - Sample 9_17_2013_60cm (SPAdes) (version 2) | ecosystem: Environmental > Terrestrial > Soil >...
GCCGCCTTCGGTCATGCCGAGTCGGCCCAGGCGGAGAATTACCTATGCCAGCAACAATTTGCGCTGTGCACCTCGGCCCCATGCATTCCGGAGCCTGGCAACCCCACGGTCGCGATCTGCTCATGCGATGTCGAAGACGGCCCGAGTCTGGCCAGCGTCGCTTGCGACACCGTCAAGCCGAGCACGGACGCCAACGGGATTCGCACCGTATATTCCCAATTCGCGCTCAAGCAATGGCAACAGGGCAAGAAAACTTTGAAATGTCCGTCCGGTACGCCCTGGACATGGTGCCTCGACAAACGCTGTACGGTAGATCCGGCCAATCCCAAGAAGGCCATTTGTGCCTGCGACGTGGTGCGCACGGGCGAATGGATTACGGCCGGAGGCAATTGCAACACGGCGACCTGCAACACCGCATACTGGTCGGCGGCTCCGCTCGATGCTTTTTCAGACGGTACTGATTTCCTGCTGAAGTCCCTCAAGCTGAAGAAGTCGCCGGTGACTTGGTGTCGTGCGGCCAATGCGCGATGACACCCGCTGCTTCGGCCGGATTACGATCGCGGGACGCTCGACATTTGCAGTCTTCTCGGCTTCAGCGCCCGCGTAGCCTCCGCCTCGCACGTCATTCTTCGCCGTTGGAAAGGGTCCAACGCATATAGACCCGGTTGAATCCCTTTTCTATCGCCCGATGGGTTTCGACAAACCCCGTATGGGCGTAGATCGACAGATTCTCCGTCATCGCCGCGTTGGTGTAGAGCCGTATCGCCGACAAGCGACGGCGCTTGGCCTCGCCGACGGCATGATGCATGAGATGGCGCCCCAGACCTTCGCCCTGCCGCGCCGGGTCGATCGCAATGTTGTCGATGAAGTAGGCATCGGCTTCGGGCCAGGCGATCATGTAGCCGTCGACCGCTCCCACCGTCCCGATCACCACCACACGGCCGGCGGCAACCTCCGCGGCAAAGTCGGCCACCATCGGCGCCGGCTCGCGTCCAATGCGCGGCACGTATTTGGCATAGGCGGCACGCGCGATCGCGCCGATGCGCGCGGCGTCCTCCGGCGTGGCTTTGCGGATCAGCGGCGGCATGATGCTCTGCTCCGTCAATTGCCGTCGAATGTCATGGAGAGGGGAAGATGACAAACAAAACCTTTCTCGTGCTTAGATGCCCGCTTTGCCGCTCTTGAAGCATGAGCGGACATAACGAGGACATCGCGAAATCGAAAGTCATTGACTTAGCGCTGGTGATCGAGCGAGGCGGCAGAGCTTAGGTCCACCGAGATGAACCGTTGACTCCAAAAAGATCGCAGTTTCTACTCTCCTGGCTGCGTTCGTAATCCGTCCGGCCGTCAGTCGGACGATGAAGCGTTCAGGTGTTCCATGGCAGCAGACATCTTTGCAAAGATCGGGGACATCAAAGGGGAATCCCTCGACGACAAACACAAGGACGAAGTCGAGGTGCTATCGTACTCCTGGGGTGTCACAAACGCCGCACACATCCCTACCGGCGGCGGCGGGGGTGCCGGCAAGGCGACCTTTCAGGATCTTTCCATCGTTCATAAAATCGATAAGGCATCTCCGAATCTGCTGCAGGCGTGCGCGACGGGTGAGCACCTGAAGGAAGCTACCATCACATTTCGGAAGGCGGGCAAAGGGCAGCAGGAGTTCCTCATCGTCAAGATGAACGACGTCATCATCACCGGCGTGGTGCAGAGCGCCCCCGGCAGCGAGGCGGGATCGGAGACGGTTAGTCTGGAGTTTGCCAAGGTCGACTGGGAGTTCAAGCCGCAAAAGGCCGACGGGTCCCTCGATGCGGGGATTCATTTCAAGTTCGACATCAAAGCCAACAAAGTCGGCTAGTCCTGCGTTCGGGACACCGGGCGGCGCGCCCTGCTGGACAGCTCATGGAGCCGTCAGAATCATCGACGCGTGAGTTGACGCTCGAGGAGGCGGTCTCGTTCGCGATCCTTCTGCAGAAGAACGAGCAGTTGGCCGACGCCCACGAGGTTTTGCGCCGAGCGCTCGAGACCGCACCCGATCATCCTCGTGCGTTGCATTACGCCGGTGTGCTTGCGCATCAACAAGGGCGGAACGGCGAAGCCCTCGCGCTCATCGAGCGGAGCCTCGCGCTCGTGCCCGACCAAGCGGACTGGTACAGCAACCTCGGCATCGTCCTCCAATCGGACGACAGGCTGGACCGTGCCATCGACTCGTACCGGCGCGCGATCGCGATCGATCCGAGCCACGCCAACGCCCATAGCAATCTGGGAGTGTTGTTGCGGGCGACCGGACAGCCGGGCGAAGCGGAAGCCGCATATCGCGCAGCCATCCGACTGAACCCTGAACACATCGACGCGTACACCAACCTGGGCATTCTGCTCAACGGGCTGAAGCGTACTGAAGAAGCCGCGGCGTGCTACTGCAAAGTGATCACGCTCAGACCGAAGCACCGCGAGGCGCGAAAGCTGCTGGCGCTGGCGCACTGCACACTGGGCGAGGTCGATAAGGCGGTGGATATCTTCGAAGAATGGCTCGAAGAAGAGCCAGGGGATCCGATTGCGCGGCACATGCTGGCGGCCTGCACGGGTCGAGACGTGCCCGAACGCGCATCAAATGGTTTCGTCGAGACGACATTCGACAGCTTTGCGGCGAGCTTCGAATCGAAGCTCGCGAGGCTGTCGTATCGTGCGCCACTGCTCGTCGCGGCAATGCTGGAGGATTCTGGCCTTGAGCAGTCGCATCGCCTCGACGTGCTGGACGCGGGATGTGGAACAGGACTCTGCGGCGCGCTCGTCGCGCCTTTTGCGCGCCGGTTGGTCGGCGTGGATCTGTCCGAAGGGATGTTGGCGCAAGCAAAGGAGAAGAACGTCTACCACGCACTGATAAAAGGTGAGTTGACGGATTACCTGCGCGATAACAGCGAAGGCTTCGACCTGATCGTGTCGGCTGACACACTCGTGTATTTCGGCGACCTGAAGGGCGTCATCGCGGCGTTCGCAGGAGCGCTGCGCCCAAATGGGCTGCTCGTGTTCACGCTCGAGCAAGCGGTCGGAGGCAGCGCACACGTCGACTACCGTCTGGAGCTGCACGGCCGTTACAGCCATTCCCGGGCCTACGTCGAGCGGCTGCTCACGTTCTCGGATCTGCAGTCGAAGATCATCCAAGCGCAATTGCGCACGGAGGCGGGTGCGCCGGTCTCCGGACTGGTCATTCATGCGGCGAAACCGGTTTCAGTCCAGCAGGCCGGAGTATGAGGACATCACCGTCAATGCGCTCGCGCTCACTCCATTTGACGGGAATGCGCGCGACGTTTCGGTGACGCTTCACCGCTGCGCCGCCAGGCGAGAAGGCAAGGCGGTGAAATTGCTGCGCAAGACACCGGGATTCCCGGCGCGGATCAGGTTGCATTTGTAAGGAGTGGGCAATTGAAATTGCCCCTATAATCGCCTCCAATCGCAGACTTCGGCGCCCTGCCCCGCCATTGCGGCGCAGGCGCTTGGAAGCAGATGCGAAAAGAGCCGGCGGGCGCGCTTCAGAGGGCGCCCGGAAGGGCCGCGTGACGGGAGGAGTCCATGGCTTCGGTCGCGATCCGCGACGTCAGAAAGGCCTTTGGAGCGATCGAGGTCATCCACGGCGTCGACGTCCTGATCGACGACGGCGAGTTCGTCGTGCTGGTGGGGCCATCGGGATGCGGCAAGTCGACGCTGCTGCGCATGATCGCGGGGCTCGAGAACATCACGTCAGGCGAAATCCGCATCGGCGAGCGCGTCGTCAATCGCGTGCCGCCGAAGGAGCGCGACATCGCCATGGTGTTCCAGAACTACGCGCTCTACCCGCACATGACGGTCGCCGCCAACATGGGCTTCTCGCTCATGCTGCGCGGCGCGCCGAAGGCCGAGATCCAGCAACGCGTGGGCGGGGCGGCCGATATCCTCGGCCTCGGCCCCCTGCTCGGCCGCTATCCGCGCCAGCTCTCCGGCGGCCAGCGCCAACGCGTCGCCATGGGCCGCGCCATCGTGCGCGATCCGCAGGTGTTCCTGTTCGACGAACCATTATCGAATCTCGACGCCAAGCTTCGCGTTGCCATGCGCACCGAGATCAAGGAATTGCATCAGCGCCTGAAGACCACGACCATCTACGTCACCCACGATCAGATCGAGGCGATGACGCTCGCCGACCGCATCGTGGTCATGCATGACGGCCTGGTGGAACAGATCGGCGCGCCGCTCGAGCTTTACGACCGGCCGCAGAACCTGTTCGTCGCGGGCTTCATCGGCTCGCCGGCGATGAATTTCCTCAACGGGAGGATCCACGCCGATGGCCGGCTGGAATTCGAGGGCGCCAACGGGGTGCGTTTGCCGCTGCTGACGGCGCCGAACGGCAGCGACGGACATCCCGTCATCTACGGCATCCGGCCGGAGCACTTCGCCATCGCCGAGGACGGCGCCGAAGCCGAGGTGCTGGTGGTCGAGCCGACCGGCTCGGAGCTGCAGGTCGCCGCCAAGTTCGGCGGCGACGACATCATCGCGGTGTTCCGCGAACGCCACGACTTCAAACCGGGCGACAAGATCCGGCTCAAGCCCGATCCACGACTGGCGCATTTGTTCGACGAGCCAAGCGGGCGACGTCTCAACGCGTGACAACGGAGGAAACAGAGCCATGACCATGTTCACCCGCCGCACCCTGGTGAAGGGCGCGACCTCGCTCGCCGCAACCGGCGCACTCGCCGGTCCGGCGCTGCTCGAATGGAGCAAGGCCTGGGCGCAGGCCGCGCCGTGGGAGCCGGAGAAGGGCGCGCAGCTCGGCTTGTTGCGCTGGAAGTATTTCGTGCAATCCGAGGACGACGAGTTCATGGCGCTGCTCGACGCCTTCACCAAGGCGACCGGGGTCAAGGTCAACGTCACGCGCGAATCGTTCGAGGACATTCCGCCGAAGGCCTCGGTGGCGGCCAACACCAACGCCGGCCCGGACCTGTTCTGGGGCCTGTTCTCGCTGCCGCATCTGTTCCCGCAGAAATGCCTCGACGTGACCGATGTCGCGGACTATCTCGGCAAGAAATACGGCGGCTGGGTGCCGACCGCGGTCGCCTACGGCAAAAGCGGCAACAAGTGGATCGACATCCCCGTCTGCTTCAGCGGCAATATGCTCAACTACCGCATCTCGGCGTTGAAGAAAGCGGGCCTCTCGAAGTTCCCGGCGACGACCGACGAGTTCCTCGAATACGCCAAGGCGACCAAGCGCAACAACACGCCCGGCGGCATGGCGCTCGGTCATGCCACCGGAGACGGTAACACCTGGGTGCACTGGTGCCTGTGGGCGTTCGGCGGCAATCTCGTCGACGAGAACGACAAGGTGATTCTCAACTCGCCGGAGACCGCCAAGGCGCTCGAATACGCCAAGCAACTCTGCGACAACATGATCCCGGGCGTGGCCGCGTGGAACGACGCCTTCAACAACAAGGCCTTCCTCGCCGGCGAGATCTCCTGGACCAACAACGGCATCTCGATCTACGCCGCGGCCAAGCGCGACCCCAGCAAGAAGGAGATCGTCGAGGATATGGACCACGCGCTGTGGCCGGTCGGGCCGGTCGGCAAGCCGACCGAGTTCCACGTCTGCTTCCCGATGCTGGCCATGACCTACACGAAATATCCGCAGGCCTGCAAAGCGCTCTTGGCCTACCTCTTGGAGGCGGATCAATACAACAAATGGCTGGAGGCATCGGTCGGATATCTGACCCATCCGCTCAATGCCTATGACGCGAACCCGGTGTGGAAGTCCGATCCCAAGAACACGATCTTCGGTGAGGCGGCCAAGCGCACGCTGACCGCGGGCGGCCTCGGCTCGGTCGGCGAGAAAGCGGCTGCGGCGCTCGCCGACTTCATCGTGCTCGACATGTTCGCCAACGTCTGCACCGGCCGCGAGGACGTCAAGGGCGCGATCAAGATCGCCGAGCGCCAGGCGATGCGGCTCTACCGGTAGTGCGCGTTTGGGTGAAGGTGAATGTCTCCTCCGTTCGTCCCCGCGAAAGCGGGGACCCAGACCCTAAAGTAAAAGCCTGGATTCCCGCTTGCGCGGGAATGAACGGACGAGAGTGGTGGATAACCGATCAGAGCTCAGAGCTCAGAGCTCAGGGCTCGGGACATACGCTGCCCGACTCCTGACCTGATCGCCGACACACTGACTCTGATGCCTGACAACCCGATGGCCGAACTCTGATGGCCGATCTCGCTCTCAAGCACGCGATTGCCGGCGGGCCTATCCGCGACGTCAGCGCGTGGGATCGGCTCAAGGTGAACCGCGACTGGCTCGGGCTGTGGTTCATGCTGCCGGCGGCGGCGTTTCTGCTGCTGTTTCTCGCCTACCCGCTCGGGCTCGGCGTTTGGCTCTCGTTCACCGACGCCCGCATCGGCCGCCTCGGCGCGTTCGTCGGGCTCGAGAACTACGAGTGGCTGTGGGACGACTCGGTGTTCTGGCTCTCGGTGTTCAACACCTTGCTCTATACCGGCGTCGCCAGCGTGTTCAAATTCGCCATCGGCCTCTATCTCGCGCTCCTGCTCAACAACAACATGCCGTTCAAGGCGATGATCCGCGCGCTCGTGCTCATTCCCTTCATCGTGCCGACCGTGCTCTCGGCGATCGCTTTCTGGTGGATCTTCGACAGCCAGTTCTCGATCGTATCGTGGTCCCTGCGCAAGATCGGCCTGATCGCGACCAATATCGATTTCCTCGGCGACACCTGGAATGCGCGCTGGTCCGTCATCTTCGCCAATATCTGGCGCGGGGTGCCGTTCGTCGCCATCACGCTGCTCGCCGGCCTGCAGACCGTGCCGTCCTCGCTCTACGAGGCCGCAACCATCGACGGCGCGACCCCCTGGCAGATGTTCCGCTACGTCACCTACCCGTTGCTGACCCCCATCATCGCTGTGGTGATGACGTTCTCGGTGCTGTTCACCTTCACCGATTTCCAGCTCATCTGGGTGCTCACGCGCGGCGGTCCCGCCAACGCCACCCATCTGATGGCGACGCTTGGCTACCAGCGCGCCATCGGCGGCGGCTATCTCGGCGAGGGCGCGGCCATCGCCACTGCCATGATTCCATTCCTGCTCGCCGCCATCCTGATCTCGTGGTTCGGGCTGCAGCGGAGAAAGTGGCAGCACGGAGAGAGCAATGATTGAGAGCGGCAGCCATTGTTCTCGATTCGTCATGCCCGGGCTTGACCCGGGCATCCATCGAAAAATGTTTCGTTCAGTGGGATGGATTGCCGGGTCAAGCCCGGCAATGACGGCGGACGGGTTAGTACCAACGTCCGCAAGTAGCGGTGCCGCGAGACAGAGTGAGCCCCGCGCGCGGTGCCGCAAATGGCAGCACGGAGCGAGCAATGACTGACGTGCTCGCATCCAAGGCTGCAACGCCGCAGGCGGTGCTGACCGGCGTCACCGCGGATCATACCGAGGGCATGAGCTACCTGCAGACGCTGCCGCGACGCCTGGTGACGCTTTATCTGCCGCTCTCGCTCATTCTCTTCGTGCTGCTGTTCCCGTTCTATTGGATGGCGCTCACCGCGATCAAGCCGGACGAGCAATTGCTCGATCTCGAGCGCTTCAATCCGTTCTGGACCTGGACGCCGACGCTCAAGCATATCGACAAATTACTGTTTGGGACCCATTACCCGCTGTGGCTCACGAACACGATGCTGGTCGCCATCGCCGCGACCATTCTCTCGATCGTCGCCAGCGTGCTCGCGGCCTACGCGATCGTGCGGCTGCGCTACCGGGGCGCGCAGTGGGTCGGCGGCGCGATCTTCCTCGCCTACCTCATTCCGCCGTCGATCCTGTTCATTCCGCTCTCGACCGTCGTGTTCCAATACGGGCTGTTCGACACGCCGTTCGCGCTGATCCTCACCTATCCCACCATCTTGATCCCGTTCTCGACCTGGCTGTTGATGGGCTATTTCAAGACGATTCCATTCGAGCTTGAGGAATGCGCGCTCATCGACGGCGCCAGCCGCTACCAGATCCTCACCAAGATCGTCCTGCCGCTGGCGGTGCCGGGATTGATCTCGGCCTTCATCTTCTGCTTCACGCTGTGCTGGAACGAGTTCATCTACGCGCTCACCTTCATTTCCTCGACCCAGAACAAGACGGTCCCGGTCGCGATCGTCAACGAGTTCGTCGACGGCGACATCTACCGGTGGGGCTCGCTCATGGCGGGGGCGCTGGTCGGCTCGCTGCCGCTGGTGATCCTCTACGCCTTCTTCGTCGAGCACTACGTCTCGGCGATGACGGGCGCGGTCAAGGAATAGACGAACCCGACTTCTGCTGGCATCCTTCGAGAAAAGATGCGCCTCGACGCGGACCGATGCGGGCGCGAAACCGAAGCCGCAGCGCGGATGCATGATGGCCCGAGAGGATGATGTGCCATGGATTTGACGGTGGTGGCGTACGCGACGCTTGCGCTCTCCTTGTTCGTGTCCGCGGTCAAAATGGGCGGCTGGATCCTCAACGCCGATCCCCGCGCGATCATCAATTCGGGACGATGGGCGTTGGTGGCGCTTGCGGCGCTCGCGCTGGGTGTCCTGGCGTGGCTCGTCGCGAGCGGGCGATGGACGTCGGCGATGATGCTGGCGGCGTTCATGCTGCCGGTGTTCGTGCAGGCGGCGCCGCGCTGGCGCGTGCTGTTCGGTCGGTTCAACGCCGCGCAGAGTGACTTTCCCCCCAACATGAGGGATTTCGGCGGCGCAGCCGGCGGCTTCTCGAGCGCGCGCGGGACGACGGATCCGGAGCTGGTGCGGCAGGCGATCGCCGTGTTGAGCGCTTATCTGGAGCAGGCGGGATCGCAGCTCGAGCATAGGGGTGCCGAGCGGCGCCTCGCGAGCGCGGCGAAAGGGAGCGGCAACGGGCGCCTGCGCATGTCGCGGGAGGAGGCGCTCGATATCCTCGGGCTCGAGTCGACCGCGAGCGCACACGAGATCGCCGACGCGCACCGCCGCCTTGGCGAGCGAGTCGATCCCCACGTCGGCGGAACCCATTACCTGAGCATGAAGATCAACGAGGCCAGGGACGTTCTCCTGGGAGAATAGAACTTAAGCGGCGTGTCCCGGGCGCGGCGCAGCGTGAAGCGAAGCGGAACGGTGCGCTGCAGACCCGGGACCGTTCCGGTCCATGGCGGTCCCGGATCAGCGGTGCAGCGCTACGCAAGCGCTTCGCGCTGCACCGCGTCCGGGACACGTGACGTAGGTTAACGCGGAGAACGCGATGTCGCGACGCCGGCACGATCGTTGGCTGCTGATCCGCTTGGCGGCGCAGAACGTCGGCCGCCGCCGGCTGCGCGCGATCTTCCTCGGCGTCGCCGTGATGCTCGGCGTCGGCATCGGCTTCGCGAGCTTCGTCGCCGGCTGGGCGCTGCGCGACGGCATGGCGCGCAGCTTCTCGCGCATGGGCGCGGACCTCCTCGTCGTCCCGCGCGCAACGCTGGTGAACATCACCGCGAGCCTGCTCACCGTGCAGCCCACCGACGAGACGCTGCCCGCCGATCTCGCTCAGCGCATCGCCGCGATTTCCGGCGTTGCCCAAGTGGCGCCGCAGCGCATCGTCCCGGCGCTGGTCGAAGGGCACAACGTCAATCTGATCGCGTTCGACCCGGCGCAGGACTTTTCGGTGCAAAGCTGGGTCGAGGCGCGCCAGGCGGGGCCTCTCGAAGGCCTGATCGCGGGCGCCGCGCTATCCGCCCGGCTCGGCGAAACGCTCAGCGTCTGCGGGATGCCGATGCGCGTTTCCGCTCGGCTCGGCAAAACCGGCGTCGGTCCGTTCGACGAGTCCTATTTTCTGAGCTTCGCCGCGCTCGCCGACATCGTTTCGTTCTGCCGCACGTCGGACGCACGCGCCGCCGGAAAGCCGGCGGCGCCGGCGAAGATCGACGACGCGCCCGCGATCGACGGGATGCGCCATGGCGACGCCAACGTGTGCTCGGGAGACCTGCAGCTCGATCGGGTTTCGGCCTTTCTGTTGCAGCTTTCGCCCGGCGCCAAGATGGAAGACGTCAAGTTCGGCCTTGCCCAGCTTGCCGACGCCAAAATCGTCGAGGGCAACGGCGTGCTGACCTCCTCGCGGCAGGCGCTGAGCACGCTTCTCATCGGCATGGCCGCGTTCACCGCGTTCCAGCTCATCGCGCTGCTGATCCTGCGTGCTGACCTCCTCGCGGCAGGCGCTGAGCACGCTTCTCATCGGCATGGCCGCGTTCACCGCGTTCCAGCTCATCGCGCTGCTGATCCTGGTCTCGCTGTTGTTCTCGGCGATCGTGCAGGAACGCTACCGCGAGGTCGGCCTGTTGCGGGCGATGGGCGCGCAGCCCAATCAAGTGATGACGATCATTCTCGCGGAAGCGGCCGTCATCACCGCCCTGGGTGGCCTCGCCGGCCTCGGCTTCGGCGCCGCCGTGCTGCTGACCTTCGCCCGCTCGCTCGGCTTCTATTTCGCGCTGCTCGGGGTCCCGTTCTCCTGGCCGCCGGCGGCGGTGCTGCAGATCGGCGCGGTTCTGGCGATCGTGTTCTCGGCCGTCCTCGGTCTCGTCGGCGCGTTTCTCCCGGCGTGGCGGGTGCGGCGGATCGCGCCCTATGCGCTGATCCAGACGGAAGGGCGGTGACGTGACGCTCTCAGCGCAGGTGCTGACCAAGCGCTACGGCGACGCTCCCGGCTACGCCGCCGTGCGCGGCGTCAGTCTCGAGCTCAACCGCGGCGAATTCATCTCGATCGTCGGCCGATCAGGCTCAGGCAAGTCGACGCTGATGGCCATGCTCGGCGCCCTGACCAAGCCGACGGAAGGCAAGCTGCTGCTCGACGGCACCGACGTGTGGACGCTGCCGGAAAGCGAGCGCGCGACCTTCCGCTCGCGCCATGTCGGCTTCATCTTCCAATTCCCGAGCCTGTTGTCGAACCTGACCGCGGTCGACAACGTCGCAGTTCCGGCCCTGCTCGGCCGCACCATGGAGGCCGAGGAGGCGTACGCGCGGGCGCACGATCTCATCGCGCGTGTCGGCCTCGCGGACCGCGCCGACGCCTATCCCGGCACCATGTCCGGCGGCGAGCAGCGCCGGGTCGCGGTCGCCCGCGCGCTCATCAACGCGCCGCCGCTGTTGCTCGCCGACGAACCGACGAGCGACCTCGATGAGGACACCGAGACCGACATTATCGACCTGCTCGAACGGTTGCAGCGCACGGAATCGTTCGGCTTCGTCCTCGTCACCCACGATCTCAAGCTCGCCAAGCGCGCGCGGCGCAGCTACGAGATGCGCCAGGGCACGCTCGCGGCGACCGACCTGCCGCAGGTCGTGGCCGAGCCGCAACGGCGCGTCACCCCCACCGGGATCCGTCCCGAGCAGCCGGCGCCCGCCGCGGCGCGCGCGCCCATCCGCCTCGGCGCGAACCTATGGGGCGGGGTCAAGACCTTCCTCATCGCCGCCGCCGTGATCTTCGCCGCCGTCCTCGCGGCCGACGTCGGGGTCGAGAAATATCAGGCGATGCGGGTGCGCGAGCGCGCCGCCCGCGTCGCGGCGCTGCAGCACCTGGCGCTCAATCGCCTTCGCGGCGACGTCCAGTCGGTCGCCGACCTCGGCGACGGGCGCTACGAATTGACGACGTATCTCGAGAGTGTCGGCGGCGAGGAGCCGATCTATGTCATGGCGCCGGATATGCGCGCCTATGTTCAGGTCGGAACGGTGTGGCAGGAAGTGCCGCTGACGCCGGCCGACGACGGCGCAACCGGGGTCGCGAAAATCGAGCGCAAGCAGACCTATCGCTATCGCTTCGATGCGCGCGTGCGCGATTTCGCGCAACTGCTCCCCAACTACATGCACGTGCGCTTCTCCGGCACGATGCTGGTCAGTCCGAGCAGCAGGCCGAACGGCGACGTGTTCGAGCGCAAGGACAATTACTACGTCTACCTGAAGCCGTTCGACGTTGCCGATGAGGTGGTGTTGAGGCGGATGCGGTTCTCGGGAAAACCGCCGGTCTGGATCCCCATGCCGCCGCACTAGAATTCAAATTCCGCTCATTCCCACGTAAGCGGGAATCGAGTAGCCCGCATGAGCCACAAGCGCGTTCACGCGCGTCCATAGCCCGTCGAAGACGGGCGTGAACGCCCTTAACGACGCGCTATGGCGATATGCGGGTGCCCCGGATGTCGCTTCGCTCATCCGGGCTACGTACTCACCCGGCTTGATCGCTGCGCGACATTATTGTGCAATCAAAATCAGCCATCACACGGGAAGCGGAGGAGCTGGGCCATGTCCGACGGGCGCAAGACGAAATTCAAAGAGCCGATGCAAGACATCGATCTTCCCAAGATGAAGCTCGAGGTCGAGAGCGAGGCAAAGCCCGAGACGCCGCTCACCGCCGAGCAGGTCTACCTCAAGCGCCAGGCCGAGGTGGCGCAGCAGGACAACGAGGATTTTTCGGATTATCTGCGGGAAAAAGCCTCCCGCGATCAACAGCAAGCGCCACAACCGGAGCCTACGCCGCAAACCGCGCCTGCTCCGCAAACCGCGCCGAAAAAGCTCAATCGGCGCAGCCTCCTGACGTGGGCGGCGGGCACCGCGGTGGTGGGCGAGGCGGTCACGCTCGGCTACCCGATGCTCACCGGCCAGAGCATCCCGGACCAGGGGGCGAAGCACGCCGGCTCAACCTCTACCGAACCCCAGCGCCATCCCATCGATCGCGAATTGGTCAATCCGCAGGCGGATGTGGGCGGCCGACGCTTCGGCGACTGGGTTCTTCTGATGCCGACCAAGATGAGCGGCGGCACCTACGCGGTGAACCTCAATACCGGCCGGGCGCTCGCCTGGATCTCGTATTGGAACTACGGCGACTACAACCCGATCTCGCATCATTTGTGCGCCTTCCCGAGCGCGGATCCGGCGAAGGGCTTCGAGTGGATCAACAGCACCCAGGGCGGCAAGAATTCGCTGATCTACGGCATCCCCACCCAGATCGAGACGCCGGGGGAAGGCTTCAACATCTATCGCGTGCGCTACGACGGCTCGCAAATGGAGGTGATGGAGAATGTCGCGGAAACCACGGGCCTCGGTCTCGGCGTGCACGTGAACATCGATCCGAAGACCGCGGAGCGCTATTTCGTCACCGACGGACAGAAGGACATCGCGGCCTGCTTCGACCGCCGGACCTCGCGCGTGATCGCGGCGCTCAAATACGATTGGGTGCCCAACGTGCGCAACCTGGCCGAGGCTTGGCAGAAGGGCGGCGTGCTCAAGATCTCCAAAATCTATCCCGACCCGAAGACCGGCAAGTACGACTATCTCGGCACCAAGGGTCAGAAGATCGAATGGGAGATGGTGCCCATGGGCGAACTGTTCGTCGAGGAGGGGACGCTCCCCGGCGATGATGTTCTCAGTCTCTGCGGCGCCGACGGCACCATCTGGCACCCGAGCGGCCGCTGGGCGTCCACCATCGTGCGACTGTGTGGCGGCCAGCTCATCCTCGATGCCGAGAAGAACTTCGAGCCCGTGACTTTCCTTCAGTTCAACAAGAACGCGCCGAACCAATATCCCGCCAAGAAGATCGACAACGACCATTGGGAGGTGACGTTCGACAAGATCTTCTCGCCCGGCCACGAGATCGGCTTCTCTCCCGACGGGCGCTTTCTCTGCATGATGAACAATCTGCGCGAGAACAATTGCTCGGTGTTCGATTCGAGCGATCCCGACCCGCGCAACTGGAAGAAGATCGCGCACATCGAGGATCCGCTGTGGGTGGGCAAATATCCAAACCCGTTCCACATGGTGTTCTCCATGGACGGCTCCAAGCTCTATCTTTCGATCCTGCATCCGTCGCCGGCTGCCAGCGGCGTGATGGTGGTCGACACCAACACCTGGAAGATCAAGAAGGAGATCCAGGGCATCGGCCCGGACATGCAAACGCTGGCGGTGACCTACGACGGCAAATACGTGGTCGGCGTGTTCAGCGGCTTCCAGCGGCTATCGAGCGGCATCGCCTTCATCGACACCGAGACCGACGAGCTGGTCGGCATCTGGCCGAGCAACGGCGGCCACCACGACTGCGTCATTGTGCCGAGGACGCTCGAGCACATGAAACACACACGCTCCTGCACGCTCTGAGGCACGACCGCTTCCGTCACCCGCGGGCTTGACCATCGCAAGTCGGATTTATCCGACTTGCGCACTAAAAATGCCCGAAACCGGGTAAACCCGGTTTCGGGTGGTCCATCCTGTTCGTAAAACTTTTTCGCGAAGTTAGATGGATTGCCCCGGAACTCGGGCTTGCCCGAGTTCCGCACTATGAGGCGCCGCAAGTCGGGTAAACCGACTTGCGGTGTCAAGCCCGGCAATGACGATTGCGCTTGCGGCTCGCGTGCCCCCCACCACGCGTCTGCCGGACGTCTGCCGACTCACACGTAGCCCAAGGTCGTGAACATCCCGGCGTCGAGGTGATAGAGCAGATGGCAATGGAGCGCCCAAAGGCCGGGGTTGTTGGCGTCGAAGGCGACCACGACCCGGCGTCCGGGTGGGACCAACACGGTGTCGCGCACGGCGCCGGGAAAGCGCTTGCCGTCGATTTCGACCACCTGAAATTCGTGCCCGTGCAGGTGCATCGGATGCGGCATCGGCGTCTTGTTGACGAAGATGAGCTCGACCCGTTCGCCCGCTGCAAGCGGTAGCGGCGGCACGTCCTTGTTCCAGGCGACATTGTTGATCGACCAGACGTAGCCTGCCATCTCGCCGGTGAGGTTGAGCGTGTGGACGCGGTCAGCCTTGCGCGGCTTGAGCGGCGTCACGGCGCGCAACCGGCTCTCGAGATCGAGCGTGAGCGCGGGCGAAGCCGTACTGGCATTATCGGGGATACGCGCGATCGGCGCGCCACCGGCCTGCAGGATGACGCCGGTCTGCCTGCTCTCACCTTCGAGCACCGCGAGCACGGGATACGCCGCCGGCGCGCGCGGAATGGTGAGACGGATGTCCAGCCGCTGCGCCACCGCGATCGGGAAGCGCCGGGCGACCACCGGTGCGATCCGGAATCCGTCCACTGCGATCAGCTCGCCATCGAGCGGGCCGAGATCGACATGAAACGCGCTCATCGAAGAGCTATTGATGACGCGCAGCAGCACGCGCGCGCCGGGATCGACCTTGACCACCTCGGGATCGCCGAGGGTGCGGTCGTTGGCGAGGAACGCGTCGTATTTCACGTCGTTCAAATCGGGCTTCGCGGCGGCATCCATGGTCATGCCGGGCGCCATCGTCATTCCCTTCATGCCGCCGGAGGCAGGCGCGGACGGCGAGCCACCCATGGACGACATGCCGCCCTTCTTGAGCCCCGCGAAAATCTGGTCGGGCGGCGTAAAGCTGAAGTCGGCGAGCATCACGATGACTTCCTGCTGGTCCGGCCGGTCGCGCTGATCGCGGATGATCAGCGGCGCCGCCAGCAAGAGCTGCTCCTGCAATCCCTGGTGCGAATGCATCCAGAAGGTGCCGCCGAAGCGCAGCGGGAAATCGTAGTCGGCGCTGCCGCCCGGCGGAATCGGCGGCCCGGAGACGCCGGGAACGCCGTCCTGCTGCCATGGCGGGG
>Ga0209647_1002282_pt1 | contig 15586 bp, 15 predicted proteins | sample GraSoi_2013_60cm_FD_185827 | JGI IMG/M metagenome (GOLD analysis project Ga0209647, IMG submission 185827) | Grasslands soil microbial communities from the Angelo Coastal Reserve, California, USA - Sample 9_17_2013_60cm (SPAdes) (version 2) | ecosystem: Environmental > Terrestrial > Soil >...
TTCAGCATGGCGCAGACCGGCCCGCTCGGGCCGAATGGCAAGCAGGCGCTGCTCGGCATGAAAATCTGGGAAGAAGACACCAACGCCAAGGGCGGCTTGCTCGGCCGTCAGGTCAAGCTGGTTTATTACGATGACCAGTCCAACCCCTCGACCGTTCCCGGCATCTACACCAAGCTGCTCGACGTCGACAAAGTCGACTTGGTGCTCGGCGGCTATGCGACCAACATGGTCGCGCCTGCCATGCCGGTCATCATGCAGAAGAAGAAAACTTTTATCAGCCTGTTCGCGCTCGACGTGAACAGTGAGTTCCACTATCCGAAATATTTCTCGGTGCTGCCGACCGGTCCGAAGACCAAGCCGTCCTTCACCGAGGGTCTCTACCAGGTTGCGATGCAGCAAAATCCGAAGCCAACAACGGTCGCGCTGGCCGCCGAGGACGCGGAATTCTCACGCAACGCCTGCATAGGCGCGCGCGAGAACGCCAAGACATTCGGCGTCAAGATCGTCTACGACAAGAGCTTCCCGCCGGGCACGACCGACTTTTCGCCGATCGTGCGTGCGCTACAGGCTTCAAACGCAGACATCGTGATTATTTGCACCTATCCGCTCTCATCGGTCGGCTTCGTTCAATCGATCAATGAGGCGAACTATAAGCCGAAGATCATTGGCGGCGCGATGGTTGGCCTGCAGGCCACCGTGTTCAAGAACAAGCTCGGTCCCAAGCTCAACGGCATCATCAACTACGAGACCTGGGTGCCGTCGGAGAAGATGATGGCGCCGGCCGCCGAATTCTTCAAAAAATATCAGGCGCGCGCGGCTTCCGAAGGCGTCGATCCGCTCGGCTATTATCTCGGCGGTTGGGGCTACGCCTACATCAGCGTGCTCGGTGACGCGGTCAACGGTGCCAAGAGCACCGAGGATGACAAGGTCGCCGAATATCTGCGTAAGAATACGTTCAAAACCATCATGGGTAACTGGAGCTATGGTCCCGGCGGCGAGTGGACCAAGGGCGCCATGATGCAGGTGCAGTACCACGACATCAAGGAAGGCGCCGGGCTCGAAACCTGGAAGGGCATGAGCTACCAGACCGTGCTTACGCCCCCCGAGCTCGCCACCGGTAAGGTGATCTATCCCTACGAGAAGGCGAAGTGATCTAAGCGCTCTTTGAAAGACAAATAAAACGGCGCGGGGTATTTTCCCGCGCCGTTTTCATTTTTGCTCCGCTCATTCCCGCGTAAGCGGGAATCCAGCAATCGTAAAAGCTCTGGATCCCCGCTTTCGCGGGGATGAGCGGCTGAGAATCGTGTCACATCCCGAGATAGAACTGCCGGATCAGGTCGTTGTTGTTGAGCTCGTCGGCAGAGCGGCCCTCAAAGGCGATTTTGCCGTGCACGATCACATAGCCGCGGTCGGCGATGCGGATGGCCTGCGTGAAATTCTGTTCGGCCATCAGCACCGTGAGCTGATAGTGATCCTTGAGTTGCTTGATAGCGTCGATGGTGCGCGCCACCAAGACGGGCGCGAGGCCAACAGATGGTTCGTCGACCAACAGAATACGCGGCGCCAGCATCAGCGCGCGCGCCAAGGCCAGCATCTGCTGCTCACCGCCGCTCATGGAGCCTGCGAGCTGATGCAGCCGCTCGGCCAGTTGCGGAAAAGTTTCGCAGCAGAATTCCATATTGCGCTTGATTTGCGCGCGCGCTTTTGGACGAAACGCGCCCAGCAGCAAATTCTCTTCCACCGTCAATTTTGGAAATAGCCGGCGGCCTTCAGGTACCAGCGCGATGCCGAGGTCGACAATTCTCTCGGTCGGCATGCCGACCAAATCGTGTTTCTCGCCATCGATCTCCGCGACGATGCGGCCCCCGGCTGGACGCACGATGCCCATGATACATTTCATCAGCGTGCTTTTGCCGTTACCGTTGGTGCCAAGCAGCGCCACGGTCTCGCCGGCCTTGACGTTGACCGAGACGTCATGGATCACCCGCACCGAGCCGTAGGCGGCGTGCACATTCTCGATCGTGAGGCTGCTACTGGCCAAGATAAGCCCTCACCACTTCGGGATCACGCACCACGTCTTCCGGCTTCCCGTCTGCGATTTTTTTGCCGGACACCAGCACCGCCAAACGCTGCGAAAAGCTCATCACCGCGCTCATGATGTGCTCGATCAGGATGATGGTGATCCCGCGCTCATTGAGCCGCACCAGCAGCGCCAGGATGTCATCGATCTCCGAATGCGACAGGCCGGCCATCGACTCGTCGGCAATCAAGAGCTTTGGCTCAGCCGCCATGGCGCGGGCCAGCTCCAGTTTGCGCATCTCGACCTGCGTGAGGTCGCGTGGCATCTGCTTTGCCTTTTTCAGCAAACCCACCATGTCGAGCAACTCGTGACAGCGCGTGTCGAGATCGCCCGGGGAGCGCAGAGGGCCGGAGCGAGCGTGGACTGTGTAAAGCAGAGGGATGCGCAGATTGTCCGCGAGCGTCATGCTGTGGAATGGCCGCGGCAATTGAAAGCTACGCGCGACGCCGCGATGGGTACGTTCATGGGCGGCAAGGCCGTCCATGACGCTTCCGTCAAAGCGCACACTGCCGCTCTCGTTCTGCAGTGTGCCGCAGATGCAGTTTACCAGCGTACTTTTGCCTGAACCGTTGGGGCCGATCAGGCCGAGCCGCTCGCCCGGCTGAACTTCGATTTCGACGCCGTCGAGCGCGACAAAGCCGCCGAACCGCTTGCTGATGTTGTCGACGTGCAGGAGCGCGGTCATGATTGCCTCCGGCGCAGGCGTTCCTGCACCAGGCCGATCAGCCCGTTCGGTGCGATGATGACGAATGCAACCAGCATCAATCCAACAATCAGGAGATTGACCGCAGACGAGATCGTTACGGTCGCATATTGCTGGGCCGAACCGAGCAGTATGGCGCCGACCAGCGGCCCAACCCAACTGGTGGTGCCGCCGATCATCGGCATGGCTATCGAATTAACCGCATATTCGAGGCCAAATGCCGAAGAGGGCTGCAGATAGCCGATGTAGTAGGGGAACGGCGCGCCAGCCATGCCCATGAAAGCGCCCGAAAGCGTTGTCGCGATGAGCTTGAGACGCAACGTCGGTACGCCGCAGGCTTCCGCCGCAAGTTCATCGTCGCGAATGGTGGCGAAGCCGAAGCCAAGCTGCGAGCGTTCGATGACGCGCGCGGTGGTCAGCGCGATCACCGCCAGCAGCAGCATTAGCGCGAACAGGTATTCGATATAGTTGATCGCGATCCCGGCGAATTCGAGGTTCTCCGGACGGATGACGTAGGCGCCGCGTGAGCCGCCAACGAAGTCCCAATTGACGATCAAGGTCTGTAACACCACCGCCAATGCCAGTGTGGCAATGGCGAAGAAAGAGCCGCGCAGCCGCAGGGTCAGATAGCCCATGCCGAAGCCGACAATTCCGGAGACTAAAGCGCCGAATATGATGAGGAGGGGAATTGGCAATGGAAAGATGTAATGGAGCGCATTGGCGACACCCTCGGAAAACCAGGCGTCGATCTCGCCGTCGAATTTAATCAGTGCGACCGAGCTGTAAGCGCCGAGCGCGAAGAATGCGGCCGAGCCGAAATTCACGTAGCCGCAATAGCCGCCGAGTATGTTCCAGGCAGTGGCCAGCACGATAAATTGCAGGATCGTGTAGCAGGCAAAGAAGAGATAATCGACGTGAAACCAGTGCGCGAAAGCCATAACCAGCGCGCCGATTGCGACTGCGGTGAAGGAGAATTTCACGGTGCCCATCGTCTTCACCGTCCCAAAAGCCCCGCCGGCCGGAAGGCAAGCGTGAGCAGAAGGAAGCCGAACGACACGGCCGGCGCCCAGGACGGGCCATAGAAGGTCGCCGTCAGGCTTTCGACGACGCCGAGCAGGAGGGCTGCAATCAGTGTTCCGGGCATGCTGCCAAGGCCGCCGAGAACGCAGATGGCGAACACTCGGCCGATATATTCACGTCCAACCGAAGGCTCGACAGGTTGAATAATAATCAGCAGGGCGCCTGCGATCGCAGCGGTTGCAATCGAAATGCCAAAAGCGATGCGTTTGATTCGGATTGGATCGGCAGCCATCAGCTGAAGCGCCAGCTGATCCTGTGACACGGCCATGATAGCGCGGCCGGTAAAGGTGCGCGTAATGAACAACTCAATCGATGCAAATAGCCCAAGTGCGACCAGGCAGGGCACCAACATGCGCAGCGGCAAGTCGACGATTCCAAAATGCAGGCTCGGCCCGATATAGGCGGCTTCTACATAGCGGTAGTCGACGCCGAACACCAAAATCAGCGTCACCTCGGTGACAAACAACAGGCCAAAGAAAAACGCGAGTCCGCGCAGGGATTCCTGGCCACGCCTTTCAAACGATAAATAGTAGACTTGGTACACCAGCGTGCCGAGGGCAAAGAACACCGGTAGCATGATAATGCTGACCAGGATTGGATCGATGCCAAAATTGATATTGATAAAGTACGCGATGTAAGAGCCGAGGATGATGAAAGCCGGATGCGCGATATTGACGATGTCGAGCATGCCGAAGGATATCGACACGCCGGCGGTGACCGCGGCGTAAAAGCCGCCGAGCAACAGCCCTGCAACAATGGCGTTGATGAGGAGATCGAATGAAATATCCATACGCGCTTGAGCCGGCATCGCCGCCGCGGTTCATCGCATACTGCGGCCAGGAAATTGCCCGGCGTGATGCGGTGGTCGCGAACTGCGTTGTCGAATTTGCCGGCGTTTCTCCCCTCTGAAGCCTCAGTGTTTTTCTTATCCCACAGCGGCCGTCCCGCCGTCATGTGGAGTTTTGCGGTAGTTTGCAGGAAGGTCCCCGGCTTGGCTAGCCCATTGATTGATCTGCCGAAGCCTCACCTGCGTGACAAATTGAAACGCCCGCCGTGGGCTGTAGCCTCCCGGCGGGCGCATCGATGATTGAACGTTTAGGCGGCGGCTGATTGCGGCCGCACACCCGCGGGCAGCTGCATCGGCCTGTTGGCGCTGTCCTTGAACTCGACGGTCATGAAGACCATCTCGCGATCGCCGAGATTTTCGAGATCGTGCACCTTGAATTCGTCTTTGCCGTAGGTCTCGTGGCGGGTCTCGCCAGGCTGATAGGTGTATTCGACAGTGGTCCCGTCATGGACGTGTTGGCGGCCGCGGCCGCCGGACACGGATGTCCAGAAATAATCCAGTACATGTCGATGGAAGCCGATCCGCTCGCCGGGAGCGAGACGGATGATCCATACGCGCGTACGCTCATTTTCCGACAGCAGAGTGGAGCCGACACAAGGGTTCGGATTCTTGCTCTCGCGATCGAACTCAGCGGCAATGTCTGCGGGCCACTGAGATTTTTCCTTTTTCTCGGCGGCCTTGTCGAGCATCGTCAGGGCCATGGGAATTCCTCCAAATCTGTTGGCTGTCATATATAGGATAAATGGGTAAACGGAAAGATCGAGGCTGTTCAATTGGCCGGGGCTCGCGTGAAACGCGCAATTATCGTCGGCGGCTCGATGAGCGGGCTGCTCAGTGGGCTTTTGCTGCGGCGGGCCGGATGGGCGGTAGATATTTACGAGCGCGTGGACAGCGAACTCTCCGGCCGCGGCGCGGGGATCGTGGCCCAATACGAGCTGATCGAGCGGTTGCGAGGGCTCGGTCTCGCAACGGATGAGCTTGGTGTCCACATCACCACCCGCAAAATTCTTGACGTGCTGGGGCGGCTGACCCACGAATTCGAATGCCCACAGGTGCTGACCGCGTGGGAACGTGTCTATCGCCTGTTGCGGGATGCATTTCCGCCGGCGTGCTATCACCGTGGGCGGGGCGCCGCCAAATTCACGCAAAATGCAGACGCGGTGCAGGCGCACTTTTCCGATGGCGAAATCATTGAAGCGGACTTGCTGGTCGGCGCCGATGGCATCCGCTCGACGATACGCAGGCAGTGCTTGCCCGAGGTGACGCCGCGGTATGCGGGCTATTGCGCGTGGCGCGCATTGGTCCCTGAGCGCGCATTTGCCCCAGACGTGCACCGCGAACTGTTCGCGTATATGACTTTCGGGTTGCCGGCGGGCGAGCAATTTCTCGGCTATCCGGTCGCCGGGCAACGATCTTCGTCCCGGTCACCGCCGTTACAATGTGGTTTGGTACCGGCCCGCCGACGAAGCAACGAAATTGCAATGGTTGCTCACTGACCAGCGCGGTGTGACACACGCGATTTCGATTCCACCACCGTTGATCCGCCCCGAGGCGATTGCCGAGATGCGCGCCGATGCGGAACGGCTCGTGGCGCCGCAATTCCGGCAAATCGTGCGGCTGATCGAGGAACCGATACTGCAACCAATTTACGACCTGGAATCGCCACGCATGGCGTTCGGTCGCGTCGCGATCGTCGGCGATGCGGCCTTTGTCGCGCGCCCGCATGTGGCGGCCGGCGTCTCCAAGGCGGCGGACGATGCAGCTGCGCTGGCGGGAGCATTGCAGCACGAGATGGATGTTGCGGCCGCGCTTCAGGGATTCGAAGCTGCGCGCTTGCCGCAAAACCGTCAGATTATCGAACGCGCGCGTCATCTCGGCGCTTATTTGCAGGCCACCCGCACACAAGAAGAACAGGCGCGCGCCGGCCGGCACAGCAACGATGCGGCGGTGATTGCCGAAACTGCGGTGCTGGATTTTTTGTATGCGTAAAATTTTTCGCTTGTCCCCGCGAAAGCGGGGACCCAGAGCAAGACAACTGGATTCCCGCTTACGCGGGAATGAGCGGAAGGTTGTCAGTGCTGTCGCTCGCTAACTCATCCCCAACATCTTCTTCGCATTACCGCCGGCAAGCGCCGCTCGGGTCTTGTCGTCGAAGCTTTCAACTGACGCGATGTGGCCGATCGGATCGTTTTCCAGCATGTCGAAGGGATAGTCGGTGCCCATGATCACGTGGTCGAGGCCAAAGGTATCGACCAGCGCTTTCAATTGCCCTGGCGTGAACACGACAGTGTCGACAAAGACCTTCTTGAGATAGCTGGTCGGCGGCTTCGGCAGATTGGCGTGGCAATCCGAACGCGCGCCCCAGGCGTGGTCGATCCGGCCGGAATAGGCGCCGAGATAACCGCCGCCATGCATGGCGAAGATATTGAGGTTCGGATGGCGCTCAAGCACGCCATCGAAGATCAGGTAGTGCAAGGCGAGGGTGGTTTCGAACGGATTGCCGATGATGTTGTTGAAATAGAACCGCGACAGGCGCTGCCCTTCGGTGAAGCCGTTGGGGTGGATGATCACCAGTGCGCCCAGTTCTTCGGCCTTTTTCCAGAATGGCGCAAAAGCCGGGTCGGACAATTCCTTGCCGGCGACATTGGTGAGAATCTCGACGCCCTTGAACTTCAGCGTCTTCATGCAATGTTCGAGTTCTTTCGCGGCCTCGTTGCCATCCTGCATCGGCACCGTGCCGCAGGGAATAAAGCGATCCTTGTGGCGCGACACGAATTCGGCGACGCCCTCGTTGATCATGCGTGCGGCCGGCACGGCATATTCGAGTGCGACGGTGTGATAGCATTGCGGCGGCGGAGGCATCACGAGCTGCATATCGACGCCCATCTTGTCCATCGTGGCAAAACGCTCGTCGTAGCCGGTCATGCAAGCGCGGATGTCGCCCTCCTGCTTGGCATTGATCGCTTTGGTCTCCGCCGAAGCAAAATGTGCAAGCGGAATTGTGCTGACGTCGAGATGCGGTTTGATGAATTCGCCGGCGCGCGGCACGGCAATATGAGTGTGAGCGTCGATCGTCGTGCTCTTCGGCCGCACGTCGCGCCCCGGCTTGCCATGCTTGCGCGCAGCGGTGTCGGCGTACTTGTTCCAGATGTCAGCCATTTCCAGCCTCTTGTTAATCGTCATCCGCAAAAGCTGACGATCCAGTAACCCGCGCGGTTGCGGTTTTCAACGTGAAGAAATCAGAACACCCCAAGGTGCTGGCGCAAATCGACGCCGTCTTTTTCCAGCTGTGATGGCGTCGAGACCACGGCGACGCGGCCGGTATTGAGGATGACGATGTCGTCGGCGACGTCGAAAACCAGCTTTGGATTCTGTTCGACCAGGACGATGGATAGCCCGCTTTCTTTCAGTTTGCGGATGGTGGCCATCACTTCGGCGACAATCTGCGGCGCCAGGCCTTCCGACGGCTCATCCATTAGCAAAACGCGCGGGTTACCCATCAGCGCGCGGCCAATGGCCAGCATTTGTTGCTCGCCGCCTGAAAGATGCCCGGCGATCTGATTGCGCCGTTCGGCGAGACGCGGAAACATCCCGAATACGGTGTCGGTGGTCCACGGCGCATGCTTGCTGCCGGCATCGGGTTTGCGCGCGGCGACCACCAGATTTTCACGCACGGTCAGGCTCTTGAAGATACGGCGGCCCTGCGGCACCAGCGCGACACCGCGTGCCGCGATCATCTCGGGCGAAAGGCCGCCCACTTGTTCGCCGAATACGGCTATCTCGCCTCGGCGCGGCGGCAACAGGCCCATGGTGACACTCATACACGTCGATTTGCCGGCGCCGTTTCGGCCGAGCAGCCCGAGCATACGGGCCTCGCCGAGTTCGAATGACACGTCGCCCAGCACATGGCTGTCGCCGTAATAGGCATCGATGTGGCTCAGACTCAGCGCACTAGTGGCCAAGGTAGACCTCCCGCGTGCGCGAATCGGCAACGACCTCGGCGCGATTGCCTTCAACGATGACTTCGCCGAAATGCAAAAGCGTAATTCGTTCGGCGAATTCCAGCGCGACGTCCATGTTGTGTTCGATCATGACGATGGTGACGTCGCGCGGGATATCCAGCAATAATTGTTGTACGTCGCGGCGCTCATCGATCGACAAGCCCGCGAAGGGCTCATCAAGCAACAGCACTTTTGGATTTTGCGTTAGTGCCATTGCAATCTCGACACGGCGGCGCTCCCCGTAGGAAGTCTGGGCGAGCGGCCGGTTGGCAATGTGGCCGAGACCAACACGCTCCAGCGCCGCTTGTGCGTGTTCGACGAAGTGGCCCTGCCGCCTCAGATCAATCAGCGGGTTCCAGCGCGCCGGCGACAGGCCGAGCAGCGCCAGCGTCACGTTATGAAGAATGGTGTCGCGCGCAAACAGCGTAATGATCTGGTAGGTGCGCGCCATGCCAAGGTGCGCACGCCGGCGACTTGCCACGCGGGTAATATCCCGGCCGAACAATTGAATTGAACCGGAATCGGGCGTCAGTTCGCCGGTAATCAAATTGAACAAAGTCGTCTTGCCGGCACCGTTGGGGCCGATAATCAGCCGGCGTTCGCCTGGCTCGACATTGAGGTTGACGTCGGTTGTCACGTGCAAGCCGCCGAACGATTTGCAAAGGCCCGTTACCGTGAGCGCGTTCATGGCTTTGCCTCCGCCCCGCCAGGAACCGGGGTCGTGCCAGGTGCGCGTTTGCGCCATGCCAGCCGCCACAGCCGAACGGTTCCAGGCACCAGGCCTTCGGGCATTAGAATAACAATAGCGACGAAGATGGCGCCGAGCAGAAAATTCCAGCGCTCGATAAAGCCGCTCACGACTGTTTTGACCGCGACAACAAGCGTGGCCCCGACGATCGGCCCAAGCAGCGTCCCGGGGCCACCCGAGATAACCATCAGCAGCACTTCGGCCGACGAGGTGAGGGCCAATGTCTGCGGACTGATAAATTGCGTGTAGTAAACGAACAGTATGGCGGACACAGCCGTCAGCAGGCCGGAAAACAGGCATGCATAAAAACGGATCGCCCAGACGTGATAACCGAGTGCATTCATGCGGCGCGGTTGATCTCGCGTGCCCATCAGCGCGGCGCCGAGCGGTGAGCGCACGAATACGGCCATCGCCGCGAGCGACAGCAGGAAAACGACAAGCGTTGCGTAGTAGAACGTATTCACGTCGGAAAGCGAATAGCCGAAGGGTTCGGGACGCGTCTTCAAGCTCAAACCGTTGTCGCCGCCGGTGAGGCTGATCCAGCGGTAAGCGAGACCCCAAAGGATTTCGCCCAACGCCAGCGTGATCATGATGAAGCCGATGCCGGTCGAGCGCAGCGAAAGCGCCGCAAAGATCGCCATTGCAATCAGGCTGATCACCAGCGCGATGAGGATCGCGGCGGGATGACCGAATCCGAGCTGCAGCATGTAGCCGGTTGCGTAGGCCGTGACGCCGAACAAGCCGGCGTGCCCAAGGGAAACCAAACCTGCATAGCCCACCAGCACGTTCAGCCCGAGAGCGAAGATCGCGTAGAAGAGAATCTGACTGGAGACGTTGACGTAATAGATGCCGGGCATCCAGTACGGCACCGTGACCAGTGCGGCGAACGCGGCAATGAGCGTGAAGAAACGTATCGTCACGGCACGTGCCTGCCGAACAGACCTTGCGGGCGCAGCAGGAGGACCAGCAACATCGGGAGAAAGAGGACGAAGTACGCGAGTTCCGGAAGGAGCGCCTGGCCGAAATTGTAGATGAAGCCAATAATGATGCTTCCGACAAAAGAGCCGAGCAGGCTGCCGGTCCCGCCGAGAATGACCACCACGAGCGCCAGCGGCAGCATGTCCTGATCGAGACCCGGATAGACGGACAAAATTGGCCCGCCGATGATGCCGGCGAAGGCCGCAAGACCCGCACCAAGCGCAAAGACAATCGTAAACAGCTGCGACACGCGGATGCCGACCACGCGGGCCATGTCGGGGTCGTCGACGCCGGCGCGGATCATGGCGCCGAGGCGCGTGCGGTCAAGCAATAGCCAAAGCCCAATCGCAAAAACGATTGCGATCACGATGATTGCGAGGCGATAGGCGGGAAACACGAGCACGCCAAAGCGTGCAAAGCCGTCAAGTTCGGGAGGCGTCGGAACGGAAATCGGATCGCCACCCCATATCATTAAGCAGAGGTCCGCGGCCATGAACGACAGGCCAAGCGTCACGAGCACCTGCGCCAGTTGATCGCCGGGCATTCGGCGCAGCAGGAACCGTTCGGCCAGCGCGCCCAACGCCGCGACACTCAGCGTCGCGAGAACCGCCGCGAGCCAGAAATTCAATTGGAAGCCGTGAATGCCCAGGACGAAAGTGACGCCGATGTAAGCGCCGAGCATGAACAGCGAGCCGTGCGTCAGATTCGGAATCCGCATCAGCCCGAAGATGAGGGAAAAGCCTGCCGACAGCAGGAAGAGCAGCCCACCGAAAGTGATGCTGTTGACCGCCAGCACCAGCCAAAAGTTCATGGTCGCCGCCGTCCCGCGCTCACCGTGTCAAAGAATCGCGGGCGCCTGTACGGCGCCCGCGCAACGTCTTGCATTACGATTTGAGCGGCGGGAAGTCGCGTGAGTACACCGGCTGCTGGAGGAACTTCTGTTCGTCGTAGGTCCAGAACTGGCTCACATTCGTGTAGGTCTTGACCGTCTTGTTGACGAGTTTGCCGCCGACTTTTTCACAATTGCGGATGTAGAAATTGCCGACCGCGTTTCCGAGGTGATCGAACTTGACCGGGCCACGCGGCGTGTCGGAGAGCGACACCGACCGCAGGGCTTTCATAAATTCAGCCTTGTCGTCGCTCTTGCCTCCGGCTTTCGTCAGCGCTGCGTCGATCACCATGCAGTTGATATAGAGACCGGCGGCGTAGAAGCCGGGATCGAGATTGAAGTTTTTCTGCATGCCGGCGACGAAGCGTTTGTTCGCCTCGGTCTCTGCGTCGAGCGTATAGGGGCAACAACTGACGAGGCCGATCGCCTCATCACCATAGCTGCGTAGCAGTGCGTCATCGCCGCCGGTTTGGCCGGTCACCACCGGGAACTTGAGACCGGCGCTGCCGTACTGCTTCATGAATTTCAGCGGATTTCCGCCGGCGAAGCCCTGGCACACACCGTCGCAATCCGCGATCTGCGCGAGGTATGGCGTGTAGTCAGGCGTGGCGAGTGGCGGCCACAGCTTCTTCAGGATTCTGCCGCCGTTGTCTTCGAACGTCTGCTGGAAGCCGCCCATCTGTTCGTAACCGAAGGCGAAGTCCTCCGAGATGGTGATCATATTCTTCAGCTTCATTTCCTTCGCGGCATAGTCCGCCATCGGATGCATGGCCTGGGACGAGCAGGCCGAGGCGCGCAGGAAATACGGATTTGGCCGGCGTTGGGTCAGGTCTTCGGCAGCGGCGAGGCTGAGCAGCGGGGTTTTCGCCTGTGCGATATAATCGGTGATCGCAAGTAGCTCGAACGCAGCAAGGGGCCCGACGATCGTGTCGACCTTGTCTCTTTCGACGAGCTCCTGAGCCTTGGTCTTTGCGCCGGCCGGGCTGCCGCCGGTATCGGCTGAAACGAAGTCCACCTTGCGGCCGGCGAAGGTGTTGTCCTTTTCCTTCAGGTACGTGATGACACCTTGCTCCATCTGGATGCCGCCCTGCGCGAGCGGGCCGGTCTTGATGGTGAGCAGGCCGAGCTTAAATGGCGCCGCTTGCGCGATCGCCGGTGCGGGGAATTTGAAAGTCGCCGCTACTGCGCCAGCAGCTGTGGCGGCCATAAATTTACGACGGGTGACCTTGCGAGACATTACGTTCCTCCCTCTTCGCCCCTGCTGGGGCTGATATTTTGACTTGTCCTACTTGCAATTGTAGGCGGGCCGTCAGGCTTTGGTGACGCAATGGACCGCCATGCCCCACCGCGGCGGGCCAAATTTCGCCCCATCATCGACCATGCCATTCCATGATGTAAAGCCCAGATACACTGCGGCGTAATGCTCCCACCTGTTGTGATGCAAGCCGATCGCACAATCCCGATCGGACCTTCAGGAACTAAATGCCGAGATAACTGGATTTGATATCTCGTCATTGGCGCGCAATTCTTCGGGCTTGGCGGAGTATACCACCTGGCCTTTGCTCATCACGTGCACATAGTCGACCAGCTTAAGCGCGAGGTGTGCATTCTGCTCGACCAGCAGAATTGAGAGGCCTTCTTTTTTCAACGTGCCGATCGCCTCCCAAAGGCCTTGAATGATGATCGGGGCGAGACCCTCCGATGGCTCATCCATGATGAGGCAATCGGGGTTCGTCATCAGGGCGCGGCCGATGGCAAGCATCTGTTGCTCACCGCCGGATAGTGTCTTGGCGCGTTGGGTACGGCGCTCTTGCAGCCGCGGAAACAATTTGTAGACACGCTGCAAATTCCACCCGTGGCGGTCGGGACTGCGCTCTGCGACAAGCAAGTTCTCTTCAACGCCAAGGGTCGGAAATACGCGCCGGCCTTGTGGCACCAGGCCCATACCGCCGCGCACGGTTTCGAATGATGCCTGGTGTGTAATGTCGCCGCCTTTAAACACGACTTTGCCGCGACGGGGTGGGTTGAAGCCGACGATCGAATTCACCAGCGTCGTTTTGCCAACACCGTTGCGTCCGAGCAGCCCCAGGATTTGGCCTTGCTCGAGTTGTAGCGACAGGCCCTGCAGGACATAGGCGTCGCCGTAGTAAGTGTGAATGTCCTGAACTTCGAGGATGGCCATGGCGTTAGTCGGTTCCCAGATAAATTTCCTGAACCTTCGCGCTCGAATGAATTTGCTCCGGGGTGCCGCTCTCGAGAATTTCGCCGAAATGAAGGACGGAAATTTTCGATGCGACGTCGAACACGACATCCATGTCGTGTTCAATCAAGAGAATCGCGAGTTTGGGATCGAGCTTCATCAGGAACTCGGCCATCTCTGTGGACTCGCCTGAAGACAGACCCGCGGCCGGCTCGTCGAGCAGCAGGATCTTCGGATCACTGGCGAGGCCCAGCACAATCTCGAGCTGTCGTTGCTCGCCATGCGACAAATTCCGGACTTCGACATCCTTGCGGTCAAGAAAGTTCGCTTGTTCGAGCAGGTGATGGGCTTTGTCGTAGACCTCTTTGTACGATGACAAGAAGCGCCACATGACAAACTTTGTTGCTCGCAGCCCCTTGATGGCCAGCAACACGTTTTCGAGCACGGTCAGCTTTGGAAACAGGCTGGTAACCTGGAAAGTGCGCGCCATTCCGAGCGCGGTACGCCGATGGCTCGGCCAGGCGGTGATATCCTGTCCAAAAAGCAACACTTGCCCCGACGTCACAGGGTAGATGCCGGTGATCAGGTTGAACAACGTTGTTTTGCCGGCGCCGTTAGGGCCGATGATGGCCTGACGGTCGCCCGGCATGACGCGCAATGTCACTTCGCGCGTCGCCTGCAAGCCGCCGAAGCTCTTGCAGAGTGCCTTGAGCTCAAGCGCCGGGACCTGGCTGCCGTTCGTCTGAGTATCAGTGCTCACGCATACATCCTTGGCATTCAAAGTGATGGCCGGGGCCTGCTTAAAGGCCCCGGCATTCGTTTGTTATTCGCAGTTTTTGCAGGGCGGGTACTCACGATCATAGACCGGATGCGCCAGGAACTTGTCCTTACCCTCGGTCCAGAACTGGCTGACCTTGGGGTAGGTCTTGATCACGGTGTTCCAGAGCTCGTCCTTGTCGTAACCGAACATCTTCTTTTTCGCGACTTTCTTGATGTAGACGTTCTCGACCGGGTTACGCATGTCGTCGAGCTCGACCGGCCCTCGCGGCGCGTCGAGCTTGATGCTCGCCATGATCTTGATGAACTCCTCCGGCCCCGGATACTTGCCGCCGGCTTTCGTGAGAGCCTTATCGAGCCACATGGCGGTGGTGTAGTTGTTTTCCGAGTAGTAGCCAGGAACCTTGCCGAATTTTTCGCGATAGGCCTTCACGAAGGCCTGGTTCGCCGGCGTGTCGATTGCCGCGCTGTAGTGCAAGGCGGAAACGTCACCGATCACTTCGTCGCCCATGAACGGCAACACGAACTCGTCGTAGCTCACGCCGCTCCCGAGGATCGGCGTCTTGATGCCGGCCGAACGCAGTTGCTTGGGAAACTGCAGCGCCATCGGGCCGACCATCGTGGTGAAGATGCCGTCGGCGTCCGACTTGAAGGTCGGGATGTAAGGCCCGAAGTCCTTGGTGCCGAGCGGCGGCCAGATTTTCTGGATGATCTTGCCACCGCAGGCTTCAAACGCGGACTGGAAGCCGCCGGCCGTTTCGTAGCCGAACGCATAGTCGGCCGCGATGACGATAACCTTCTTGAAGCCGTTGTCGCAGGCCCATTGGCCGAGCGGATGGTGCGGCAGCGACGAGGTCCAGCTGGTCCGCATGAAATACGGATACTTACTGAGCTGCCGCTGTGTGAGGTCGTCGGCCGACGAGACCGACGAGATGTAGAGTGTCTTCTCGCTGGTCGAGATCGGCGCCAGGGCGTAACCGCTGGAGGCGAGGAGGCCCCCGATGAACATCTGCACATTGTCTTGCAGAATCAGCTTCTTTGCCTTGGTGACGCCCGTGTCGGGCTTGCCCTGGTCGTCCTCGACGATGAACTTCACGTCCATGCCGCCGAGCTTGTTGTTGTGTTCGGAAAGGTAAAGTTGAAAGCCGTCGACCATATCCTTGCCGACCTGGGCGAAGATGCCGGTCACCGGCGCGATGTAGCCGATCCGCAACTCTTCCGCGCTGGCTTGCACGGTCAAACCGAGACCGAGGGCAAGGCAACTGCCCAGTAAAATCTTTTGC
>Ga0209647_1002284_pt1 | contig 15584 bp, 15 predicted proteins | sample GraSoi_2013_60cm_FD_185827 | JGI IMG/M metagenome (GOLD analysis project Ga0209647, IMG submission 185827) | Grasslands soil microbial communities from the Angelo Coastal Reserve, California, USA - Sample 9_17_2013_60cm (SPAdes) (version 2) | ecosystem: Environmental > Terrestrial > Soil >...
CCGACGGGCGACGAGCCATCGGTCGCACCTGTCACTCGTCCCCCTTGCAAAGCTCTTCCCAGGCAGAAATGATATTCTTGTCTACAGACATCCAACGCTTGACGAGGATGATCTACTCCCTCTCTCACAACGTCATCCAGGTTCAGACCCTCACTGGAAAATACCCGTTGCTGAGTGGCCTACCGTTCTAAAGCGCATTGAGCAGAATAATGAACCACTACGACAAGTAGCGCGTGATTATAATGTCTCATATGAGACAGTCAGACGCATCATTCTTGCTATTCATAAGCAGAAAGCAGGTTAAGGCGTTATTATTGAGAATATCGTGAAGAACTGGCTTGATCTTATTAGTGAAGATCGAAGCTCTCTTGGAGTAATTCCTCCTTTTCTCTGTTATAATTTTCTTGGCGATAGTTCTCCCTTAAACTTTTGTTTCTCAAATATAGACAATAGTACAAAATGGCAGATAAGGCTTCTTCACATGCTATCATATCTGTGATCTGGTATATTCTTCGCTAAAGAGATTTTTGAAAGAGGCATCACCTATGCGCGTTTCGTTTACGTTCGACTATCAGGAACTCATTCGTTCAAGATACCTCTATGTAGTTCAGAATACAAACCCGATCTATGCGATCAAATCAGATCCAATCTATCAGCCTGTGCGAGACTTCTTTACATCTTATAAACATGGAGGATATCCTTTTCGCTTAATAAAGCTGCTCCATGCCACAGCAATCAAAATGTTTGAGCACTCGATTAATCGGCAGCGGTTGCGTAAACTAGGGTGGTTATTTGCAACCGCTGGTCTCTATCTCGCTTTAGATACGAAGCATCCAAACCTAGCGATTCATGAGCATTTTGGGGATTTTACCGCTGGCTTTAGTCATCAATTCGGAGTTGGTCTAGCGGCACTGGTAATGTCACAAACGTTTGGTATCCCATATGACCAGATGAACCGAATTCCTGTTCAGGGGAGACCCGTTTTAGACTATGAGGCAAATATACCTACCGGAGGGATATTACCACTCGAGGCGAAGGGAGTAACTCGTTCGGATGGACGGGGCAGTGCGCGCAAGAGCATTTGTAAAAAGAAGGTGGCAGAGCGCCAACGTTTACAATCGCAGACATCGAGTATACCGGTTACCCAACCGGCAATGATCGGAGTTATTGTTCAAGCAGCTCGCGTCCAAACAAACGCAGCCTCTTCGAGAAGAAATGCTAAGCAAGGACTAATAGAAATTGTCGATCCAGACTTTGGCGGTAATGAAGCAGTACTCCCTGAAGAAAACCTACTCACCGGAAAGTACAGACATTATGCTGCTGTTGCGCTATTTGCGGGTTTGTATGATGTAGCAGAAGAATTGCTAGAACGTGCAAACACTCTGATGACTGGTAGAGTAAGGATGCATCATGGGCGTAATATTCGTTTCGATGAGCGAGCTGTTTGGCAAGTAGGGCAACGTAACTTGGTAGGCATTCAGTGGAGACCTAGCAATCAGGCAGAACTTGCAGACGATGTGTGGTTTTACCAAGCTGTTGACAGAGATCTAATTCGCGAACTTATCATTAACGATGTATTCCCAAATACCCAGCCATATTATGACGATCAGCCTCTCCTTAGCAATAATGAGTATATCGAAAGCATATTACCTGATGGGTCGTATTTTGGCATGGGTACAACAGCTCGTAATGGGTTACGAACTCTCAATCCACGTGATATGACCTCCCAGAATCTCCATTATTAAAGGCATATAATGTTTATTCTGGCGGGCTAATTTCACAAAAATTACTATAAAATAGGAGTCTATTTATATAAATGTGTATAAATAGTAATTACGGAACCGACGGGAGTCGGTTTCTCTCTTACCTACGCTCACACTCTTCCTGGCTCCACATGGCAAGCTGTATCTCAGGCTACAAGACCATGTGCCGGAGAGCGAAAGCGTTCACGCAGCAGCTAGTACCCCTCCAAAAACAATAGCATCTTCAATCGCAACACCAGATGCTCTCCTTCAAGCTACCAGTTTTCCGAACGGATATCCTAAGTAGCCAGTACAGGGGCGACGGGGATGGTCGTGTTCGGTGTGCTTGGCTGGGCAACGAGCCTGGCGACCGCGATTGTGGTTTCAGGCGCCAGCATGGCGGCGCTCGGACTCTTCGTCGCGGCGCGCTTCACCGAGCGCAACTTCCGTCCCACGCGAGAGCAGCGGTGGAGCGCGTCGCTCTCGATCTTCCGGCTCGGAGTCAGCCTGGCGCGCCGCGACCACGAGGTTCTGCTGGTCTTCGTCGCGACGATGCTCATCAACGGCGCGGCCCTGGTCGGATGGCTGTTTCCCAGGCAGCTCGTCAACCTGGGCTTTCCGAGCGATCCCGTGCTGTGGTATACGGCCTTCGGCATTTGCTCCTCGGCGGCAAGCTTCGTCGCGCTGTGCATCGTCGAGGCCCGCCTCGACGGCGTGGGCGTTGCCCGGCGCGTGTACGCGCTCACGTGCTTCATCGGTATGCTCGGCCTGGTCGTGCTGGCTGTGGCCCCTGACGCCCTCATCGGTGGCGCCGGTGTGCTGCTGGTGAGCGGCATCGCCTTCAACGTCACACGCACGGTCAGCGTGATCTGGGTGAACCGGCGCACCACGAGCGATGTACGGGCGACCGTGCACTCGTTCCTCGACCAGGCCGAGTGCATCGGTGAGATCATCGGCGGATTCGCGCTCACCCTCCTCGCCCAGGTCGCGGGCATTTCGATTGCGCTCCTCGCCTCGGCTGCGCTCATCGCCTTCACCGGTGCGCTTGTGGCTCGCTCACGCGCCGACCGGGCGATGACATTTCCGTAGGCGCCGATGATGAAATTTAACGAACAAGATCGGCCATTTCGTAGGTGCCGATTTATCGCGCACATGCCGATTTATCGGCTAGGAGAGCGGGCTGGCGGGCATCGTAGCCGATAAATCGGCACCTACAGGAATATTACCGATTTTGATTGTAAAAAATCATTATCGGCCTGTAGAGGGCGTTGTCAACCTCCAACAGTCAATAATGATTTTCAAAAACCGCTATCGACAATGTCATCCTGAGCGCAGCGTCGGAGGATGCAAAGCCATCATCGCCCTGGCCGCTTGACTGACACCCTTTTTTCTTCTATGATCTTGTCAGGCCGAAGCCAGGAGAGAGAGCAAGAGAGACAGGATGTAACCATCGAACGTAGGTGCTGTTGAAAGCATCTCACTGCCACGGCAGCGGTTCTTGCGCGCTCGGAAGAACGAAGAGAAGAACAAGGCAGGCCGCCCAGGAAGGAACAGAAGCAGGCATGCCGTCACCCACGCCCATTCTCGCCACAAAACTGTATATGCCTCCGCTTCGGCCTGAGGTTGTCAGCCGCCCGCGCCTGCTCGAGCGGCTGAACGAGGGGCTGCGTCGCCACCTGGTCCTCATCTCGGCCCCCGCCGGCTTTGGGAAGACCACGCTGGTCAGCCAGTGGCTCGCCTTAATCGAGCGACCGGCAGCCTGGTTGTCACTGGACGAAGGGGATAACGATCCCGCACGCTTTCTGACCTACCTCGTGGCTGCTTTGCAGACGATTGCGGCGCATGTTGGGGAAGGGGTGTTGGGCGTGCTCCAATCCCCTCAGCCACCGCCAACCGAAGCGATTTTGACAACACTGCTCAATGACCTGACCAGCATCTCAGACCAGTTCGTGCTCGTCTTTGACGACTACCACGTGATTGATGCCAAGGCGATTGACCAGGCTCTCACCTTTCTGCTCGAGCACCTGCCACCACACATGCATCTGGTCATCGCCACCCGCGAGGATCCACCGCTGCCGTTGGCCCGCTTACGCGCCGGTGGCCGCATGACGGAAGTGCGCGCCGCCGATTTGCGGTTTACTCCCTCTGAAGCCGCCGCATTTCTCAACCAGGTGATGGGCCTGCGCCTCTCAGCGCAAGACATCGCCGCCCTGGAAAGGCGCACCGAAGGCTGGATCGCCGGCCTGCAATTAGCCGCGCTTTCATTACAGGGACAGCCAGACGCCGCCAGCTTTATCACATCGTTCACCGGCAGTCACCATTTCGTAATGGACTACCTGCTTGAAGAAGTTCTTGAGCAGCAGCCTGAAAGCGTCCAGGCGTTTTTGCTGCGCACCTCTATCCTGGAGCGCCTGTGCGGTCCGCTGTGTGATGCCATTTTGCTCGACTCCTCCGCTTCCGGGCAAGCCACCCTGGAATTGCTCGACCGCGCCAACCTGTTCATCATCCCCCTGGACAACGAGCGGCATTGGTACCGCTATCACCATCTCTTCGCGGACCTGCTGCGACAGCGACTGCGCCAGAGCATCCCAGGCGATGCGGAAAGCCAGGTGAACGAATTGCATATCCGCGCCAGCCAGTGGTTTGAGGACAATGGCCTCTATCTAGAAGCGTTTCGCCATGCCGCTGCTGCCCATGAAATTGAGCGCGCCGAGCGCCTGATGGGAGGAAAAGGGATTCCCCGGCATTTTCGCGGCGCGGTGACTACGCTACTGGACTGGCTGGAGTCGCTGCCGGTGACCGTGCTGAATTCCAGGCCCTCGTTGTGGTGGAGGCATGCCTCGCTGTTGCTGGTGATTGGCCAGACAACCGGCGTGGAAGAGAAACTGCAGGCGGCTGAAGCCGCCATGCAAGGCGCCGAAGAGGACGACGAGACCCGCAACCTGGTCGGGGCAATTGCCGAGGCCCGTGCGACGCTGGCGCTCACCCGCTACCAGGTAGAACCCATGCTTGTCCAGTCGCGCCGCGCCCTGGAGTACCTGCACCCGGACAACCAGTCTATGCGCGCGACCGCACACTGGACGCTGGGGGTTGCCCACATGTTCCAGGGAGACCGTGCCGCGGCCCGCCGGGCCTATACCGAAGCCATTGCTCTCAGCCAGGCAGCCGGGGATATCTTCACCATTATCCTGGCGACCATCGGCCTGGGCAACGTGCAGGAAGCAGACAACCAGCTCTACCTGGCAGCCGAGACCTACCGGCGCGTCCTGCAAATGGGGAGTGATCAGCCGCTGCAGATTATCAACGAAGCGCATCTTGGCCTGGCCCGTATCCTCCACGAATGGAACGACCTGGATGCCGCCGAGCAGCACGGGCGACAGAGTCTCAACCTGGCGCGACAGTATGAGAGCGTGATCGACCGCTTCATTATCAGTGAGGTATTTCTTGCCCGCCTGAAACTAGCCGCGGGGGATGTGGACGGCGCCGCTGATCTGCTCGCTCAGGCCGGTCAATCCGCGCGCCAGCAAAACTTTGTGTATCGCCTTCCCGATGTGGCTGCTGTGCAAGTGCTGGTGTTGCTGCGCCAGGGCAACCTTGCGGCCGCTGCTCACCTGGCGCAGGCGCACGAACTCCCTCTCATCCAGGCCAGAGTAGACCTGGCCCAGGGCGACACGTCCGCGGCGCTGGCGCTGCTGGAATCATGGCGCGGTCTGATGGAGGCAAAGGGCTGGCAGGATGAGTTGCTCAAGGTGATGGTGCTCCAGGCAGTCGCTCTGCAGGCACATGGCGAGAGAGACAAAGCGGTGCACCTGCTCGTTGAGGCGCTGGCGCTGGCAGAACCGGGCGGATTCGTCCGTCTCTTTGTCGACGAAGGTCCCCCGATGGCGCACCTCTTGTCTGAAGCCGCGACTCAGGGCATCATGCTGGACTATACCGGGAAGTTGCTGGCGGTATTTAAAGCCGAGGAGCAGGAACGCGAAGACAACTCGTCTCAGCCTGCCGTCCAGCCCCTGCTCGAGCCACTCAGCCAGCGCGAGCAGGAAGTCCTCCACCTCATCGCGCAAGGGCTCTCGAATCAGGAGATCAGCGAGCGGCTGTTCCTCGCCCTGGATACTGTGAAAGGACACAACCGGAAAATCTTTGGCAAACTACAGGTCGAAAGGCGCACCGAAGCGGTCGCACGTGCCCGCGAGTTGGGCCTGTTGTAGCCTCAACGGCAGTGTGCGCGCACACTTGCTCCTTACTCCCCTCACAAAACAACACTCCAAACAACACTTTCGTGTCTCGACCTGCATACCGTCATGGAGCTATGCTTCTGGTATAGATTGAGCCAGTGGTACAGGCTCTGTAGAGCGGTCACCCCGCATAAATTGAAAGAAGGTTATACACTCATGAAAAACTATTCAAACGAAGCTCATACTCCCTATGATGGATACAAAGGAGCGGCCACAGCGCAGCCGCTCGAGGCTTCCAACGACTTTCAGGAAAGCTCTCCAGAGAGCTATCACCCGCCCTTTGAGGGGGGATACCAGCAGCAAGAGCAACTCTATGCTTCTCAGCAGCACTATGGGCAGCCGTACTTTGCGCCACCTGCAGGCTATATCAGCCCTTCTGAAAAGATCTTGCGAACGCCCGCTGCCGGCTGGCTGAGCTACCTGGGCGGCTGGATCACCGGCCTGATCTTCCTCCTGCTTAAGAGAGAGAATCGCTTTGTGCGCTTCCACGCCATGCAGTCCCTCATCTTCTTCGGCGCGATAGGCATTGTGACGACTGTGTTCAGCCACATCCCTTTGCTTAGCTCCCTCAGCGCCGGGCTGTTGTTCGTCTCCTTCATCTGCTGGATTGTCTTGATGGTCAAAGCGGCTCGCGGCAGATACTACAAGCTGCCCATCGTCGGCGATTATGCTGAAAAATGGGCCAATTCCCTGAGGGACTAGAGGCGTCGAGTTAAACGAGTTATAAGAGCGTTTGAACGAAAGGAACAAACCCTATGATGCCACAAAAGGAAGTCAGTGAAGCGATCTATCAGCCAGCAGACCCGGTGTATGGGAGCTACGAGGGCAACCAGACAGCATCTGCTCGCCAGCAGTATGAGACCTCCTATGAGCAGGAGGTGAGAGAAGGATCGTCCGGCAAAGTCTATCCGCTCCCACATGACAGGACGAATAGGCTGCGTTTCGCCCTGGCCGTGATTGCCCTGGGGCTGCTGCTGCTGTTTGGCCTGCTCTTCATGTTTGTTCTCGGTGGGACATCAGGATGGGCAAGTTTCGCTGTTGCCTGTTTCGCTATCCTCTTCATAGCCGGTATAGGCATGGACAAGATTCGCTGAGCCATCATCACGAGACTGGGGGACAGAGCTATGCCAGGCACATTCAACTCAGAAATTGATCCAGGCCAACCAATGGTCTATCAGATCAGGATCAAGGGCCACCTGGGTCGTCAATGGACAGACTGGTTTGAGGGTCTGACCCTCACGGCTCTCGACAACGGCGAGACGCTGTTAACCGGCCCCGTGGTCGACCAGGCCGCGCTGCATGGCTTGCTCAAAAAAGTGCGTGACCTGGCAATGCCATTGCTCTCGGTCATGCGTGTTACACCCGGACAGGCAGAGTTGTCAAATGAACTTTTTTCCTGACTCTTCTCTTATGTAAGCAACGAAAGGATTGAAATGCAAACCTATGAAAGCGATTGTCTACACACACTATGGATCACCGGATGTTCTTCAGTTCAAAGAGACAGAGAAACCCGTCCCCAACGCGGGTGAAATCCTGGTAAAGATTTACGCGGCATCCGCCAATCCCCTGGACTGGCATCTCATGAGGGGTGCACCGTTCCTGGCCCGCTTAGAGGGAGGGCTGCGCAAACCGAAAGACCCCAGATTCGGCGCCGACCTCGCCGGGCGGGTGGAAGCCGTTGGCAGCACCGTCACACAGTTTCAGCTAGGAGATGAGGTCTTCGGAGCATGGACGGGGAGTTTTGCCGAGTACGCAACCGTTCCTGAAAACAGGGTGGCGTTGAAACCGGCCAATCGTTCGTTCGAGGAGGCCGCCGCCATTCCTGTGGCGGCCATCACCGCTCTGCAAGGCCTGCGCGATACGGGGCACATCCACACCGGGCAAAAGGTTCTGATTAACGGCGCCTCTGGTGGCGTGGGTTCGTTTGCGGTGCAGTTCGCCAAAGCATTCGGAGCCGAAGTCACCGGCGTATGCAGCACGAGGAACCTGGACATGGTGCGCTCGATTGGCGCAGATCATGTCATTGATTACACGCAAGAAGATTTCACCAGGAATGGGCAGCATTACGACCTGATTTTCGATGCGGTAGGAAATCGTTCCATCTCTGCTTACAGGCGTGCACTGAACCCCAATGGAACGTGTGTGGTTGCCGGCTTCTCAGGCCTGCCGAGGCTCTTCGAACACATGGTGCTGGGGCCGTTAAGGTCAAAGATCGGGAACAGGTGGGTCGGCCTCATGGGAACAGCGAAAATGAAGCAGCAAGACCTGGTTTTTGTGAAAGAACTTGTGGAAGCTGGAAAAGTCATACCGGTAATCGAGAGACGCTACCCGTTGCGCGAGGTTCCTGAGGCTATCCGGCACCTTGAAACAGGACACGCCCGAGGAAAAGTCGTCATCACAGTGGAGCAGACTCGCGTGCCTGTGTGATGTAACCGGCCTACGGATTTTATAACAGGCACGGAATCAGATCAGTGAAAAAGGATATCCAGATGAAAGCGATTGTGTATACAAAATATGCCCCCCCTGATGTGCTTCAGCTCAGGGAGGTCGGTACTGCCATTGGATATGGTGGATAATTCGACAAGCCCCCCTGTGAACGCATTTCGGGCTGGTTTTTCTCTCATTTGACTGTCCAGGCCGGCCGCTTCATCCTGTAGCTCCTCACCCCTATCTGCTATGCTTTTTGCCCCCGACAATCCCACTTGAGCCACTGTCCAAAATGGGCAGTTAAGGCGTAGAAGTACAAGTTTAACCCATCACTGGTGAAGAGTGGGAGGCAGCCAGGAGCCAAGATCTGCCGCAAGGAGTGGATGACCATTTGCGCCGCAATTTGCGTGCGCGGACCCAGCTGGAGCACAGGAATAATCTTCGTGAGGGGGTCGATGGCCAGCCAGAGCCACAGCACCTGTTTGGTGCTGCACAGCCTCGTTCGCAGTTCGTCCAGTTGGAGATGTGGGAGCTGCAAGGCGCGAAAGAAGCGCTCGTGCAAAGTCTGAGCGTGCTCGCCAGTGCGCGACAGCCAGGAGGTGATCGTGGCTTGTCGGTAGCCGAAGACACGCTCTGCGGCTGAAGGATCCAGCCCAAAGGCTCGCGCCGTAAGCACTACTGCAACCTGTCGAGAGGAGGTTTTCAGACGGTACAAAGGGGTGTGGCGGTGAGCACTGAAAGTGGTGTGGCAGGCCATACTTGCTCAAGACCTGGGGTACGTATTTGGGCACTCTCTCGTTGCGGAAAAATGAGCGTTCATCGACCGCTAGAGCGTCGGGCCGGGCTGGTATACTTTCCTCGGCATGACTCCTACGACCCGTGTAGGTGCCAGACAGATCGAAAGCGAGGAAGAATATCATGCTCATCTTCAACGATGAACAACGCCTTCGGGCGGGGATTAAGAGTCCTCGAAACAGTGCCCATACTGTTGCAAAGCTTTAGCTGCCTACCCACTCATTTTCTCGGATGATGCTGGTCTCTTTGTCTACCATGCTGCCTGCGCCGCCGCGCTCGCCACCGAGATCCTGGTAGACCTCTATACCTTCTTTCGCCCGCCTGCTCCATACCACCAACTGTTTGTGCTCGATCCACGGCATTCCGCTCCCTCCTCCTAAGGAGGTGCCTCTATGCAGTCAATGGATCTTGAAGAGATCAAAGCCGCCATCTTCAAGCAAGCGTATCATCCGTGTGTACACGTGTGAGCTGGGGAGCATAGCCGGGTGATAGCGGTCAAAAGGAGCAGAGGGCAATTGCTGGTCCAGCTTCGGGGGCGGGGGAGTTGGTATCCTGTAGAAGCTGTGACCATTGAAAGACCGAGACTTTGCCCAACCGGCGCCTGCGACATCGAGGGCGCCGGATAGTTGCGCGCGATCCATTGCCTCGGTCAATCCTGTTCGATGTTGGTTCTGACCAAAAACCCTGGGTGTTTGAGGGAAAGATCTGCGTTTTCAACCCAGGGTTTTTGGTCAGAACTCGAGAAATGGGTTCTGACAAAAACCAGGGGTTGAAAAACAGGAGAGAGATCGCTACTGTGAAAGCAAAACGAAATCTACACAATCACAGAAGGAGATCTCTCATGCAGGTACAAGTATCGCTCAAAATCGAGCTTGCAGCAACCGCAAGCCTGGCGCAGATGGAACAGCAGATCCAAGCAGCAGGGCAGCAAGCGATGCGCGAGGCGTTGAAACAAGCCATCAGGCAATGGGAAGACCAGCAGCAGGCATGTCCACACTGTGGAGCCAAGCAGCGCAGACTGGAAGGAACGACGCGACGGGTGCTGGCAACGACCTTCGGACGCGTGCAGGTGCCACGACGGCGCTTTCGTTGTCAGGCGTGTCTGCGGCGGTGGTGTCCAGCCACCCGCTTGTTCAGCAAGCTCAAGGGAGGAACCATCAGCCAGCCGTTACAAGAAGCAGCCATGCTGGCCGGATGCTCGTGGCCCTATCGAGCGGCGAGCGCCGTGCTCAAGCGGCTGAGTGGCGCCCACATCAGTGCGGAAGAGATCCGTCTGCTGACCAATCGGGGCGGCAAGCAACGAGCGGTGCAGCAGCAAGAGCAGGCCGAGCGGGCCTGCTCCTCTCCGGCTAAGGAGGCTCCATCAACACAGAAGGCAGAGCATCCCATGCTCGTGGGGTTGGATGGCGGCTGGGTGTGTAGCCGGGAGCAGCGCGGGGGGATGGAAGGGAAAGTGGCGGTGGTCTGTTCGCAGGTCGAGGATCTGCCCATGCCCACTCACTCCACGACCTTTTCCTGGAGCCAGCGGGGAGGTCCCAGACAACCACCGCGCCAACGGCATCGCTTGGTCCAACGGCGCTACGTGGCCACCTTTGGCCCCTCGCACCAGCTTGGGCAGCAGACCAAAGCCGCGGCGCAGGCGCTCTGTGACGACCCCTCGCGTCCGGTGGTGGTCATCGCAGATGGGGCCAATTGGATTAAGAAGGAACAGGGGCGCCACTTCCCGCAGGCGACCTGCATTCTGGACTGGGCTCATCTCTGGCGCGAGGTCAGGTACGCCATCGTAGTGGCGGCACGAGCCAAGTCCCTCTCGCAGCGAGAACGAGATTACCAGTTGTACTTGCACCGGTCCTGGCTCTGGCATGGCGGCGTCGATCAAGCGGTGCTGGGATTGCGCACCCTAGGGCAGGGACTCGATGCCGAGCCGCTTGAGAGCATCACCAAGGCCATCACCTATCTGGAGAACCAACGTCCTTGGATCGGTTCCTATGAGCAGTGGCGCCAGCTTGGCTATCCCGTGGGCAGTGGCATGATCGAGCGGGCCGTGGCCCTGGTGATCAACCGCCGCATGAAAAAACGAGGCATGCGGTGGAAACGGGTCAACGGAACTGCAGTGGTTGCCTTGCGCACCGATCTGCTCAACGAGGATTGGATTACACCTCAGCGGTTGCGGGCCTTTCCCTAATTCAACCCTGGGTTTTGGGTAGAAACCCGCTTTTTCTGGTACACTGAGGGATGAAATCAGCTTCTGATTTCGTCCTTGTCTTTTGTCTTCTCTTTCATTACCGGTCTCGCCCTCCTGCGAAAGAAGAGATGAGCAGTACGGTGAACAGTATTTCTTGAGTTTTTTAAAGGAGAGTAGTATGAAAGAATTTCAGGCTAATAGCAGAACGATCAGCGCCTATCTGGCCGTTCCCGAGGGTGGCAGCGGACCAGGTGTGCTGGTCCTACATGCATGGTGGGGCCTCACCGACGTCTTCAAACGGGTCTGCGACCGACTCGCGGAGGCGGGCTTCGTGGCGCTCGCCCCCGACCTCTACCACGGCAAGACGACCACGTCGGTCGAGGAAGCGGAAGCGTTGGGCGCGGCGCTGGATCAGGATGTGGAGCGGTGGCGCGGCGACATCGCGGGGGCAATGCAGTTCCTGCGCCAACACGATGCGACACATCTGGCGGGAGGGCGCGGCAAGCTCGCCTTCGTTGGCTTCTCGCTGGGAGACGCCTACGCGCTCGACATGTCCGTCAGAATGTCCGATCAGATCGCCGCCGTCGTGGTCTTTTATGGCTCCTACCCCGGACTGGACTATCGCAGAGCTTCGGCCGCCTACCTCTGCCACTTCGCGGAGGATGACCCCTTCGAGCCGGCGGAGTCGGTTGCACAGATGGAACAGGAGCTCCAGGCTGCGGGAAGGCCGGTCACTGTCTATACGTATCCAGGGACCAAACATTGGTTCTTTGAGGACAATCGCCCTGAGTATGACGCCGAGGCTGCTCGCCTTGCCTGGGAGCGTACCATTGCGTTCTTGCACGAGCGGCTCGATTAAGCGCTTTCGCTGTGTCGGAGCGCAGCGCCCACTTGAAAAGGGGATCAGCATACACTTGGAGGTGTACAGATGGATCGATTATGGAGAACTGCCCTTTGGCAGCAGTTCGGCGCGGCCATCGATATGCTTGAAAACGCCCTGGTAGCCTGCCCCGCCTCGCTGTGGAGAGAGCGCCTCTGGAGCGCACAAACGTCCCACCCTCAGCTGCCGGAAGACGCAGCATTCTGGTCTCTCACCTATCACATGCTCTTCTGGCTCGATTTGTATCTCACCGGCTCACACGAAGGCTTTGCTCCCCCTGCGCCGTTCACCCTGCATGCGCTTGACCCAGCCAGTGTCTTTCCCGAACAGCCCTATACCAAAGATGAGCTCCACGGCTATCTGGTGCATCTGCGCAAGAAGTGGGTACAGCGATTCACGGCGGTGGACAATTCGGACTTCTCTCCCAATCGCTTGACGGCACTGTAGACTCCCCTTATCCTTGAGAAGCAAGGATCTCTCCATTCTCCCATTTCAAGCAGCGAGGATTATTATGGCCCTTCATGTCTTCTTGTTCCTGCTCGTGGTCTGCCTCCTCCTCTCTCTGGCGCTGCTTTGGCGTCTTGACTGGCTCCATCTTCAGCGTTCCCACTCAAGAGGAAGGGCCATCCACTCCACAGCCCAACGTCACCTCAAGCCCCGCTCCCCACACGATTGCCCCGCCTGTCGTCTCGCCTCCACTCCCTCGTCGGGTGTAGGGCCAGCACCTCTGCCTGTGCGTCCCTGGCGTGAGATGAAAAGCCGACGGGGAGCACCCAAGCGAATACCCACCGCGGGCTTCGCCTGCCCGAACCATCAGTGCCCGTACTTTGGTATCACTGACGTTCGAGTCCACGCTCTGGTGGGAGATGGCAGGCATGGCCAGGCTGAGCGCATCCAGACGTTTCGAGGTCCTGCCTGCCGTACCACGTTCAGTGCTCGACGCAGCACTCCCTTGTACCGTTTGAAAACTCCTTCGCACCAGATCGCCATAGTCCTGTTTGCTCTGGCCGAAGGGTTGGACCCCTCCGCCGCCGAGCGGGTCTTCGGCTACCGGCAGACGACCATCAGCACCTGGTTGTCCCGCGCGGGGATGCACGCTCAGACCTTGCATGAGCACTTTTTCTGTCAACTCCAGCTTCCCTATCTCCAGTTGGACGAGCTGCGGACGAGGCTGCGCAGCCACACCCACGTCCTGTGGCTGTGGTTGGCCATCGACCCCTGTACGAAGATCCTTCCTGTCCTGCATCTGGGTCCTCGCACGCAAAACGCAGCCCATGCCGTGATCCATGCCCTACGGCGGATCTTGGCTCCTGGTTGCCTCCCACTCTTCACGAGCGATGGTCTCAACTTATATTTCTATGCGGCTCGCGGCCCATTTCGGACACTGGCTCGTAGGACGTCGTCGAGGGAGGATAGTGCAAAAGACGGCAGGTGGCAGCTGGTCTGATCTACGGTCAGGTGAAAAAAAGCTACCGGCGACGTAAGCTGGCGTGCGTCACGCCCGTGATGCGCCTTGGGACCGAGGCAGCTCTCAGAAGCGCGAGGCCTCGACTGGGTTTCTCTGGACGACTGAACACGGCTTTCATCGAGCGAGTGAATCTGACCGTCCGCCATGGCGTGGCAGCTCTCGCGAGACGGACCTGGGCCACTGCTCAGCAGTCCCCACAGCTGTTAGCCCATCTGGAGTGGTGGCGTGTGTATTATCAATTTGTACGCCCCCATGCCTCGCTGCGGGTCAGGCTCGAGCAGCCGCGAGAACGAGGTGGCAAGCGTCTGGCGCAGCGCTATCGGCAACAAACTCCGGCGATGGCAGCCGGGAGAACTACCCGACGATGGACGGCGCGCGAAGTGCTCTCTTACCCCTTGCCACTGGTTTCCGCTTGAGAGGCATTCAAGCCAGAGGTGGGTGCAGGGTCATGTCGCGGGGAGTTTGGGAAATGTACCAGCAGAAGCACTCGATTGGAGCCTCACTCCAGGATCAGGGAGCCTGTCTGGACTGCCCACAGACGAAAAACAGCCTGAAATAGGTTGAGGTGATGGCTGATCGATTTATCCACCATGTCCAATCGCTGTACCCAAAGGAACGCTTGGCCTGGTTGTCTGCATCACTCATCTCATTCGCTTCCCAGACCTTGACAACAGGCTCTTTCCCTGATAAAATTGAATATGAATACAAGTTCAATTTCATAGCTCATTCGGAGGTGTGTATGGCTACCATTGCTTCGCTTAGCGCTTTCCAGGAGGTTTCACTTCCTCAAGGAACGGTCCGCTACTCTGACCAGGGAACTGGACCAACGCTCGTCTTCATTCACGGCTTACTGGCCAACCGTCTGCTCTGGAGTCGTGTGATCCCTCAACTCGTCTCGCACTTTCGCTGCATTGCTCCAGACCTTCCTCTGGGTGCTCACTCACACCCCTTCCCTCCAGATGTGGATCTCAGCCCCCTTGGGGTGGCTCACCTCGTGGCTGATTTTCTGGAAGCCTGTGATCTCCACGAGATAACCTTGATCGGCAATGATACTGGAGGGGCCATTTGTCAACTGGTGATTGCCCACCATCCAGAGCGGATTAGCCGTCTCGTCCTCACCAACTGCGATGCCTTTGAGCACTTTTTCCCGCCTCTGGTCAGTCCCTTTCATTACGGGGCACGGGTCTTTGACATCCGGTTCGCCAATTTCCTGGCGTGGGTGCTTCGCGCTCGTTCCGCTCAACGTCTGTTTGTGGCCGCCCTTGCCCATCGTCGCCCAGAGCTGGAGGAACTCGATGCGTTCTTCCATCCCCTGCTTCATCAGACATTCGCGCGCCGTGACATGACCCGCTTCTTGCAGGCGGTCTCCAACCGTTATACCCTGGAGGCGGCTCGGTGTTTCTCTGGCTTTGGGCACCCGGTCCTGCTGCTGTGGGGAAAAGATGACCCCTTCTTCTCGCAGCGTCTTGCCAGGCGGCTCCAACAAGCGTTTCCTGATGCGCGGCTGCACTTCCTTTCCCACTGCCGCGCCTTTGTGCCCGTCGATCAGCCAGAGGTCGTCGCCCAATCTATTACGGAGTTTGTGCATGCCGAAGTCTGAGCCTGAGCAGGAGTGGACACCGCATGCGCGTCCCGATCTGTTAGCCGGGCAGGAGCTTCCTCCTGCTCCCCAGCAAGAGCGAAGCCGACGGAAACGGGAGGCGTTGCTAGAGAAGGCTCTGGCGCTCTTTGCTGAGCGGGGCTATGAGCAGACCTCTATTGAGGAGATTGCGCGTGCCGCAGGGGTGGCTGTAGGCGGCTTTTATCAGCACTTCACGTCGAAACGGCAGATCTTGCTGGTCTTGATGGACCG
>Ga0209647_1002285_pt1 | contig 15583 bp, 16 predicted proteins | sample GraSoi_2013_60cm_FD_185827 | JGI IMG/M metagenome (GOLD analysis project Ga0209647, IMG submission 185827) | Grasslands soil microbial communities from the Angelo Coastal Reserve, California, USA - Sample 9_17_2013_60cm (SPAdes) (version 2) | ecosystem: Environmental > Terrestrial > Soil >...
GTGACGGCATTCAGGATGGCGCGAACCGAGAGACGGGAAAGGAAGGTCATGCACCGTCCATGTCGGGCCGAGGCGCGCGGCGGCGGAAAGCGGCGTCGCGGAGCATCGCCTCCGACGCTCCGGGGGAGTGGGCCCGTCTTCCCCCCGCCCATCGCATTCGTTCGTTTCAGATGTAACCGAACTCGCTTAAGGAACGGTGAATACCGACGTATTGCCCTGTGCATTCACCGGCTTGCCGGCCGCCGCCGACGCGTTTTCCGGCCTCGGGAGCGCCTGTTGCAACCACTCATTGCGGCGCGGTGGAGGCAGGCCACCGTCAGCCTCCTGCATTCCGCTGCCGGAAGACGATCGCCGGCGGTCGGCTTAGCCGGTCCCGCCTGGACGCAACCGTGGCGGGTGTCCGAGCGCCGAAACTTGCAACCCGCTTGCCCGCCGCCATGCTAAGCCTCGGGACATGGCCGTCTCTGCCCCTCAACATCCCAATATTCTATGGCTCGGATTATGTGACTTTCATCAAGGGTACCTACCATAACCTCCACTTCGTAGTACGTCTCGGCCTCCGCGTCGCGCATCAAGAAATCTATTCGTCCGCCGACTGGTTGGCGGTGTTCGCGCCCAGCTACCTCCAACTCGCCGAGACCCAAAAGCGAGGGGTCGTCTCTTATCCGATCTTGCAACCACTTCTCGTCAAGCCCGACTGAACGCAGTTCCACCGGAAGCACTTTCTTCAGTTCAAGGGGCATGCGAGTCCTTCCTTCCGCCATCCCTCAGGAATCGTGCCGCCGGATCGCTTTCCTGAAACCACCAGGGCCCGTGAAACCATCTTTTGCCGCGACGCCACATCGCTAGTTGGAAGGTCACGGCCAGGGATAGGCAGTGATGAACCACCAATCTCCGTGTCGATGTTGCCATACCGAGCAGATGCAGGGGTTGCGCCCATCGGGGCTGCGGATGCCGCACCGATAGACCTCTTTCGGGCCGTAAGGCGAGGAGCTATCGATGTTGTCCAAATAAGCGGTCGACGCGTGTTCGATCAGAGCATCGTGCAACACCTGCCAGTTCGCCGGCGTAAAGCCAAACGCCATGAAGAAGGTGGCTTTGGTCGCGCCGCCGGTCGTTGATGCGGAATGAAGCAGGTATCGCGTGATCTTGTTTGGGTCGATGCGCCAACTATTCGCCATCGGGAACAATGTCCCGATACGTCACAGTTGCGACTCCAGGCTTGGGTTTTGCAAATTCGATTTCGTAGCCGATCCCGTCGTCATGGCGATGAACTATGACCGCTTTGGTGCCCGCAGGATACGTCATCGCTCCCAGTCCTCTGACTGGACGCAGCAAGCGCACGGCACTAAATTCATCGAACTTTGGTACGGCCACGGGACCGCTCCACTTGGCAACCAACAAGCCATTATACGCAGTGGCCGCGAAATGACTAGTTAACGCCTGCAGCTCACTCGCATCACCGTTGAGGTGCCCGAGCACGTCAGCATTCCCCCTTGCGACTCCAGTGCTGCTAACCGACAACGTAGCGGGAACATTTTCCGGCACTGTCTCAGTTTGGAATTTCTACGATTTTGGGTACGCCTCCTCAGTTAGGCAGCGCACCGCGGCTTCGATTCTGTTCGGGCTGTCTATTTTAAAGCGTCCGGGAAAGCTTTGCGCCCAGCCGGTTCCTGGTAAGTCTCGCTCGCGAAAGGCGATACCAGCATATGCATTCAATCTCCGAACATCGCCTCGACACCAGACTTCAACGGCATCGGCCTTCTTCCGATAATAGACATAAGCAAATGGTTTTCTCCCTTCCTGAGAGATCGCGCACGATTTCTGCAATTCCTTGCGCTTGAGCCTGGGGATTCTCGCCGATAGGCCATTATATAGGAGATCGCAAAGGGACGCCGAACCGCTAGACGCTTCGCTACGGCTTGCCATCTCTGTCCCCCTTGCGTTTTGGCGTGCATCGCGCGCTGTCCCGATATATGCTTAGCGCCAAGCATCACGGAGTCGAGTTGACCCAAATGAGCGCATCCTCGAACGATAAGCCGCTCGGTTGTCTCGATACATTTCGGCTCGTTTCAACCGAGCATCGTGGCAATGGGCGCATCCGAACTTTCGAGTTCACGTACAAGGAAGGCATCGACAGCGACCTAGCCATCCGAACAGCTTTCGGCTTGGCCGTCGCACGCTCGCTCCAATATCATGCCTAAAGGACCGCAAGGCCAAAAGCGTCCCGGCGACGTGGTAGGCGCTGCCGTCATGGCGGCGAAGATCGCGACCGGCGAGATCGCCGAGGAGATCGCGCCGAAACGGGAGAGCGCCGCCGCTGAGCTTGGCCGAAAAGGCGGTAAAGCGCGAGCGGCGAGCCTGTCCAAGAGAAAGCGCGCCGAGATCGCCAAGAAAGCAGCGGCGGCGCGCTGGCGGAAAGACTAGAGGCCCTTGCCGTCGTCCTTCGCTCACTCGTAGTCGAGCGGCAATTGCATCGTTTCCCCGTACTTCGGATGCAGCCGGTCGAGCTTCTCCATGAAGTCGTGCCATCCATCGGCAGCTCCGAAGCGGCCAGCGACCTACCGGAAGCGCGGCGAGGAAATTTCAAACTGAGACAGTGCCCATTTCCCCAGCGATTTCCCCGGGGAAATGGTATCTGTTCGCCTTTTGTCGTCCGTTTCTGGCCGCGCCTGTCCGAATGACCGGAACAGGAAAGCCGCGGAAATGCTGCGTTTAATGGCGGACCCGACACGATTCGAACGTGCGACCTCTGCCTTCGGAGGGCAGCGCTCTATCCAGCTGAGCTACGGGTCCTCGCCGGCCGCGGACGATACGGCAAGGACTGGGGCGGCGCAAGCCGCGGAGCCCCGCTGTCGCCGCGGGCGTGGTAAGGCTTCGTCAAGCATCCCGGTTGAAGATCGCCGGCGTTCCGCTACCCTGTCGCCGCGCCTTGCCACGCCTCGAGCCTTGAGGACGCATCATGGGCCCCAACCCTATCTCGTTCGCGCTCTTCGTCGTGTTCGCCGGAATAGGCGCCCTCACGATCGTCACCGGTGGCCCGATCGGTCTCGGCGCGGCGCTCGTCCTCCTCGGCATCCTCATCCTCGCCTCGGTCAAGATGGCGCAGCAATGGGAGAAGGCGGTCGTCCTGCGCGCCGGCAAGTTCACGGGCATCAAGGGGCCGGGCCTCTTCGCCATCATCCCCATCCTCGACATCATCGCCGCCTGGGTCGACACGCGCATCCGCACCACGCAGTTCCTCGCCGAGCAGACGCTGACCAAGGACACCGTGCCGGTCGATGTCGACGCCATCATCTTCTGGGTCGTGACCGACGTGCGCAAAGCCACGCTCGAGGTTGCCAACTACACCTCGGCGATCGGCTGGGCGGCGCAGACCTCGCTGCGCGAGATGATCGGCGCCGCCGACCTCGCCACGCTTTTGTCGAACCGCCAGGCCGCCGACGAGCAGCTGCGCAAGTCGATCGACCTCAAGACGGTGGATTGGGGCATCAGCGTCAAATCGGTCGAGATCCGCGACGTCAGGATCCCGGCGGCGCTGCAGGACGCGATGAGCCGCCAGGCGCAAGCCGAGCGCGAGCGCCAGGCACGCGTCATCCTGGGCTCCGCCGAGGCGGAGATCGCGCAGAAATTCGTCGAGGCGGCGCGCACCTATGCCGACTATCCGATCGCGCTGCATCTGCGCGGCATGAACATGCTCTATGAGAGCGTCAAGGAGCGCGGCAGCACCATCATCGTCCCGAGCAGCGCCGTCGACTCGATGAACCTGGGCGGCATGGCCGGTATCACCTCGCTGGCGCGCAACGCCGAGGCGCAAGCCGCCGAGACGCGCCCGGCGGCCAGCGGCAATGCCGGCGGCAGCCTGCCGCGCTCGGGCGCCTGAGGGCCCTCACTCTCCCGCCGCTTTGCGGCGGGTTCCTCCCGCAATCCGTTCGATCGCTCTGCGATCGAACCCTCTCGGGGCCGACCGCAAAGCGGTCGGCCGTGTTGTGCCCGCGATGCGGGAGAGGGGCGGGGACGGTGATTGCTTGAATTTCCGATTCAGCGGCGGCGGCGGTCTATGATGCAGCGCGCCATGCTGCCCGCCATTTCCACGCGCCTGCTTTCAACCGCGCTGCTGCTGCTGCTGATCCCCGCCATCGCCCTGGCTGAGCCAAGCACCGAATGGAGCCTCGTCCCCGCGCCCAGCGCCGGGCCGGCGCGCGTGATCGGCGGCGTCGCGCATGGCTGCCTGGCTGGCGCGGTGCGGCTGCCGGATGACGGGCCGGGCTACCAGGTCATCCGTCTCTCGCGGCGTCGCGATTTCGGCCATCCCGATCTGGTCGCCTTCGTCGCGCGGCTCGCCCGGCAGGCGCAGGCCGCCGGCCTTGCGCCGTTCTATGTCGGCGACATGGCGCAGCCGCGCGGCGGGCCGCTGCCCTTCGGCCATGCCAGCCACCAGACCGGCCTTGACGTCGACATCTGGTTCAACCTCGATCCCAAGCCGCCGCTGCCGCCGGCGGCGCGCGAGAATGTCGCGCTGCCCTCGATGCTGCGCGCCGGCTTGCGCGACATCGACCGCCGACGCTTCGGCCCGCGCCAGGTCACGCTGCTGCGGCTGGCCGCCGCCGATCCCGCGGTCGATCGCATCTTCGTCAACGCCGCCATCAAGGACGCGCTGTGCCGCGGCGTCGCCGGCGCGGCCAGCGGCGGGCGCGACTGGCTGCGCCGCATCCGCCCGTGGTGGGGCCATGACGAGCATTTCCATGTGCGGCTCAACTGCCCGGCCAATTCGCCGGACTGTGCGACGCAGGCGCCGCTGCCGCCGGGCGACGGCTGCGACGCGACGCTCGCTTGGTGGCGCGCGCAGAAGCCGCCACTGCACGCCGCAGTCGCGCCGCGGCCGCCGGCGCCGAAGCTGCCGGCCGCCTGCTCTGCAATCCTTGCCGCGCCGCCGGCCTAGTCTAGAGCATGATCCGACCGTGTGGAATCACTTCACCGTCGTTCCTGCGAAAGCAGGAACCTAGGGGCGAGCGACGCGCGGTGGCCCTGGACCCCCGCTTGCGCGGGGGTGACGATAGAGTGTGTTCTACCTGCTCGGAATCGGCTCTAGGGGTGGCGCAGCGCGCTGCTCGACCGCGTGCGCGACCATCTGGGCGATGAGCGTGTCGTAGGCCGCAATCTGCGCGGAGTCGGCGACCGGGCCATGGCGGGCGAAGATCGTGCCGAAGAAATAGCGGCCGTAGTTCCAGGTGACGCACACGTTGCCGGCCTCGTCCGGCAGGTCGATGGCCAGCGTTGGGACCTTTACCATGGCGGCAGTGCCGACATACGGGTTGCCGTAGGGACCGCCGGCACAAGCCCGTTGGTCCGCTGGGCGCAACGATGGGAGAGGGCGGCAGCGGCGCTCAGCGCCGCGCGAAGAGCTCCGCGCTGGCGCGCCGGTCGGCGCCCGAGGGCAGCGGCGCGCGATGGTCGGCGATCCAGCTCTCGACGTCGTGCAGCACCAGCGGCGCCTCGAGGTCGCGCAGCAGCATGTGGTAGCCCTCGGCATAGAGGGCGATGCGCCGCGTCATGCGCGCCTGATAGGGCAGGTGGTCGATCCACAGCCGCGTCGCGCCGGGCGGCACCACCTCGTCGCGGTCGCCGGCGAGCAGCAGCATCGGCGCGGTGACCGCGGGCGCGGCGGCGAGCGCCGTGTCCATGAGATCGACCAGGCCCTTGATGGTGTCGACGCGCGTCTCCTTGATCACCAGCGGGTCGCGCGACAGGCCGCGCAGCATCTCGATGTTGTCCGACGGCTTGATCTTGAGGCCGCGGCCCGTGAGGGTCATCCCCGGGAACAGCGCGTCGCCGGTCCACAGCGCGGCGCGCTCGAACACGTTCATGGTGTCGCGGCCCCACACCGCCGGCGCGGTCAGGATGATGCCGTCGGCCGCGGGCGGCGGCGTGCCGGCGGCGCCGGTCACGGCGGCGATAATGACGGCGCCGCCCATGCTCTCGCCGAGGAGATAGAGCGGCACGCCGGGATGGCGCGCATGCAAGAGCCTGCTCGCGGTGGCGAGATCGTCGGTGAGCTGCCGCTCGCCCGGCCAGCGCCCGTGCTGCGGCGCCTCGCCGAAGCCGCGCTGGTCATAGGCATATGTCGCGATGCCGTCCTTGGCCCAGGCCTCGGCCGGGTCGGTGAAGGCGTTGGAGTAGTCGTTGAAGCCGTGCAGCGCCAGGATCACCGCCTTGGGCTTGCCCTGGGGCAGCCACACCCTGAGCGGCAGCGGTGTGCCGTCGGCGGCGATCAGCACATTGTCGGCGAGAAGCGGCACCCGCGGCGGCCCGGCCGGCGGCACCGCATTGCCGACCGCGGCGGGCGCGGTCAGGTGGCCGGTGCCCTGGCCGGCGCAGGCGGCGAGCAGCGCCGCCAGCAGCAGCGCGGCGCAGCGCGGCGCGCGGCGGCTCATGGCTTCCCCCGGGTGCCGGTGAGGCGCAGGAAGATGTCTTCCAAATCGGTCTCCTCGGTCGAGACGTCGCGGATGGTGAGGCCGGCCGCCTGCATGTCCGTGAAGAGCGGCCCCAGTATGGTGCGGCTCGGCCCGTAGCGGAAGAGGAGCCGGCCCGGCGCCGCCACCGCGAGGCGCCAGCGCGCGAGCGCCGGCGGCACCGTCGTCACCGGCTCGACCAGGCTCAGGATCATGGTCTTGTCGTCGACCTGGCTCACCAGCGCCTCGGTGGTATCGCAGGCGACGACGCGGCCATGGTCGATGATGGCGATGCGGTCGCACAGCGTCTCCGCCTCGTCGAGGTAGTGCGTGGTCAGCAGGATGGTGGTGCCGGCGGCGTTGAGCGCGCGCATCTGCGCCCAGAGCTGCTGGCGCAGCTCGACATCGACGCCGGCGGTGGGCTCGTCGAGCACCAGCACCGGCGGCGAATGCACCATGGCCTTCGCCACCATGAGCCGCCGCCGCATGCCGCCCGAGAGGGTGCGGGCATAGGCGTCGGCCTGCTCGGCGAGGCCGAGCATGCCGAGGATCTCGTCGGTGCGCCGCTCCGCTTTGGGCACGCCGTAGAGCCCGGCCTGCAGCTCCATCATCTCGCGCGGCGTGAAGAAGGCGTCGACATTGAGCTCCTGCGGCACGACGCCGATGGCGGCACGCGCCTGGCGCGCATCGGCGTCGATGTCGATGCCCCAGACGATGGCCTTGCCAGCGGTCTTGATGACGAGGCCGGCGAGGATGTTGATGAGCGTCGATTTGCCGGCGCCGTTGGGGCCCAAGAGGCCGAAGATGGCGCCGCGGGGGATGGCGAGGTCGACGCAGTCGAGCGCGATCTTGGCGGGCATGCGCCCGGCGCTGTCATAGACCTTGGTGAGGCCCTTGAGCTCGACCGCGAGATCCGGCAGCGGCTCGGCCGCCGGCACGGCCGCTTGTTGCGGCGCCAGCGCCTTCGGGCGCGCGTCGGACGAGAGCTTCGGCGGGGCGACGGAGGAGTGCATTGATTGTGCCGTCGCCATGCGTATCATCCGCGCGGCGACCGGGTCAACCCGCGCTTCTTGGCGAAGGTTGAGCTTTCTTGCCGGCATCGCGCGGCGTTCCCACTCGCCCTTCGAGACGCCCGCTGCGCGGGCTCCTCAGGGTGAGGATGAAATGTGACCTCACCCTGAGGAGGCCGCGCAGCGGCCGTCTCGAAGGGTAGCGGCGAAACGGTCTCGTCCCCATCTTCAGCCCAGACAGAACGATGCAGCCCTTTGAGACGATCCTGGTGGACAGCAATGTGGTGGCCTGCAACGGCGGCGGCGGGCCGCTGGGGCATCCGCGCGTCTACCTGAACCTGTCGGCCGAGGGCCGGATCGAGTGCCCCTATTGCTCGCGCCTCTACGTGCTGCGCGGCAAGGCGGCGGCGGGCGATGTCGCGGCGACGCCGCCCGTCGCGCCGGGCGCGCATCCGCCGCCGGCCGCGCCCGACGAGCCTTGAGCGCGAAGACCCGCCACGTCTATCTCGTCGACGGCTCGGGATACATCTTCCGGGCATATCACGCGCTGCCGGCGCTGACGCGCGCCGACGGCACGCCGATCGGCGCCGCGCTCGGCTACGCCAACATGCTCTACAAGCTGATCCAGGAGACCGACGCCGATCACCTCGCCGTGATCTTCGACGCCTCCGGCACCAGCTTCCGCAATCGCATCTACGGCGCCTACAAGGCGCAGCGCCCGGAGCCGCCCGACGACCTCGTGCCGCAATTCAAGCTGGTGCGCGAGCTCACCGACGCCTTCAACGTCTGCTGCATCGAGCTGGAAGATTTCGAGGCCGACGACCTCATCGCGACCTATGCGCGCCACGCCGTGGCGCAGGGCGCCACCGTCACCATCGTCTCCTCCGACAAGGATTTGATGCAGCTCGTCGGCGACGGCATCGCCATGCTCGACCCAATCAAGCAGCGCCCGATCGGCGCCGCCGAGGTGCGCGAGAAATTCGGCGTCGGCCCGGAGCAGGTGGTCGACGTCCAGGCGCTGTGCGGCGACAGCGTCGACAACGTGCCGGGCGTGCCCGGCATCGGCGTCAAGACCGCGGCCGAGCTGATCACGACCTATGGCGATCTCGAGACGCTGCTGGCGCGCGCGGGCGAGATCAAGCAGCCGAAGCGGCGCCAGTCGCTCATCGACTTCGCCGAGCAGGCGCGCCTCTCGAAGCGCCTCGTCATCCTCGACGACCAGGTGCCGCTGCCGGTGCCGCTCGAGCGGCTCATCGTGAAGCCGCTCGACCGCGACAAAGTCACCGCCTACCTGCGCTCGCAGGGCTTCAAGACCTTGCTCGCGCGCGTCGAGACCAGGCTCGGCAACGGCGCCGCGCCGGCAATTGCAGGCGTCGCCGCGGAAGTGGGGCCGATGGCGGCGGTGCCGCCGCCGCCCGGCCTCGGCAATGTCGAACGGCGCTACGACTTGGTGCAGGACCTGGCCGACCTCGAGGGCTGGATCAAGGCGGCGTACGACCGCGGCGTCGTCGCCATCGACACCGAGACGACCTCGACCAACGGCGCCGATGCCGAGCTGGTCGGCATCGCGCTGGCGATCGCGCCGGGCGAGGCCTGCTACATCCCGCTGGCGCATCGCGCCGTGGCGGCGCAGGGCGCGCTCGACCTGGCCGGCACGGCGCCCGCCCCCGACGCGCCGCGGCAGATCGCGCGCGACGTGGCGCTGGCGAAGCTCAAGCCGCTGCTCGAGGACGAGGGCGTGCTCAAGGTGGGGCAGGACGTCAAGTTCGATATCGCCGTGCTCGCCGGCAGCGGCATCGCGCTGGCGCCGGTCGACGACACCATGCTGATCGCCTATGTGCTCGAGGGGGGCTCGCACAGCCACGACATCGACGAGCTGGCGAGCCGGCATTTCGGCCACGAGACCGTGAAGTACAAGGACGTCGCCGGCAGCGGCAAGAGTCATGTGGGATTCGCCGCCGTGCCGCTGGAGCGCGCGCGCGACTACGCGGCGGAGCAGGCCGACATCGCGCTGCGCCTCCACCGCGATCTCAAGCCGCGGCTCCTCGCCGAGCGCCGCCTCGCCTTCTACGAGACCATCGAGCGGCCGCTGCTGCGCGTCGTCGCGGCGATGGAGCGCGCCGGCATCCGCGTCGACCGCGCCGAGCTCAACCGGCTCTCGGAGGATTTCGCGCGGCGCCTCGTCGAGCTCGAGCGCGAGATCCACACGCTCGCCGGCCATCCCTTCAACATCGGCTCGCCCAAGCAGCTCGGCGAAGTGCTGTTCGACGAGCTGGCGCTGCCCGGCGGGCGCAAGAGCAAGGCCGGCGCCTATGGCACCGACGCCGCCGTGCTCGAGGAGCTGGCGTTGACGCACGATCTGCCGGCGCGCGTGCTCGACTGGCGCCAGCTCGCGAAGCTCAAGAGCACCTATGCCGACGCGCTGATGGGCGAGATCAATCCGGCGACGGGCCGCGTCCACACGTCGTTCGCATTGGCGGCAACGCTCACCGGGCGGCTCTCCTCGACCGATCCCAATCTGCAGAACATCCCGATCCGCACCGAGGAAGGCCGCAAGATCCGCCGCGCCTTCGTCGCCGAGCCCGGCCACCTGCTGGTCTCCGCCGATTACAGCCAGATCGAGCTGCGCCTCGCCGCCGAGATCGGCGATGTCGGCCCGCTCAAGGACGCCTTCCGCAACGGCGACGACATCCACGCGCTGACGGCGAGCCAGGTGTTCGGCGTGCCGATGGCGGAGATGACCGGCGAGATCCGCCGCCGCGCCAAGGCGATCAATTTCGGCATCATGTACGGCATGAGCGCCTTCGGCCTGGCGCAGCGGCTGCAGATCCCGCAAGCCGAGGCGGCGGAATACATCAAGGCCTATTTCGCGCGCTTCCCCGGCATCCGCGCCTATATGGACCGCGTCAAGGCCGAGTGCCGCGAGCGCGGCTACGTCGAGACGCTGTTCGGCCGGCGCTGCTGGATACCCGGCATCCGCGACACCAACCCGTCGCGCCGCGGCTATGCCGAGCGCGAGGCGATCAACGCGCCCTTGCAGGGCACCGCCGCCGACATCATCAAGCGCGCCATGATCCGCATCCCGCCGGCGCTGGCGAAAGCCGGCCTCACCGCGCGCATGCTGCTCCAGGTGCATGACGAGCTCGTCTTCGAGGCGCGCGAGGACGAGGCGGAGAAGACCGCGGCGGTGGTGAAAGAGGTGATGGAAGCCGCCTGCGCCCCGGTGCTCAAGCTGTCGGTGCCGCTCGTCGTCGAGACCGGCGCGGCGCACAATTGGGACGACGCGCATTAGCGGCGTGACGCTGTCGGCCATAGCCGCGCTTGGAAAGCCGAGCCGCTACATCGAGGCTCGCCAGGGCTTCGCTTCGTCCGGCTTCTCCGCCGGCACTTCATCGGTGACGACGGTAAAGCCGGAGAGCGTGCACAGGCCGAAGCTGGTGGTGATCGCGACATCGGTCGCATCGCGGCCGCGCGCCATGAGGATGCGGCCGATGCGCGGCCGGTTGTGCCGCGCGTCGAAGGTGTACCACGCGCCGCCGAGATTGACCTCGAACCAGGCGCTGAAATCCATCGGCGCATCGACCGGCGGGATGCCGATATCGCCGAGGTACCCGGTGCAATAGCGCGCCGGGATGTTCATGCAGCGGCAGAAAGTGACGGCGAGGTGGGTGAAGTCGCGGCACACGCCCTGGCGTTCCATGAACGTCTCCCAGGCGGTCTTGGTCGGGCGCGCATGCTCGTAGCCGAAGGTGATGCGATCATGCACGTAGTCGCAGATCGCCTGGACCCGACCCCATCCGGTCGGCGAATTGCCGAACAGCGACCACGCCGTGTCCATCAGCCGGTCGGTCTCGCAATACCGGCTGCCGAGAAGGTAGACGAGCACCTCGTCCGGCAGCTCCTCGACCGGAACCTGCGTTGCCTCCGGCGCGAACAGGTCGGGCGCGCCGCTGTCGCGCACGAGCAGGTCGGCGGCGATCGTCAGCCGCCCCGCGGGCGCGACGATACGGGTGCAGATATTGTCGAAGCGGTCGCCGTAGTCGCGTGCCGGGATGAGCGGATCGAAGCGGATCTGCTGCGAGGTGAGCAGGTCGGGCAGCCGCGACGGATGGACGCTGAGAATGAGCAGCATCGGCGTCGGCTGCGGGCAGTCATAGATGATCTCGTATCCCGCGCGTATCTTCATCAGGGTCCTCCCCCACGCCTGTCCGCAACGGCCGCAGATCGGGAGCGGCGCGGCCCTGGCAGCGCTCGGGGCCGGTGGCGGCAGTTTGGCTCGCGCCGTCGTCGCCGCAGGGCGTTCATGGCCCGGCGCCCGAGCGCGGCGCGCGGCTCGCCGGCGCGTCAGGCGCCGCACCGGCCGCGGCATCGGCGGTGACCTCGACCTCGACGCTCATGCCGATATTGTCCGACGGGAAACCGGTCCAGGTGCCCCAGATCGGCACCGCCTGCTGCGGATCGCGTGCCACCGCCACGCGGATCAGGTCGCGATTGCCGACGATGCCGTTGGTGGGATCGAATTCGACCCAGCCGGCGCCGGTGAGATAGACCTGCACCCAGGCATGGGTCGAGCCGCCGCCGACATGGCTGTCGCGCTCGCGCGTCGGCCCGTAGAGGTAGCCCGAGACAAAGCGCGCGGCGAAGCCCAGCGCGCGCGCCGCCTCCATCATCAGGACGGCGAAGTCGCGGCAGCTGCCGCTGCCCAGCTTCAAGGTCGAGAGCGGGCTCTGCACCCCCTTCTCGGCGCGCGCGACATAGGTGAAGCGCTGGCGTATGGCGAGGGTGATCGCGGTCAGCAGCTCATAGGTGTCGGTCGGCCCTTTCCGGCGCAGGAACTGGCGCGCCCAGCCGTCGAGCTCGTGATCGGGGTCGAGGTATTGCCGCTCGATGCAGCGGATGAGGTCGGGCATCTCGTCGGCGCCGTAGGCGAAAGGATATGTCCGGGCGTGCTCGTCGATGCGAAAATCGAGCGCGTTCAGCGGCGAATGGTCGAGACGAATGGTGCAGACGAAGCGCAGCTCCTGGGCGCGGTGACCGAAGCGCGCGATGGCGACGCAATTGCCGAAGACGTCGTGTATCCAGCGCAGATCCGACGGTTCCGGCGCGATCTCGAGCGCCGCCTCGATCAGCCGCTGATCATAGCTGTCGCGCGGCCGGAACAGGATGCGGTGCTCGCCCAGGGAGACCGGCTGTTTGTAACGGTAGGTGGTGACGTGGCGGACGGTGAGGACTGGCATGGGACCGGGCTGATGCGGGACGGCGGGCTGGCGTCGAGTCGGCGTAATTTTCCGTGCATGTTCCGCGCCAGCAGCAGCGCCGGCGCCCGATCCTAGCGCATCGCCCCGTCCCCGGCTGCAGCCGACAGCGGCTGCGGCATCGGCGATCCCAGGCGTTCCATGGGCCTCGTTGCTGTCCATTCCGCGAGCACTTTGTTCAAGCATGCGGCAGAGGCCGCTGCACGCGGCCGTGCCGCCGGCCTCCGCTTTCGGCCGCACTGCGCCGCCGCGACGCCCATCACGGCCGCTTTGAACGGCGGGCGGGCGCTGCCGGCAAGGCTCTTCAACCTGCGGGATCGGGTTCAGGCTCCGCCGCCTCTGGCATGGAATCTGCGTAGCCCGTGGTCGAAGTCGCCGTCAAGCGACACCTCGCTTGGCGGCGCGCGAGCCTGCGCTCTGCCTCCTCGAGCAGGTCGATGCCATGCCGCCATCGGAAGATCACCTCCGGTTCGTATCGGCGATCGACTGCATCGATGACGACTTCCGTGCCGTCTACCGCGTGTCGCTCGGCGCCGGCAGCCACCGCAGCGGGATCCGGCGCTTTGTCGCCCTGGCGGATGCGCGCGCCTGGCTCGAGGACGAGGCTCGGCGCCACGATGCCGAACTGGTCTACGAAGAGCAGCTCTGAGCGCGGACCCAACCGGAAAGACTGACACGTCACCAAGGACATGATTGCGCGGATGATCGGCAAGGCGCTGCGTGGCGTTCGCGCCGGCGATAAACTTCTGGCGTGGAATGACACGGCCCTTGTCACCGCGTCGGTTCGTATCAGCTTGCTCAGCTCCAGTTTCGCGGAAGGTCAGGCCATTCCCGTCCGCTACGCCGGCGAAGGGGTCGGCGAAAACATCTCGCCGCCCTTGAGATGGTCCGGCGTTCCGGAAGGCGCGGCCGAGCTTGTCCTCATCATGCAGGACCCGGATGCGCCGCTTCCGCGTCCGGTCGTTCACGTCCTCGCGTCCGGCATTTCGCCCGAAGCGGGCGGGCTCGCCGAAGGCGCCCTTGGCGCCGCGGCCGGCCCCGGCATCAGGCTCGGCCGTGCCTCGTTCGGGCGACGCGCTTACGCCGGCCCCAGACCCGTGCCGGGCCACGGTCCTCATCGCTACGTCTTCCAGCTCGTGGCCCTGCGGCGGCCGCTGGCCCTGGCGCAGGCGCCGGATTTGCGGGAACTCCTCGCTGCCATCCGCGGCGAGGTCATCGCGCGCGGCCGTCTCGTCGGCACCTTCGAGCGGCGCTGATTCTTCGGGCGCCTCAGCCGCGCATCGCCACGGCGGCGCGGCGGCCATCGGGCAGCGCTGCGGCATCCGGCGCGCCGCTGCCCGCCGTGAGGTGGCGCGTGCCCCAGCGGCGAATGGCGGCAATGACCGGAACGAAGCTGCGGCCTTTGCGGGTCAGGCGATACTCCACCTTGGGCGGCACCACGCCGTAATCCCTGCGGTCGATGAGCCCTGTCTGGGTGAGCGCCTTCAATTCGCGGCTCAGGACGCGCGGCGCGATCTCCCGGCTCCCGTCCGAGCCGCGCAGCAGCCCGCTCCTGATCTCGCTATAGCGGAGCGGACCGTCCTTGAGGTCCCAGACGATCCGCAGCTTGTATTTCCCGCTGATCATTTTCTGGAACGCCGCGACCGGGCAACCGCACGCCGGCATCGGCTTTGTGTTCGGCATCGTGACCGGCGCTCCCTGGCCCCTGGGTTCGAGCGTTCGTCGGCAAGATACGCGCAGGTTCGAGAAAGTCCATAGTATCATTTTTGTCCATACTTGCGTAATCGCTCCTTCCAGCGCCAAATCGGCGAACACGCAAGCCCGAGAGGGGCCGAGAGGAGTGCGGACCATGATCCTGGTGACCGGCGCGAGCGGACTGAACGGGAGAGAATTGCTGCATCGGCTGTCGGCGAGGGGCGTCCCGGTGCGCGCCTTGGTGCGCAGCGCCGCCCGGGCCGAGGGGCTTGCCGCGCTGCCGCGGGTCGAGATCGTCGCCGGCGACATGGCGCGACCGGAGACGCTGGCCGGGCCGCTGCGCGGCGTCGAGCGCGCCATGCTCATCTCCTCCTCGGAGCCGGCGATGCTCGATGTCCAATCGAGCTTCATCGACGCCGCGCGCAAGGCGGGGGTGAAGCATGTCGTCAAACTGTCCGGGATCATGCCGGGACTCGATTCCCCCTTCCGCTTCGCCCGGATGCACGCCGAGATCGAGCGGCGGCTGGAGGAATCGGGGATGGCGTTCACGCATCTGCGTCCCGGCGAGTTCATGCCCAGTTATTTCCGGCAGGTGCCGTCGATCGTCGCCAAGGGCGCGTTGTTCCTGCCCATGGCGGATGCGAAGATCGCCTCGATCGATGTCGGCGACATCGCCGAGGTCGCCGCGACGGTGCTGACCGGCTCCGGGCACGAGGGCAAGATCTATCCCCTCACCGGGCCTGAGGCGCTGACCATGGCGGAGGTCGCGGCCAAGCTCTCCGCCGCCACCGGAAAGACGATCCGCTACGTCGACGTCGCTCCCGAGGATGCACGGCGGGCGCAGCTCGCCGCCGGCGTGCCGCCCTTCATGGCCGATTCGCTGGCCGAACTCTTCGCCGAGCGGCGCAAGGGCGCGGAGAGCACGGTCTCTCCGCTCGTCCCGGCGCTGCTCGGGCGCGCCGCGACCAGCTTCGACGACTTCGCCCGGCGCCATGCCGCGATCTTCCGCGGCGAACAACCGCCGCCGAAAATCTGACATTTCGGCCGGCGCGGCTGCGCCCGGCATCCGCGACAGCCACCCGTCGCGCCGCTTCTATGCCGAGCGCGAGGCGGTCACGCCCCCTTGCAGGGCACCGCCGCCGACATCATCAAGCGCGCCATGATGCGCATC
>Ga0209647_1002286_pt1 | contig 15583 bp, 11 predicted proteins | sample GraSoi_2013_60cm_FD_185827 | JGI IMG/M metagenome (GOLD analysis project Ga0209647, IMG submission 185827) | Grasslands soil microbial communities from the Angelo Coastal Reserve, California, USA - Sample 9_17_2013_60cm (SPAdes) (version 2) | ecosystem: Environmental > Terrestrial > Soil >...
CGGCGTATCGGCGTATCGGCGTATCGGCGTATCGGCCGGGACATGATGCAAAAAAGGGATGTCCGTCCCGTAAGGGACGATAGAAACGGTCGGCTTTTGGTCTCTCGCGCGCGGCTCAGCGATTACCACCTTTGGTCGATCGTCCCGTTCCTCCGTCGTCGTCCTGACTATGGCGGACAGGCCGGGACGGATAGCTCTTTAAAAACGCTAACCCAGCACTTCGTACTGGGTTACTTTTACTGAGTCCCTCCGGGACAGAAGTCCTCACCGTACAATCCTAGCCCTTGAGTTGGCGCTTATGGGCAGCTGCCGGACCACTCCCGTTGGGTGCGTCAAGCCATTCAGATTCCGACCCAACGCTATCGGCGCTGTCGACGTTCCCGGTGTTCCGGCGTTTCCAAATGCTCCTGGAATAAAAGTCCAAATCAGTGCTCTTTATTGAGTAGATCGAAATATGAGAATATCGGTTTTATTCTTTGCAATCGCAGCGATTGCTCCCGGGATCGTCTGGGGCCAAAGTTCAACGGATATGTCAAAACCCTCTCAAGAAGAACTCAAGAAAAAGCTGACTCCTGAACAGTATTATGTGACGCAGCAATGCGGGACGGAACCCGCTTTTCACAATGCCTACTGGAACAATCACGCCGACGGAATCTACGTCGATGTCATTACCGGTGTGCCGCTGTTCAGCTCCAAAGACAAGTTTGAATCGGGTACTGGTTGGCCCAGCTTCACCAAGCCGATCAAGGAGGGCGCAGTGCAGAAAAAGGAAGATACTTCTCACGGCATGGTTCGTGATGAGGTGGTTTCGGCGGCGAGCAACGCACATTTGGGTCACGTCTTCGATGATGGTCCGCAACCGACCGGTCTGCGCTATTGCATGAATTCCGCCGCACTTCGGTTCATCCCGGTTGATAAGTTGCAGGCGGAGGGCTACGGCGAATACCTGAAGCTCTTCAAGTAAATCAGATCCTATTTACGCCTATGCGTGGTTGGTGGACATTTCTTCTGGTCGCTTGCCTCGGAGGTCGGGCGGTTACATCGTTGGCAGATATGAACCAAGCTCAAGGTCAAACGGAAACGGCGGTTTTTGGCGGAGGTTGCTTTTGGTGCCTGGACGCTCAGTTCCGGCTGATCCCTGGCGTGGAGAAGGTGAGTTCCGGATATGCTGGGGGAAAGACACCGAATCCGACCTACGAACAAGTGTGTACCGACCAGACTGGCCATGCCGAAGTGATCCAGGTCGAATTTGATCCCGCAAAGGTCAGTTACGAAGATTTGCTCAGGAAATTCTTCAAAGCGCATGATCCGACGACACCGAATCGTCAAGGCCCAGATGTTGGTACTCAGTATCGATCGATTATTCTCTATACCAACGCTGCCCAGAAGGCGGTTGCGGAGAAGGTGAAGGCAGAGGTGCAGCCAGAGTGGCCGCATCCCATCGTTACGGAAATCGTTCCGCTGACCCACTTTTATGCGGCGGAAGATTACCATCAGGATTATTTCTCGAAGAATCCGACTCAGGGCTATTGCCGATTGGTGGTAGCACCGAAAGTTGAGAAGTTCGAAAAACTGCTGGAGAAAGAAAAAACGCAGTCAAAGAATTAGAATTTAGAATCTGGGATTCTAGGATCCAGAAGACCGCGCGTGTGACTCGGATGGTGCGCCGCTTCCGACTTCGCCACTTCATGTGCATTCTCCAATTTAGACAAAAGGCTTCGTCGGACAGGTGCGGCGCCCGCGGAATGGCAGAGCGGGCACCGAGGAATCGAGCCTAGGGAAGCACAGTTTTCCGATTTTCTGAATGCTCACTGAGCGCTTCGTCCTCGGCTACTTTCGGCCTGCCGACTCCAATTCTTTACAAATCTTTCGTCGCTCTCGACCGGCGAAACGATAACATTGGGGCGCGAACCGAAAGCCGTTGCTTTCGGTTCCTCGTTTTCGATGCTCTAACGGACTATGAAGACCAAGGTGCGAGGCTGTTCCTTTGCGACTGCTGCCTGTTTTATTTTTTACTTCTCGACGTTTCCTATGTTGGGCGACGATCGGGAACCGGGAGCGGAATCAGAGGTTTTGCCGACCGGGCAGACCATCTCGCCCTTGGCCGCGCCGGGCGCGCATCTTGATTGGCTGAATCCAGGACTCGCCGATTTCCCAGCTTTCGTCGCGGGCGGCGGAATAACCACGGCGGTTAGCCCGGATCAACAGACGTTGTTGGCCTTAACCAATGGGTACAATCTTTTGGGAGAAAAGGGCAAGAAACGAAAAGATGTCGGCCAGTACGTTTTTGTTTTTAACATCGCCGGCGCCACACCGGTGCAGAAGCAGGTATTGCCGGTCCCGAACACCTTTGCCGGCATTGCTTTCGATCCAGACGGGAAGCGGTTTTATGTTGGAGGTGGAAAGGATGACAACATCCACACGTTTACCTTGCAAGCTGACGGTTCCTGGAGCGAAACCGGTTCCCCAATCGCGTTGGGTCACAATGCCGGTAACGGTCTTGGATTGAAAAGATCTGAACCGATCCCGGTTACAGCTGGGATCGCAGTGACGGCAGACGGAAAAACTCTGGTGGTTGCGAATTTCTGCAACGATTCCATTTCGATCATCGATCTGTTATCCGAAAGCGTAGCGAAGGAGTTAGATTTGCGCCCCGGTAAATTGGACACAAACAGAGCAGGCACGCCGGGCGGTGAGTATCCGTTTTGGGTGGCGCTGAACGGGAATGACACTGCCTACGTTTCCAGCATTCGAGATCGCGAGATCGTTGTGATTCACTTGGGCGATAAGCCTAATGTTGTGGCTCGGATCAAGACGGCGGGTAATCCAAACCATTTGTTGCTCGACCGCGCCGGTAAATATTTGTACGCATCGGCGGATAACACTGACAGCGTTGACATCATAGACACTGGCCGGAACGCGATCGTCAAATCGATTAAGACGGTAGCTACTAACGACGTGCTTACCGAGGATCTCTGGGATCTGCATGGGGCCAGCCCAAATAGCTTGGCTCTATCTCCTGATGAACACGTTTTGTATGTCACGAATGGAGGGTTGAACTCGGTCGCCGTGATTCAGGGCGTTCCGCTGCAGCCAAGGGTGATGGGATTGATCCCGACTGGCTTTTATCCGCATTCCATTTCGATGAGTGGAGACGGTCAGCGTTTGTACATTCTTCACGGAAAGAGTCGCACCGGTCCGAATGGCGGGAAACAAGTGGCCCAACGCCACTACGTCGAAGAAATGTTGAAATCTTCGTTGCTGACCATTCCAGTGCCCGATGCCCGCGCACTGACCGATCTGACCCGACGGGTGGCGGAAAATGATTTGCTTACGCTTAAACCGCGTCCGGCGGATCAACAACTCATCGTCCGGCTCCGGCGAAAGATTAAGCACGTCGTCTATATCATTAAGGAAAACCGGACCTACGATCAAATTTTAGGAGATCTCGACCGGGGGAACGGCGATGCCACTCTGGCCGAATTCGGAAGCCAGGTGACTCCGAATTTTCACCACCTGGCCAGTCAATTTGTGTGCCTCGACAACTTTTATGATTCCGGTGATGTCAGCGCGAACGGATGGCCCTGGAGTACCTCCGGACGGGAAAGCGATGTTGGCGTCAAATCGGTCGGACTAGAATATTCCGATCGCGGAACGACCTATGACTACGAGGGGACCAACCGAAACATCAATGTAGGGCTTAGCTCGCTGGCTGCTCGAGTCGCCGCTAACCCGGTCACGCCAGAGGATCCCAACTTGTTGCCCGGAACCGCCGATGTGGCTGCTCCAGATGGACCGGGAGCGAGCGAACCTGGGCGAGGGTATATTTGGAATGCGGTTCTACGCGGAGGTAAAACGGTGCGCAACTACGGTTGCTTCCTCGACCTCAGTCGCTATTTTCTTCCACCGCCCGATAACATTCCACTGGAACGTCATCCTTTTGCAAAAAAGCTGGTGGTCGCTTATCCGACTAAGGGAGAACTGTTCGATGCGACCGACGTTTACTATCGCGGATTCGATCAGGCGTTTCCTGATTACTGGCGCGAAACGGAATGGGAGCGTGAGTTCGATGAATTCGTAAAGAACAACAACCTGCCTTCGCTCAGCCTGGTGCGATTGGGCAGCGATCATACTGGCCGATTTGAGACCGCGATCGATGAAGTGAATACACCGGAGCGGCAACAGGCTGACAACGATTACGCCGTCGGAAAATTAGTAGAGAAGATTGCGAACAGTCGTTACAAATCCGACACGCTTATTTTCATTCTGGAGGATGACGCCCAGTCCGGTGAAGATCACGTCGATGCTCATCGATCCACGGCCTATGTGGTTGGTCCATATGTCAAGCAAGGTAAAGTGGTATCGGAGTTTTATACTACAGTCAGCATGCTTCGAACGATCGAAGACCTGCTTGCATTGGAACACCTGAATCTGCACACCGCGACGGCGCGACCGATGGCGGAAGTTTTTGATCTGAACCAAAAGGATTGGAATTTCCGGGCGGAACCATCGAGTTACCTGGCCGACACGAAGCTTCCGGTTGCGAAGAAGCAGGGCGCCATTCTTCATTCCACTCACGATGCTGCTTATTGGGCGGAAAAAACCAAACAGTTTGATTTCACGAAGGAAGATAACCTGAGCGATCCCGAGGCATTTAACCGTATCATTTGGGCGGGGTTGAAAGGAGACGCCGAGTACCCGGCCGAGCGATCAGGGAAAAATCTCAGGAACAATCGGCCGAACAATGGGTAGGGCGAAACATTTCGGCGGGAAGATTCGTGATTGGCCTGTTGGGTAAACCCGGACTGTGAGCCATGGTAGGGCGAGACACGCCGCGAGCGACAGCGAGATGAGGCGTGTGAGCCTTGAGCGTGTTTCGCCCTGCCGTCCCTGCAGCGCATCCATCGCTAACTTTTAATGCCTTCAATCTCGTGTAACGTACGCGCTCCATGCTCACGATCTCGCAAGTCACCAAGTCTTTTGGCGCGAGAACACTGTTTTCGGATGTCTCGCTTCAGGTGAACCGTGGAAACCGGATCGGTCTGATTGGGCCGAACGGAGCAGGTAAATCGACGCTGTTTTCGCTTATCCTTGGCCACGATTCGCCGGATGAGGGCGCCATTGTGCTCCAGAAAGGTGCGCGCGCCGGGTATCTACCGCAGGAAAGCGTGCCCGCTGGCAAAGAGACAATTCTGGAGCTCGCATTGTTGGGAGGCTCGCTAAACTCGAGTGCCGCGGAAATCGTGGATGACCTTGATCTTGATCATCAACGGGAGGCCAAGGCCAAAAGAATCCTAAGCGGGCTGGCCTTTCGCGAGCGCGACTTTACCCGACCCGCTTCGGAATTTAGTGGTGGCTGGATTAGCAGAGCGCATCTCGCTCGGTTGCTTGTGGCGGAGCCGGATCTTCTGTTGTTGGACGAGCCAACCAACCATCTCGATCTCCAGTCGGTTGGTTGGCTGCAAAATTATCTTCGAGAATACACCGGTGCCATCGTCTTGGTTTCGCACGATCGCGCCTTCCTTAATGCGCTTGTAGAAAAAATCGTGGAGTTCGACCGGGGAAAACTGGTCCACTACCAGGGCGACTACGAGGCGTACTTGACACAGAGAGCCGCGCGTCGAGATCAACAACTGGCCGCATTCAAAAATCAACAACGCGAGATAGCGAAGCTGCAGACATTTATTGATCGGTTCGGCGCGAAGAACACCAAGGCAGCTCAAGCTCAAAGTAAGCGCAAACAGATCGAGCGAATGGAAAAAATTGAGGCGCCGGAACCGGAGATGGCTTCCGTCCATTTTCGTTTTCCGCAACCTGCTCGTAGCGGCGCTCGAGTTCTTGAGGTGAAGCAGCTCCAACACGCTTATGGTGAGATATTGGTCTATCGCGATCTGAATCTAACGATTGAACGCGGACAGAGGACTGTGCTGGTCGGGCCGAATGGAGCCGGAAAATCTACGCTCCTCAAGTTGCTGGCCGGAGTGTTACCGGTTCAAAGAGGCGAGAGGAGGTTGGGAATCAACGTAGAGCTGGGCTATTTCTCTCAACATCGAGCCGAGATGTTTGATCTGCGCCGGACAGTGCTCGCTGAAGCTTTGGCTATGGCGAATCCGCCAGGTGAACAAATCGTTCGCTCTATCCTCGGCGCCTTTCTCTTCCGGGGAGACGATGTGTTTAAACCAGTATCCGTATTGAGCGGCGGCGAGAAGAGTCGATTGGCGCTAGCCAAACTTCTGCTTGCTCCGCCGAACCTGCTGTTAATGGACGAGCCGACGACCCATTTGGATATGCGCAGCATTGAAGCGCTGGTCGGCGCCCTGCGTCAATACGAAGGGACGTTGCTGTTTATCAGTCACGACGTTTATTTTATTCGTCAGATCGCAACCTCGGTACTTCGGGTTCAGGACGGAGAGGTCACTCTATTTCCGGGCGATTACGACTATTATTTGGATAAGTCCGCGCGAGATGCGGCGGTGCTGGCTGGAACCGTGGATTCTGATAATATGAATTCGGAATCGCGTTCGGTTGGTGGCAAGAACGGTAAAGAACGTAAGCGGCGTGAAGCCGAAGAACGCCAGGCCAAATATCAGCTTCGGCAGGAGTGGCAAAGTCGTTTGTCCGAAATCGAGAAACGGATCGTAGCGCTTGAGCGCAGACAGAACGAATTGGTGAGCACTCTCGAAAACCAGAACGACGGAGATTCCGGAGCAGCCGCCAGTCTGGAATTGAAGCAAGTGGCTGACGAGCTCGCTCAATTGTTGCCGGAATGGGAGCGGCTGGCGGCGCAGAGCGCTGGTGCGAACGCCGAACGGTGATTGGTGAGAAGGGAGCAGTCGGTGCGATCGCAAGGAGTCGGGAATACCGGCGCGAAGCGCAGTGGTAGGGCGGTCCGTCCCGGACCGCCGAGCCAGGGCTGTTAGTCCCAGGGAATGTGAAATAAGGCGAGTAGCGCTGAAAGCGCAGCGGAAATGGTTGCTTATCGTCGCCAGCAATATCGACGAATTAACCTGACGTTCAAATCCGAACAGCCGCCTCCTGGGCTGCTAGGCCCGCCAACCGCCAACCGCCAACCGCTAAACGCTAATGTATCAACACCACGATCGACTTGGCATCGACTTGGTAACGCGAACCGATGACTCTTTCTTCCTCGCCAGGTTCACAAAAATCCTCAGGCGAACCCAAACTCGTATCGAGTGCGCGATACCACGGCTTGGATAACCCATCGAAGATCATGAAGTTCAGCGGTGCGGGACAGGCGTTGACCATAACATAGAGATCCTGGTCACTTAAACTGGTGCCTTTTAAGTAATAGGCAAAACTATGGGAGTGAAAACTAAGATCAGTCGTGGCGTCGACCCCACGCCAGCGGATATCGTCTCGCCAAAAACGGCTCCGGCAGATGCTCGGATGCGCCTTACGGAAAGCGATCATTCGCTTACAGAAGCGAAAGAATTCGGCGTTTCGCTCTAGCCGGCTCCAATCCAGCCAGGTAATCGGGTTATCCTGATTATAGGGATTGCTGTTTCCACGTTGCGTATGCAAAAACTCGTCTCCCGCAAAAAACATCGGGATGCCGTTAGCGAGCATGAGCAGGCAGAAGAGATTCTTTGCTTGCCGCTTGCGCAACGAGAGTGTCTCGTCGGTAAGCAGTTCGTCCCCTTCGATTCCGCAGTTGAAACTATAGCTGTCAGCCGGTCCATCTGTATTCTCGTGCCCGTTTGCCTCGTTGTGGCGGTTTTCATACGAAACCAGGTCATACAAAGTAGGGCCGTCATGTGAGATGACGTAATTGATGCTGTAAAACGGGCGCCGAGCTTCTTCGATCCGGTCTGGAAATAGATCGTCGCTTCCGTATAAGCGCTGCATTACTTTTGGCACCATTCCTGGATCGCCACGTACGAATCGGCGTACGTCGTCCCGAAACTGCCCGTTCCATTGGTGCCAAAACATTCCGGGGAAGCCGGTTCCCAGTTGGTACGCACCTCCCGCGTCCCAGGGCTCGGCGATGAGGCGCACCTGCCGTAGCACCGGGTCGGTGCGCATCGCTGAAAGTAACGGAGGATCTTCGGAGTCGATACCACCATCTTCCCGGCGCGTCAGAATGGTAGCGAGATCAAATCGAAATCCGTCCACACCCATCTCCGTAGCCCAGTAGCGTAGGCTGTCGAGGATCAGACTGCGGATGAAAGGATTGGTCGGGTTGAGTGTGTTGCCGGTGCCAGAGAAATTTGCGTACGGATGAGTCGGATCCGACGTCATCAAGTAAAAACCGGCATTATCAATCCCTTTGAACGAGTAGGTGGGACCTAGATGGTCTGCCTCAGTGGTATGGTTGTAGACGACATCGAGGATGACTTCAATTCCGTGGGAGTGCAGAGCGGAAACCAGTTCTCTGAATTCTTCAACCGGCGCCTCAGGCTGAGAGACATAGCCAAGGTGTGGACAGAAGAAATTGAGGGTCATGTATCCCCAGTAATCGTTTTCCTGTGGATCAAACTGGTGAACTGGCATCAGCTCGACGATGGTCACCCCGAGATCAACGAGGTACGGGATCTTCTCGATAATTCCGGCGAAAGTTCCTCGACGTTCGGCGGCGACTCCACTGCCGGGACTTGCGGTGAATCCCCGCACGTGCATTTCGTAAATGATCGCGTCCGAATAATGACGGGGCGGAGGAACAGAAGCCAGCTTGTTGCTGGTTGCCCGTGGCGCTAACACACCGAGAGGCGACTGCCCTGCATTGCTACCTGGCTTTTGGGCGCGCTCGCGGCTGAACTCAGGTGGGAAGAACAGCGCTTTCGCGTAGGGGTCCAGCAAGATTTTTTCGGGATCGAAAGCATGCCACTGGTTAGGCCCGCGGGGCGCCGGCCCATTGACCCGATAGGCATAGTAACGGGCTTGGGTGAGCGCAAGCTGTTGTCGGGGGAGACGGCAGTGCCACACGCGTTTGGTTTTGTGACTGAGCGGATCGAGACGCACCTCAAGTATCGCCCGCGCTAAATCGTCGGCGCTGTAGAAAAGCAAAGTGACTTCGCGTGCGTTCTGAGAGTAAAGCGCAAAATTGTATGCGTCTTCTTCCGCGACATAAGTAACGCCGAGCGGGTTGGGCGATCCCTCGATGGATGGCCAATTGATGGGCTTGGGTTTAGAAGCGTCCGGATTCACAGCTCAGTGGAAAAAGAACCCATTTCCTAACTCGCCAAGCGGCGCACGGTCAATCCGCAATGCGGGCCCGGGCTACTTTCTTTCCGCTGGAGTTGGTCAACGCTCTTGGCGTTCATGTGACGCCGGATTGCGGCCGAAGACTGCAACGATCACGTACAAATTTTCGTCCGGCTGAGATTACTGGCTCACGCGAATTGCTGCCGGTCCCGATTCTGCCATGCCGAATGTTTGCAGCACGAACGCAGTCTCCAGCGCGCGCTCTTTCAAGCGGTCGAAACGCCCGCTTTCACCCTGGTGTCCGGCGCCCATATTGGTATGGAGTAGTAACCAGCGATTCTGGTTCTTTAATGTCCGCTGTTTAGCGACCCATTTGGCCGGTTCCCAATAGCTTACCCGCGGGTCGTTTAGTCCGGCTGTTACGAGAACATTTGGATAAGCTCGATCCTTGACATTATCGTAGGGAGAATAGGACCGAATATAGTCGTAGTGCTGGCGGTCGGCTGGATTACCCCATTCCTCGTACTCTGTCACCGTGAGTGGGAGGGATGGGTCAGACATAGTGTTTAGAATATCAACAAAAGGCACATCGGCGATCACGGTGGTGAAAAGGTCCGGCCGCATATTCATCACACTGCCCATCAAGAGGCCGCCGGCGCTGCCGCCTTCAATGGCCAGCGCGTGTGGAGATCCATACTTTTGTTCGAGAAGGTATTCCGCGCAGCGGATGAAATCAGTAAATGTATTTTTCTTCTTCAATAATTTGCCGTCTTCATACCAGGTTCTGCCGAACTCGCCCCCACCACGAATGTGGGCGATTGCAAAAACAAAGCCCCGATCCACCAAGCTGAGCCGGGTAGAGCTAAATTCCGCCTCTTCGCTAAGGCCATAGGCTCCGTAGCCGGTGAGAAAGATCGGTGCTGATCCGTTTTGCTGAAAGCCTTTCCGATAAAACAACGAAATCGGAATCTCGACGCCGTCATCCGCCTTGGCATAGACTTGCTCTTCGGAATAGTCGTCTCGTTTGAAACCTCCGAGCACCGGCGTTTGTTTTCGGACCGTCTTGGTTTGGGCGACCATATCGTAGTCGATCACCGATTTTGGCGTAATGAGGGAACTGAACTCGAGTCGAACGACGTTGGATGCGAACTCCGGGTTCTCCCCAAGGTCAACATTGTAGGTCGGCTCGGCAAAATCGATCGCGTGCGTTTGACCGGTTTTAAGATCGTAGATGCGAACGACCGGTAGCCCTCGTCGGCGTTCCAGCACAACCAAATGGTCCTTAAATGCTTCAATTTCCGTGATGGCGATGTTCGGGTCGTAAGGGGCGAAGTCGGACCAATGCTCTTTTGCTGGTTGATCGACCGGAGTGGAAACAATCTTGAAATTCTTCGCGTTCAGGTTGGTCACCAGAAAGAAGCGGTCACCATGATGATCCACGTGATAGATCAACTCTTTTTCCCGGGGCTGGAACATGATGGGCGTCTCCTCCGGGCGATCAGCATGAATGAATCGGACCTCGGTAGCCAGTTTGCTCTCAACCTCAAAAAAAATGAACTGGCGGCTGCGCGACTTCTCGATTGAAAGCTCAAAACGTTCATCTGGTTCCTGCACGACGGTCGGGTCGGAGTTGACATTACTGCCGAGCACGTGGCGCATTGCTTTGAAAGGGCGCTTGGCGGGATCGAGCACGTCGTAAAAAAACGAACGGCTATCAGCGGCCCAGGCAAACGAATACGAGGTGCCGGTAATGGTGTCGGGCAGCATCTCTTCGGTTTCCAGGTTCTTCACTCGAAGCGTGAAGACTTCGGCGCCATCGGTATCCACGGAATAAGCCAGTAAACGATGATCAGGACTGACCGAGAGAACGCCAACGCTGAAATACTTCAGTCCTTGGGCCAGCACATTTTCGTCCAGAAGCACTTCTTCCGGGGCATTCAGATCGCCTTTCTTCCGGCAAAAGATCTCATACTGTTTTCCTGATTCGCTGCGCGCGTAGTAATAATAATCGTCAATCCGGTACGGGACCGAAAGATCCGTTTCCTGAATGCGTCCGCGCATCTCGCGATATAGTCTTTCCCGAAGTGTTTGCACCGGCTTGAGCATAAGATCGGCGTACCGATTTTCTGCTTCCAAATACTTGATCGTCTCCGGGTCCTTCTTGTCACGTAACCAGAAAAATGGATCCGTCCGGCTTTCTCCTTGTTGATTGATGAGGTGGGGATGTTGAGGGGCCTGCGGCGGAGTTGGAGCGGAAATGGAGAGTGACACCTGCATACCTAGCGTGAAGAAGAGAATCGTTCGGATGAGACTAAACATTGGTTTTTACGGTAGAAACCACGAATGGACACGATAACAGGGCGGTCTGCATTCCTAACCACGAATGGACACGAATGCACACGAATAAGGGTGATTTTCATTCGCGTCCATTAGTGTCCATTCGCGGTTAGAAAAGCTTGTGTCCAATTGCGGTTAAAACTGGCGAGGAACCTCGACGGAGAAGGCGATTTTGGATTCCTAACCACGAATGGACACGAATGCACACGAATAAGGGTGATTTTCATTCGCGTCCATTCGTGTTCCTTCGCGGTTAGAAAAGTTTGTGTCCAATTGCGGTTAAAACTGGCGAGGAACCTCGACGGAGAAGGCGATTTTGGATTCCTAACCACGAATGGACACGAATGCACACGAATAAGGGTGATTTTCATTCGCGTCCATTCGTGTTCCTTCGCGGTTAGAAAAGTTTGTGTCCAATTACGGTTAAAACTGGCGAGGAACCTCGACGGAGAAGGCGATTTTGGATTCCTAACCACGAATGGACGCGAATGCACACGAATAAGGGTGATTTTCATTCGCGTCCATTAGTGTCCCTTCGCGGTTAGAAAAGCTCGTGTCCAATTACGGTTAAAACCGGCGAGGAACCTCGACGGAGAAGGCGATTTTGGATTCCTAACCACGAATGGACACGAATGCACACGAATAAGGGTTGATTTTCATTCGCGTCCATTAGTGTCCCTTCGCGGTTAGAAAAGTTTGTGTCCAATTGCGGTTAAAACTGGCGAGGAACCTCGACGGAGAAGGCGATTTTGGATTCCTAACCACGAATGGACGCGAATGCACACGAATAAGGGTGACTTTCATTCGCGTCCATTAGTGTCCATTCGCGGTTAGAAAAGGTTGTGTCCATTCGCGGTTGAAAAAACGGGGGGACGAACTTTCGCACTAGACCGCTGGCGGTTCACTCGGCGGTGGCTGACCAGGTGCAGAAGGTCCCGTCGGCGGGTGATCGGGCGGAGCAGACAGATTTTGCGGTTCACTTCGAGGAGCAACCGGTACCACAACCGATCCGCTGATCTTGTCGTGCCACGTTTGTCGCTGCGGATCGAAGAGGATCCAAAGAAAGCCCAATCCCAATGGCAACAGGGAGAGCAGACTGGCGAGCGCTCGCACTACCGCGGTACCATAATCGTTGACCAGACCGCCGCCATCTAGTTTTTCGACGCGAAGGTTCAGGACGATTTCGCCCAGGGTTGCGCTCCTCCAAACATACATACCGAAACGGTAGAGTACCCAAGCCGGCACCAGAATGCGGGTTATCCCGGTAAATTGAAGCAGCGAGTACAACACAATCAAGTCGATTAGGTTTGCTCCGAGGCGTCGCCAAAAATCAGCCATATTCACTGCAGCAACCATTGACCGGGTGTTAACCGGAGCCGATTCTCGACTTGGCTCACTGTCCAGAGCTTTAGCGGGAGCATTCAGACGAGCAGTCGGAGTTGCGCGAGCTCGATCGACAACGTACAAACTGAACGCGCCCAATCCTCCCAGGAAAACCAGACTTCCTGCCAAAAAACCGATCACCGGGATGCAGTAAATGATCCAGCAAACGACCGCGCCGAGAGCAATCCAGGCAAGTGAGCCATTTTTCTGATCCTTGAGTTTCGGGGCGAGACGTTGCCCAATCGCTTGGAAAACGGCGGCATTTCCAATCAGCGAAAAGACGACTAAGGTCGCGACCACAAAAGGAATCACGAAAATCCCCAAAACCGTGATCAGCAGGAGGAAGCAAAACAAGGCCGCTGCGGGCACAATCGCAAAACCGGACAACAGCGAAGCAGGTGCGCGTTCCTGCAGAACTTTTCCGGTGTCGGCCAGCAGCCTTGGAAACAACGCGCCGACGCCCAAGCAAAATGCGAGGACGAACAGCGCGCCAAACCATGAGGTGAAGGAATCTGGCGACATCGGACGCAGGAGAAGCACCGTCCCGGAGAACCATTTATCGAATCCGAGCAGGGTATCCGGTGGGAAAACGTCCAGATTGATTCGCTCGCCGTTCACGTGGACATCGGAAGCGCCGGAGACGGTGGAAACGACGGAAACAAAATCACCATTGATAACGGTTCCTGGCGAAAACCGCGTTTTCGAAGCGACGCTGACTGTATCGCCATTAATCGTTCCAGAGATATCGGCTTCGCTTCCGACCAGGACGCAATCCCCATTTACTGTTCCGTCAATCTTCGCATGGCCGCGGACCAACACCAGGTCACCGGAAGTCGACTCCCCTCTTTCCAGCACAAAATTATGGCCAGTAATGAGATTGCCTTCATGTTTGCTTCCTCCGATCTCCCAGGTCTTTTCGGCTCGGTTGGCGGAAATTTGGATCGGGATCGATCGGCTAGAAACCCATTCTACCGCTCGCTTCCAACGACCGATCGGTTGGAGCTCCGGACATTGATTGAAACGTTCGCTGGCGGTTGCCTGGAGCAGCGTCAAGCCCAAGACCCCGGCCGCAAAAATCATTTTCATGATTTGGTCGCAGCCAATCGTTGGACGGTAGAGGCGGCTACGATACAGGTGCCATAACTCGCGGCGGTAACCGCCAGAACAACCAGCCAAAGCGGTGTCTCAAACACTCGACCCGAGTTAAGGATCGTTACAGCGATATCCAAAATCTCTGCTGTAACTCGAAAGATCGGAGAAAGAGCCGGAGAAAGAGCCACCACCGAAGAGAGCAGCCGGACCGGACTCAACCAAAACAGCAAGATCAGCAGCGCCATCGACAACCCCAAGCTGGAATTGCGGATCAATGTCCAGTGTTCTCGCCAAAATCGGGTCCAGATCGGCTGACTCGCACGTTCCTCGACCCGCTTCATTATGTCCGGGAGCAGGTTGGTCGGAGGGGTCAAATCCGGCAGATTCCGTAGCTCTTCGTCTAACCAGTCGTGATCATTCATGTCGGTTTCCAATCAATTTGCGTAGCGTTTCTCGGCCCCGATGAATGTCGGTTTTCACTTTGGCCAGCGAGATACCTAATTTGGCGGCGATTTCGTCGTAACTCAGATCCTGAAAATGGAAAAGAACAAGTGGCACTCTTTGGGCGTCCGGCAATTTGTGAATCGCTAGTTCAAGAAGTTCGCGTCGATCGTCGGGTTTCTCGACTGGCGCGGCCAATTCCGGTTCGTTTTCCTGTTCGGAGAAAAAACGCCAGCGTGCACGATAGCGGTTCAGGTGATTAATCGACAGATTGGTCGCCACTGTTTTTAGCCAGCCGCCGATCGATTGGCTCTGTTGGAGATCGGCAAACCGGTCATATGCCTTAATAAAGACTTCCTGGGTGATATCTTCCGCGTCCGCCACGCTGCCGACTATTCTCGCCGCGACCGAAAATACCATATTCTGGTAGTTTCGAACCAGCGTCTCGAACTCCTGGACTTGCGCCATCGTGGTCTCGAGTCCGCAGAGAGGCTGGCGATGGTATCCGGCCAGCGGCAAGGTTGCGGTACTAACCATTATCGTGAGAATCGTTGCCGCGATCGATCAAATTGCGAGAAAACTCATTTGGCGAATACATTCCACGGCGGTCAACATCGCCCAGCCACAGAACCAGATCACGATCAGGATTTCGGTTCGGCTGGTAGATTTGTCCTCCTTGATCCGTGCGACTTGCCTGGCGGCGACCGGCGATGGAAAATAAACGATCTTATTGGTCATGTTCATACCCTCATTAATTCAACCAAAGGACACGTTCAGTATCCGAAAAGTTGCATGTTTCTCTGGGGCAAGGGCTAGTACTCGGCGCGCTTGAATCAATTGGGCGCATGGCCGCTACATAAGTTTGGGCGTTCGCTGGTTGAGCCGGCTGAACCATTGGCACTGGCGTTTTGCTGATTTGCCGAATGCATTCAGCCGCAGTGAGCATTGCCCAGCCGCATAACCAGACTGCAATCAGTGTTTCGGCTCTGGTGGTCGGCCGGTAGGCTGTGATCCGCTCGACGTTTCGGTTGGCTGTTGCGGACGGAAAACGGACAATCTTATCTTTCATTTACCTCCTCCTATTCAAGGTGAAGACACCGAAGTGGGGAGAGAAGTTGCAAACGGCAGGCGGCGAAAAGCCAAACCCCGATACGTGAGCCGCCGAACA
>Ga0209647_1002287_pt1 | contig 15581 bp, 9 predicted proteins | sample GraSoi_2013_60cm_FD_185827 | JGI IMG/M metagenome (GOLD analysis project Ga0209647, IMG submission 185827) | Grasslands soil microbial communities from the Angelo Coastal Reserve, California, USA - Sample 9_17_2013_60cm (SPAdes) (version 2) | ecosystem: Environmental > Terrestrial > Soil >...
GACCAATGCAACAACCGGCAGAGTGGATCAATCGAGGCAGCACGCTCATCTCTCGCCTTTGGCATGTGCACATTCCACACGCCAGTCCTCTGACGAGAGGCCACTGGCTTCCGCCGCCTGAAGGCAAAACCTGTGAATGGATTCAGCTGATAAGTTTATTTCCATAAACGCGCCATTTGGCAATTGCCGACTTGACCGAAATTTGGCAGAATCACGGCCCACGAAACGTGGAAAATGCGCAAGAACGCTTTCGAACCGTTCGTTATCCAACTCGCAAATCGTTTCTAACGTTATTTGGTTAACTTCTCGCCATGTGGATACGGAAAACCTCTTGCCGAGAATAATCACAGCGCTTGGAGTAGTGCCCTTAACGCCCAGGTGTGGCGATGGGGCTTCGGTCTGCTCCTTCCCAAAGAAACTCCACACTTTCAAAGCTCTGTCGGCCAAAACGTCGGCGCGTTGCCGAATCGCGTGCTCATTCCATTCGCTAACAGTTTCAAAGTATTTATTGAGTTCGAGATGACTTGCAAGCAAAATCTTGCGTTTATCCGAATAGTCGTCATTTGAAAGGGGTGGGTTATAGCCGGTCAGCGTAAGGTTACCGACTGTATGAAGTAGCAAGTCATAGATGGTCTCCCAATTTTCGCCGAGCGCCCCTTTCCAAGAGTCGGTAAGAGTCTGCGGCATGACATGTTCAATCTGCAAACTGGCAAATGGCACTGGTTCCAAGTGCCCAAATGATTCCTCCAGGCGTTCCAAAATGACTTTTGTCTTTTCGGTTCGATCACCACTGCCATATAGCTTGGAGGAAATAAACCTATCTCGAAATTCTTCATCGCGAGGGTAGTTTTTCGTGCGCAACACATCCTTTAGCCCAGCAACCAGAGAGGGATTCTGGCTAACCTGGCCGTAAAGCGCCGGAAACACTTTGTTGAGTCCGTGGGTTGGAACGCCGCATACAAACCGGCGAATCATGAAATTCTCCAAAACTCCCAATACTTCAGCGAATTCTCCCTCGGAAATCTTTCCAGCCGCGAAATCATTATAGACATTCAGGAGAAATGGGTAAGAGGTCGTAAGCTCCACACGATTGAGACGATGCATTTGCCGGCTTATGATGGCGCTTTGTTCCAATGCCGGATAGAGGAGCTTTGCATAGAACTCAGCGAACCGAGTAATCTCTTGTAAATATTCGACGATTTGCTCCGCAGATTTCTCGTCCGCGCGCTCTTTTAAGGCGAAATAGACTTCGCCTTGTTTAATCACTCCTCCGTCTTTCATCAAGAAATGGCGGATGCATTCGGTCAGGTTCTCTCCCAATCGGTCTTGCATCGGAGTCCAGCATGCTCCATAAAGCCGTTCCTGATCATTTACATGAATCTTCATGAAGAAGTAATTTCGGATGAGGTCAGCTTGCGACAGAGCGCGGCCTTTGGCGTTCAAGCTTTCAAAAACGAGGTGGGGATTGTCGTCCCGGTCGAGCACGATACTCACCAGAATCAACTGGCTCACGATAATATGTTTCAACTTTTCAAGATCCGGAATCTGGTCCGCACGGATTTTGCGGTCGAAGAACTTGTAGGCACGAGCTATCTGATCATTTTTCGTAGCGACTTCGTTTCCTATGATAGAGAGAAATGATTCTCGATCTCCTTGCGTGGGGAGCAATTTGAAAGCATCACTACCTTGTTTAAATGGGTTCCTGAGTAGAGTCTGATCAATCTCGTCAGAAAGAGTGCCATTCGGAGAGATTCTCGCTTTGTCTCTCAGTACCGATAGTAAAATGAAAATCGTCGTGAATCGTTGTTGGCCGTCGATCAGAAGGAACTTGGCGACACCCTCGGGTACAGATTGCGTTGGCATCGTCACAATCGACCCAATAAAGTGGCTTCGGGGCTTCTCTTCCTCATAAAGTTCCACGAGATCTTCCCAAAGCGTGTTCCATTCTTTGGTATCCCAGCTATACTTTCGTTGAAATAATGGGACGACGTATTGATTAGTCCCCTCAATAACCCTTTGGAGCTTTGTTTCCGAGGCTTTCATGAAGGCTATGTTACCGCTTTCCTTGTCTTCGATCTAGCAGAGTCTCCCGCGAGAGACGGCGCATACAATAGGTCGCCTGAACGCTTTGCATCCTAGCGGGCGCCGGCGACAGCGAGGGAGCTGGGGCCGACGCAGCTCAAGTCAAGACCTCAGCAGAGCGAGACGAATCTCAGCGCTATCGGCGGAGTTCGCAAACCTGTACTCAATGACAAAGAGACGAGCGAAGCATCCCGGGCTGTGCCACACGGGTGTTCTGCTGTGCGAAAGCGACTGTGCGAAATGTGTATCGTTCCGCAGGGTGGCTTTGTCAAGATGGCCTATTTCGCGATTGATCTAGCGAACGAAATGCGCTAAGGTATGGCACGCCTCAGGGTGTGAAAGCGAAGCAGATCTTTGAAAAAATAGCATTCAGCACTCAGCAGTCAGCAGTCAGCCCTGAAACCAAGTTTGCGACCCTCTGCCTAACCTCTCAGCATTGGGTCAAGTTGGGTCACCTTGGGTCGAATTGGGTCGACATAGGGGGTAGGGGTGGGAGGGGCGAAAGGAACCCTACGCCAATCGAGCCGAGATCGCTGAAGTCCACGCCAAACTCTGCCCATTCACGCGAAAACCGCGCGTGGACGGGGCCCGGTTGGGATGACCTGGGATGATGTGGGATGACCCGGGAGGGGAGGGTGGAAGATCGGGTGATCGCACGTGATCGGGACATCGGGGGATCGGAACCCCAAAAGGCTTAGATAGACGCCTCCGACGGATTCTGTTAGGCCTCAGATATCGGATGACGCAAGGCGGTGTGGGCTAATGCGTTTCCAATCCGCGCTCATCCGCGTTGATCCGCGGTAAGAATCCTATCCCACCGCTTCCATCTCCCGCTCTTCCACCCTTTCCGCCTTCTTCCCGCCGAACAGCTTCCTCAGTCCCGGCCCCAGCTTGTCGAGATAGACGTAATAGATCGGTGTGATGAAGAGCGTGAGCGTCTGGGAGAAGATCAGTCCGCCGACCACGGCCAGGCCCAGCGGACGACGTGATTCGGCGCCGGCGCCAAAGCCCATCGCGATCGGCAGCGTGCCCATCAGCGCGGCCATGGTGGTCATCATGATGGGACGGAAGCGCACCAGCGCACCCTGGTAGATGGCCTCGGCGGCGCTCTTGCCTTCTTCGCGCTGCGCGTCCAGGGCGAAGTCAATCATCATGATGGCGTTTTTCTTTACCAGCCCCACCAGCATGATCACGCCCACAAACGCGTAGATGCTCAGTTCGGTGTGGAAGAGTTTGAGCGTGAGCAGCGCGCCCACGCCGGCAGAGGGCAGTCCGGAAAGAATGGTGATGGGATGGATAAAGCTCTCGTACAGAATGCCCAGCACGATATAGATGACCAGGATGGCCATCGCCAGCAGCAGACCCAGGCCCGCGAACGACGACTGAAACGCCTGCGCGGTTCCCTGCAGGCTGGTGGTGATGGTCTGCGGCAGGACCTGCGTGGCTTCGCGATCGACGGCGGCGAGCGCGTCGCCCAAGGCCACGCCCGGCTTCAGATTGAAGCTTACGGTAACTGCCGGGAGCTGGCCCAGGTGCGTGACCGTCAACGGCCCAACTTCTTTTTTGAAGCTGGCCACGGCGCCCAGCGGAACGAGTTGTCCGGTCTTGGAATGGATATACAGCATGCTCAACGCAGAAGGATCGCGCTGGAACTGCGGTTCCAACTCCATGATGACTTTGTACTGATTGTTGGGCGCATAGATGGTGGAGATCTGGCGCGAACCGTAAGCGCTGTAGAGCGCATCTTCCAGCGAGCGCGGATCAACGTTGAGCGCGGCGGCCTTGTCGCGATCGATGTTTACGGTGACCTGCGGGTTCTTGATTTGCAGATCGCTGGTTACGTCCTGCAACTGCGGCAGGGTGCGCAGCCGCTGCTCCAGCTGCGGCGCGTACTGGTAAAGCTCGTTGGTGTCCGGGCTCTGCAGCGTGAACTGGTACTGGCTCTTGGTGAGTGCGCCGCCAATGCGTATGGGAGGCAGGTTTTGTAGATAGACGTTGATGCCGGGAATCTGCGCCAGCTTGGGGCGCAGCTCTTCAATGATCTGGTCGACGTGCGGGCGCGTCTTGCGGTCGGTAAGCCGGGCAAAGATGCGTCCGGAGTTGAGCGCGGCATTCACGCCGCCTCCACCAACGGTCGACATGTAGTTGGCGATGTACGGGCTCTCGCCCACGATCCGGGCTGCTTCCTTCTGGTGGCGCACCATCTCTTCAAACGAGATGCCCTGGATGCCTTCAGTAAACGCAAAGAGCTGGCCCTGGTCTTCACTGGGCAGGAAGCCTTTGGGGATCGAGACGAACAGGACCGCCGTCGCGCCCAGAATCACAAAGGAGAAGAGCAGCACGATCAGCGGATGCGCCATGACTTTCTTCAGGCTCCATCGATAGCCGTTCAGCATGGCGTCGAAGACCGCTTCGCTTTTCTTGTAGAGATAGCCGTGACGCTGTTCGTGAGTGTTGCGCAGAAAACGGCTGCACAGCATGGGCGTGAGCGTGAGCGAGACAAAACCGGAAACCAGAATGGCCACGCCGATGGTGACGGCGAACTCATGCAGCAGCCGCCCGATTATCCCGCCCATAAACAGCACGGGAATAAACACCGCGGCGAGAGAAATGGTCATGGAGATAATGGTGAAGCCGATTTCCCGCGCGCCTTCCACCGCTGCCTGGTACGGGCGCTTGCCCATCTCCATGTGGCGGACAATGTTTTCCAGCATCACGATGGCGTCGTCCACGACGAAGCCAACGGTGAGCGTGAGCGCCATCAGCGAAAGGTTGTCCAGGCTATAGCCCAGCAGGTACATCACGGAGAACGTGCCCACAATCGACATGGGCAGCGCCAGGCTGGGAATGATGGTGGCGGAAATATTCCGCAGAAAAAGAAAAATCACCATCACCACCAAAGCCACGGTGAGCATCAGCGTGAACTTCACGTCGTTGACCGAGTTGCGGATGGAGACCGAACGGTCATACAGAATATTCAGCTTGATGCCCGCCGGCATCTGCTGCTGCATCTGCGGCAGCAGCTTTTTGATATTGTCCACCACTTCAACAGTGTTGGTGCCGGGCTGGCGCTGGATGGCGAGCACGATCGCGCGGTCGCCGCTGAACCAGCTTGCGGTCTTGTCGTTCTCCACGCTGTCAAAAACGTGCCCGACTTCATCGAGCCGCACCGGCGATCCGTTGCGGTAAGCGACGATCAGCGATTTGTAAGCCTTGGCCTCCAGCAACTGTCCGGTCGCCTGGACCGTGTACGCGGTGGATGTGCCAAACAGCGTTCCCGTGGGAAGGTTAACGTTGGCGTTGGTAATGGCGCTGGCGACTTCATCAATTCCGATCTGGTGGACAGCCAGCGCGCGCGGATCAACCTGCGCCCGCACCGCGTATTTTTGTGTGCCAAAGACCTGCACCTGGGCCACGCCGCTCACCATGGAGAGCCGCTGGGCTACGGTGGTTTGCGCGGCTTCGTCGACATCAGAGAGCCGCATTGTGGGCGCGGCCAGCGCGAGATAGAGCACCGGCTGGTCGGCGGGATTCACTTTCTGATACGACGGCGGCGACGGAAGCTCCGGCGGAAGCTGCGAAGCCGTCTTGGCGATCATGGCTTGCACGTCCTGCGCCGCGGCGTCAATGTTGCGGTCCAGCGTGAATTGCAGCGTGATGCTGGTGCCGCCCAGCGCGCTCGATGACGTCATGGAATCCAGGCCGGCGATGGTCGAGAACTGTTTTTCCAATGGCAATGCCACGGCGGCCGCCATAGTCTCAGGACTGGCGCCCGGCAATGACGCATTCACCTGGATGGTCGGGAAATCCACGTTCGGGAGATCGCTTACCGGCAACAGGCGGTATGCAAACACGCCGAAGATGAGGATCGCCGCCATGATCAGCGTGGTGGTGATGGGGCGCCGGATAAATAACTGTGTATTCATCGTTACGACCCGCTCTTGATGTCGACTTTGGCGCCGGGCGTCAGGCGCAGTTGGCCGTCGGTGACCACGCGCTGGCCGGGCTGCAGACCGGAGGCAATCACGGTGTCATCGCCCACGTTCCATCCCACTTTTACCGGCTGCTGTTTCGCCGTGAGGTCCTGGTTGATAACGTAAACGAAAGTTCCGTTCTGGCTGGTCTGAAGCGCCGCCGTCGGAATCACAATGGCATTCGGCTGCGATTTCAGTGTCAGGCCGACGTCAACAAATTGTCCGGGCCAGAGCACGTGCGCCGCATTGTCAAACGTGGCTTTCAGCTTGATGGTGCCAGTGGTGAGATCAACGGCGTTGTCGATGAACGTGAGCTTGCCCTGGAAGTGCTGGCTACTGCCCTGCGGCGCCGCGTCAACCTTCAACGGTTTTCCCGATGAATATTGCTTGAGTTCAGCAAGCTGTCGTTCGGGAATGGCAAAGGAAACGTAGATCGGCTCAATCTGGTTGATGGTGACCAGAATCGGCACATCATTGGCCTTCACCAGATTGCCTTCTTTCACGCCGATGTTGCCCGTGCGCCCGTTGATCGGGGAATAAATCGAGGTGTACTGCAAATTGATTTTGGCCGTTTCGACGGCGGCTTTGTCCGCTGCCACGGTTGCGGCCATGGCATTGGCGGCCGCGCCGGCCGCATCCACCTGCTGTTTGGAGACCACGCCTTGTTTGCCCAGACCGGCGTAGCGCTCGGCGTCGAGCTTGGAGTTCAATGCCTGGGCTTCATCCTTGGCCAGCGTGCCTTCGGCCTGGCGCAACGCGGCTTCAAATGGCGGGCGCTCAATCGTGAACAGAAGCTGGCCTTTCTTCACGAAGTCGCCTTCCTTAAAATGCACGCCCACCAGCTGGCCTGAAATCTGGGCCTTGATGGTGACGGTGGAAATGGCCTCAACATTGCCGATGGCCTGCAACTCCACCGGCATGGTGCGCGACGCCACGGTCGCCACCCTGACCGGTGCGCCCGCAGATTGAGGCTTGGCCGCCTGCACGGCGTCTTTGTTGCTGCATCCAAGGGCGAGAAGCAGCAGAGCCAGTGATGAAGTATGAAGAGCGTTTCTAGTTTTCATGGTTTGATCTTTTTCCTGGGCGCATGTGGTGTCCGTTGTGCCCGTTCGAGTTGGTCCGCGCGGCCGGGTTCTGCATGCCGTTCAGCCAGACTTCGGCAAGCGTGTCCGCCACCGTAGCCGGGTCGAATTTCTGATATTTGCTTCCGCCAAAAAGTTCCTGAACTAGGAAGTGATAGACCACCATCCCGAAAAAGCCCCGCGCTGACAGCAGAGGGTCCACGTGGCGGAAGGCGCCTTCGTGCACACGGCGACGAATGTACGCAGCCAGCGCCTCATAGTAGACAGCGACGAACGTGCGGAAGAAGCGCTGCGAGAGCCTGTGATTTTCCAAAGCCGTGAACCAGAGCAGCCGGGTCAGTTCAGCGTCACGGGCGTTGCGGGTAAGAAATTCGCGCGCGATGGCGGAGAAGACTTCAAAGTCGCTGCCGCCCTGCCCCAGAATGCTGTCAATTTTTTGCCGCCGGCCACGAGCGCCACATTGCTCTTCAATAATCGTCCAGTAAAGTTTCTGCTTGCTGGGAAAGTGGCGGAAGAGCAGCGCCTCATTGACGCCGGAGCGCTTAGCGATCTCGCGCGTCGTGGTGCCGCCATACCCTTTGCGGGCAAACAGCGCGGAGGCAGAACGCATGATCTGCCGGCGGCGGTCCAGGGCTGAAAGACGAACAGGCATGTGGGGGAAAAGCGAAGTAAGTAAACACTTACTTTATCAGTTAGACGAGCAGCACTCAAGATGGTAAGAGCGAGGCTGGTAAAGAAGTGTTAAGGCTGGTGGTTTCAGTCTTCGCGCAGACGGCGCACGTATTCATCGGCATGCTCGTCAGCCCAGAGATGCTTGCCGGAGCCGCGCAAGGCAAGCAGCGGGTCGGATTGCACGGCAGTCGATGGATTTGTCACCCGTGCTCTCCAATTTTTGTACAAACTCAGCAATGTGTTATACCAAGAAATATCTCGCCGCCAAAGAGCCGTAATAGAATAGCTCAGCTAAACCCTTCCCAGCGCCACGCAGAACCAGCCCTTGGCGTCAGTCCAGCTCTTCTCCAGCTTGAATCCGCTGCGCCGCAGCAGCCGCTCAACAGAGGACATATTGAACTTGTAGCTGTTTTCCGTGTGAATGCGCTCGCCCTGATCGAAATGGAAGCCGCGACCCAGGTCCTGCACCCAGACCGTCTGTTCATACACGCTTTCCAGGTGCATCTCAATGCGGGATTTTCTCCGGTTCCAGAAAGCGATATGCTCGAAGGCGTCCACGTCAAAGCTGCCGCCGAGTTCGCGGTTGATGCGCACCAGCATGTTCTTGTTGAAAGTGGCGGTCACGCCCTGAGTGTCGTTGTAAGCGGCGTTAAGAACATCAGCGTCTTTAATCAGGTCAAAGCCAATTAGCAGCGTATCGCCCGGCTGCAACGAGCGCCGGACGCTCTTCAGGAACGCTTCTGCTTCTGCCGGCTCGAAGTTGCCGATGGTGGAACCGATGAACAGCACGAGCTTTCGCCCAGGCAGCGAATTGAGAGCGGGCAAGCGATGGGTATAGTCAGCCACGATGGGGCTGACGCGCAGCCGCGGAAAATGTCCGTTCAAAGTGGCAAGTGCGCCTTGCAGTGCCGACGACGAGACGTCTACCGGGTAGAACTCGGCGCGCAGCTGCCGCCGCAACAGCGCCTCAATCAACAGGTGGGTCTTGCTGGCGCTGCCGGCGCCCAGTTCCACCAGAGTCAAATTGTCTCCCGCCTGGCGCACCATTTCGCCGGCAAATTCTTTCAGGATCGCGCGCTCGGTGCGTGTGGGATAGTACTCGGGCGTTTCCGTGATCCGATCAAACAGCCGCGAGCCTTCGGCATCGTAAAAAAGCTTGGGTGGAAGACGCCGGGGGCGCGCGCTCAGGCCGCTGAGAACGTCGTCCGCGATCGGGCTGACTAGGACTGCCGGTTTGTTAATTGCCGTCATCAGCCAGCCTTATGCCGGAAAATTGCCAGCGCGTCTCCGGCGGGAAAAAGTTGCGATAGGTGGCGCGAATGTGGGAGCGCGGCGTTGCGCAGGAGCCTCCGCGCAGCACCATCTGCCCGCTCATAAACTTGCCGTTGTATTCGCCCAGCGCGCCGGCCGCCGGTTTGTATCCCGGGTAGGCCAGGTAGGCGCTCGCCGTCCACTCCCAGACATCGCCAAACATCTGCGTGGGCTGGCCATCTTCAGGCGCGGGCGGGGCGGCCTCAGGATGAAATTTTCCGTTCTCCAGCAAATTGCCCTGCACCGGCAGCTTTTGCGCGGCGACCTCCCATTCAAATTCGGTGGGCAGGCGCGCGCCGGCCCAGCGCGCGAAGGCGTCGGCTTCGTAATAGCTGACGTGGCAAACCGGCTCGGCTTCTTCCACCCTGCGCTGGCCGGAGCAGGTGAACTGGAACCACTGGCCGTTCACCTTCTCCCAATAGAGCGGCGCGTTCCAGTGGTGTGTCTGCACGGCCTTCCAGCCGTCAGAGAACCATAGCTCAGGGCGCGTGTAGCCGCCATCTTCGATGAACGAGAGGTATTCGCCACACGTTGCCAGCCGCATGGCAAAACGGAAAGATCGGACAAAAACTTTGTGGCGCGAACCTTCGTTGTCAAAATAAAACCCATCGCCTTCAGCGCCGGGGTCCCCAGAGTGCGCCGGGGTTGCGCGCGCTGGGGTGGAAGCGCCGATATCGTAAAGCCCTTCGGGGTAAAGCTGGGGCCGTTGCTGAGGCGCCGCGATTGATGGTGCTTCTGCTGATGCAGGCTGGTATGCCGGGCGCAGCGGGTTGCTCCAGAATGCGTGCTTGATGTCGGTGACAATCAGCTCCTGGTGCTGCTGTTCATGGTTCAGGCCCACGACAACCAGTTTTCGCGCCGCATCGGAAATTCCCGGCTGGAGAAGCTTGTGCATGTGCTCGTCGATATGGGCCCGGAACTTGCGCACTTCATCCAGACTGGGGCGGGAGAAGGTGTTGCGCAACGCTTTGTCCGGCTGTTGTCCCACGGCGTTGTAATACGAATTGAAGAGGTCGCGAAAGTGCGGATGAAACGCGCGATAACCGGGGAGATGTGCGGAAAGGATAAACGTCTCAAAGAACCAACTGGTGTGCGCCAGATGCCACTTGGCCGGGCTGGCCTCCGGACAGGATTGCACCATCTGGTCTTCCGCGCTCAGGGGCGCGGTGAGAGCGTCTGTCTGTTGACGCACTGCCATGTAGTGGGCGGCCAGCGCGGCTGCGGTCCGCTCCTCGGCTGAAGCCGGGGGGAAAGTCAAGACAGACTTCAAATGAGCCATTTAGGTCTCCTGAAAGCCCAGTACAGCCAGGGCAAACATGGTAAACGGTCAGGCCGCAAATTGCACCCAGGCCCGCTGCAAGAGCGGTTCCCATAGGATGCAGGAATACCGGGAAAGTTTCACCCTTTGGGCGGGTTGCGGTGGTGTATCTTCTGAAGTGTATGTCCGCCTCGCGCACCATTTTCCACGTCGATATGGACGCTTTTTTCGTGTCCGTGGAAGAGCTTTTCAATCCCGCACTGAAAGGCAAAGCCGTGGTGGTGGGCGGGCAGAAGGATGAGCGCGGCGTGGTGTCCGCGGCTTCCTATGAAGCGCGAAAGTTCGGCGTGCATTCCGCCATGCCGCTGCGGACCGCGGCCAAGCAGTGTCCGCATGCCATTTTTGTCGATGGCCACATGGAGCTTTACCAGGAATATTCACAAAAGGCCCGCGAGGTCCTGCATGACTTCTCGCCCATGGTGGAGATGGCATCCATTGACGAAGCCTATCTCGACATGACCGGAACGGAAAGGCTCCATGGGCCGCCGCTGCTCTCTGCCCACAAGCTGCACCAGCAGATGAAGGAGCGCACCGGCTTGAACTGCTCCATCGGGATTGGCAGCTCAAGGCTGATGGCGAAAATCAGCTCGGACAAAGCCAAGCCCAATGGCGTCCTGTATGTTTTGCCGGGACAGGAGCAAAGCTTTCTGGCGCCCCTGGACGTGGGAAAGATTCCCGGCGTAGGCAAAGTGACCAAAGCCAGGCTGAACCAGATCGGCATCGCGCACATCGGCGACCTGCTGAAAGTGGACGAGAACATCCTGGAAGAAAACTTTGGCAAGTGGGGGCCTGCGCTGGCCGGCAAGGCCCGTGGTGAAGATGCGGGCGCATGGTTTGACGGCGAAGTCGGCGATGAATGGCAGGCCAAGTCCATCAGCCACGAACATACGTTTGGCCACGATACCGCCGAACTCGCCAGGCTTGAATCCACGCTCGCCCACCTTTCAGAGAAGGTGTGCCGGCGATTGCGGGAGCAGAATTTCTCCGCGCGCACCATCCAACTCAAACTTCGCTATACGGATTTCAGCACCATCACGCGCGCCCAATCAGTCGCGAACCCGACACAGATGGACACGGAAGTCTTTGCCACCATCATGAAGCTCTTTCATGACAATTGGGAACAGGGGCGAGCGATTCGCTTGCTCGGCGTGCAGGCCTCCAACTTTGAAGACCGGCCGGAACAGATGGACCTGCTGGAGGGCGATCGCCGGCAAAAATGGGCGCGCGCCCTTTCCGCTTCTGATCGCCTGCGTGACAAGTACGGAGATTCTGCGATCTTCCTGGCCAAGACCATGGGAGGCACCTTCCGCGAACGAGTGCATGAAAATCCCGCAGAAAAACCGGAAAAGAAAAGGCCCTGATGTTGCTAAGCCGCTCCTGGTGTGCCGGCGGCGCTCTCCTTAAATAGAAGGAATTCCTCAATCCTGAAAACGTAATTCTTTGAGTTATCTGTGGAAAAACATTCCAAAAAGGCTTAAAGTCGCTTCTAAAGCAATCATTCCTGTCGCCATAGGGGGCAGGGTCGCCGGCCCTATTCTGCCAGGGACTCTACAGGGAGCAGTAGGCATGTCTCCAGGGATCGAATCTTACATTGTTTTCACCGTGATGGTTGCGCTTTTTGCGTGGATCTACGCTCACGACCGTCACCCCCGAGTCAGGCTGTGGCTGCTGGGCTGGATTGCCGTACTCCTGCACTTTGTCGGTCCTCCTCTGCAACATGCCTCCATCATTTCTGGCGGCCAATCGGTATGGATCACGACCGCCCTTTTCCAGTTGGCAGGCACTTTTTTCCTGCTCTCGGTATCTGAGGTTTTTGCCACACTCCGCAGGCGCCTGGCTTTCCTGGTCGCTATCAGCCTGGCTGCCCAGGTCTATCTCGCTGTCTTGATCGCCGGCATCCAGCAGAGATGGGTTTTTATTGCGCTGCTGCTCGTCAGTACTCTGTTTGGGCTCTTTCAGGCTATCAAGTTTTATGGATGGCGAAGCCCTTACTTATATACGTTGGGTCTGTTGCTGCCCTATGCAGGATGGGTCATTTGGCGGGCAAAGTCCGGCGACTTCTGGCAAGGCCTATACTTTTATATGTTTGGCTTCTTTGCCGTTACCGGAATGGCTTACTACCGCCATTTTCGGCGCTTTACGCCCGGTGTGATCTTTACGGCGATCTCTTTCTTCGCCTGGGGCTGCATTGCTCCGGTGGGAAACGCTCTTTATTTTGCTCATCACATTGGCCCCGGCCCAGGGAGCTTCTTCTGGGAACTGCCCCGGTTTTTCGTGGCCTTTGGAATGATCCTGACTCTGCTTGAAAACCAGACAGAAGTGGCGAACACCGTGGCGCGCCAGTATCAGGCGCTTTTTGAAAACAACCTGGCCGCCGTCTTTGTCTCCACCTATGAAGGCAAGTTGCTGAAGTGCAACAACGCGTTCCTGAGGATGTATGGCTTTGATTCCAAGGAGGAGGCGCTGGCGCAGCCGGCCGTTTATCTCTATCCCCACGCTTCCGACCGCGAACAATTCCTTACCGATTTGAGCCGGCATGGCAAAGTGTTGAATTACGAATGCACGCAGAGAAAGAAAGATGGGACCTTGCTCTGGAACCTCAAAAGCGCCACTCTGGTGACTGATGTCAACGGTAACCGCTTCATTGAGGGCACCACAATGGACATTACCGAGCGCAAGCGGAGCGAGCTCGCGCTCAAACAATCGGAAGAGAGATTTGCCACCATCTTTCGCCAGAGCCCGGTCGGCTGCGGCATTCTCTCGATGGACGGGATTTTTCTCAACGTCAATGACAACCTGTTGCGCATGCTGGCCTTGCCGGCGGAAAAGGTGATCGGAAAAAGCGCCATCGACCTGGGCTTTTGGCGGTCGCAACAGCAGCGCGATGAGTTCTACCAGAAACTTCACGCGGAAGGCTCCATACAGAACCTGGAAATCAGATTCAAAGACGCAGCCGGCACGGACCACGTGGGCCTCTATTTCGCCACGCTGGTGCGCATCGGCGACAAGGAATGCATTTTTGGCATGCAACTGGACCAGACCGAAGAGCGCGAGATGGAAGCCAAGTTTCTTCAGGCGCAAAAAATGGAAGCCCTGGGACGGCTGGCGGGCGGCGTGGCCCACGATTTCAACAATCTGCTGGGCGTGATTGGCGGGTACGCGGAGTTGCTGGAATCAAAACTGGAAACCAGCGAGAACATGCGCCGTTATTGCGCCAAGATTATCGACACCACGCAACGCGCCAGCGGCCTTACGCGCCAGTTGCTCACTTTCAGCCGTAAAGAGATCGTCCGGCCCATGCCTCTCCAAACCGGCAAGGCCCTGATGGAGTTGACTACTATTTTGCCGCGCCTCATCGGCGAAGACATTGAACTGGTTGCGGACCTTCGCGCAACCGGGACCGTGGTGATCGACAAGACTCACTTTGAGCAGATTATCTTTAACGTCGTAATCAACGCGCGCGACGCCATGCCCGATGGCGGACAATTGTTCATTGAAACCGAAGACGTTCTCCGTCCGGTCCTCACTGCCACCGGCAGCGTCACTATTGGCCAGTACGTTGCTATTCGCATTCGCGATACCGGCATCGGCATGGACGAAAAGACGCGGCTGCACGCCTTCGAGCCTTTCTACACCACCAAAGAAGTCGGGCGCGGCACCGGCCTGGGACTCGCCACCGTTTACGGCATTGTTCAGCAGTGCCAGGGAGAGATCAGCATCGACTCCAGCCCGCGCAAGGGCACGCAGATCAATATCATGCTGCCGGTCACCACCGCCGAGGAATCCCTCGCCAGTGAAGGTCCAATGCATGAAATGCAGAAGGGTCAGGGCAACATTCTTCTGGTAGAAGATGAAGTCGAGTTGCTCAACGTGAATTCCGAATTCCTGACCTCTCTGGGTTACAAGGTTACTTGCGCCGGCAGCGGGCCTGAAGCGCTGCAACTGGCCGCAGCCGCCGGACAGATTGATTTGGTGATCAGCGATGTTGTCATGCCCAAGATGAATGGACGTGAATTTGCCGAACGTCTCCTCCAGCTTCGCCCCAACACCAAACTGCTCTACGTCTCCGGGTACGCGGACGACGTGCTCCTGAACTCCGGCATTCCCACGCAGGGGATGCTCTTCCTGCAGAAACCCTATTCCCTGCGGCAACTTGCCAGCACGGTGCAATCATTGCTGTCCGTCTCGCCTCGCCCGGTATGAGGTACACGTCGCCAAGGGGCCTGCCAGATCACTTGGATTGCGCGCTCTCCGGCTGGTGAGGGCTGCTTATCCGGCGCGCGGGCGCAGCACCCACTGCGCCACAAAACACATCAGCGCCAGCGCCCCCACAATCATGCCGCCGATCATCCAGCCCATGCCCGCCCAATCCACGTCGCCCATGCGGTTCCCGATGTCGGCCGGCACATCGTTGGCGGTGATGCGCGGCCCAACCACGCAGAGCAGAAGACTGAGCGCCAGCAAGATCCAGGCGGCTGCCAAAAGCCTGGGCCGGGTCCGGTCAAGCTGCGGCTCCGGCTTGGTGGTCACGCGCTCCTTTCTACCAGTTCCGGCTCCTCCACCGCTTGCGCCTTTACCTTCATCGGCAGCCATCCGCGCACCAGAATGTAGAGCACCGGAATAATAAACAGGTTCAGGAAGGTGGAAACAATCATTCCTCCAAACACTGTGGTGCCGACGGAGTGGCGTCCGGCGGCGCCCGCGCCGCTGGCAAAGACCAACGGTAGCACTCCGAGGATGAATGCAATCGAGGTCATCAGGATGGGCCGCAGCCGCAGCCGTGCCGCTTCGATCGCTGATTCCACCAGCCCCATGCCTCGGTGCTGCAATTGTTCGGCAAACTCTACGATCAGAATCGCATTCTTGCTTGCCAGTCCAATCAGCATCACCAACCCGATCTGGCAATAGACGTCATTCTGCAATCCGCGCCACGACTGCAACAGCAGCGCGCCCAGCACGGCCATAGGTACCGCCAGCAGAATAATGAACGGCAGTACAAAGCTTTCATACTGCGCGGAAAGGGTCAGGTAAACCACCAGCAGGCCGAGCCCAAACAGCATTACGGTTTGCGCGCCGGATTGTATTTCCTCCAGCGAAATCCCTGTCCACTCAAACGAATAGCCCTGATGCAGGACCTCTTTT
>Ga0209647_1002289_pt1 | contig 15573 bp, 14 predicted proteins | sample GraSoi_2013_60cm_FD_185827 | JGI IMG/M metagenome (GOLD analysis project Ga0209647, IMG submission 185827) | Grasslands soil microbial communities from the Angelo Coastal Reserve, California, USA - Sample 9_17_2013_60cm (SPAdes) (version 2) | ecosystem: Environmental > Terrestrial > Soil >...
GAGGCAGGCTATGCTCTCGTCCATCAGGCAGTTGCCACCCAGGACTACCTCTTCAGTGGCTCTGATCTGGCCCCTCGTGACCTGACGCAATGGCGAATGCTCAGAAAGCAGGTCGACTACCGGCATGAAGCCCGACGTGAGCACTCTCGTTTTCGGAAAGACCCTGAACACTACCTACGTGCTCTGGAAGAGCAGTTATCCCAGAGAAAAATGCGGTCCTGGAAAAAAAATCCCGTTACCATCGTCTTAAGAGCGATCGTGAAACTGAGTTGTGTTTATATACACCATCGTTTCATTATTGCTGAACATACCCTGTCATTATGTAATCGACGTACGCTTGTAGACTGACATCTTGAGCAAATTTACTCACATTCAGAAAGGAAAAATCGCAATGGCAGAAGCAGAAAGATTTCCCGGATCATTCGGTCCCTGGCGGTTCATCGCCAATGGTGTTGAGGGGAAAATGACCCTCCAGGATGATGGGAACGGCAACCTCAGCGGCACTATCGATGAAACTCAACAACTGCTCGGCTTCTGGGATGCAAACCAGCATAAGGTCACGTTCCTGAGGATCGTAGATCCCACGGACCCGTCTACTGTCCAGGTCTATAGCGGATACCTCTTCTCATATGGAGAGCCCGTAGACATTATTGTCTTTACGTTGACGGGAAGCTATCAGGCGTTCTCAGATTCAGGAGTCACTGCCCAACGTAACATGTTTGGATGGAGCGCTTCAATGTCACGCCCGGTTTAAGTCGAGGCATGGTATGCAGATATAGCGTACAGAGATGATTACACCACTACGCTCACTCTGCTCCTGCCGAATATCAATCTACCGGGACCGACAGGACAAGTCTTCTTTGAAGCGCCGGTCATCTGGACGACCCATCGAGACACTATTGGCGGCCCAGGCCTTGTGAAGGGAGCGGTGGAGAGCTATGAGGTCCTGGTGCTGAATGGGAGTGCCTGGGCTATTCAGGTGTAGCAGTGCTTCAATTGCCTACAGATAGCTGCTGTTTTTGGGCTGGACATCTCTCTCCAGGCATGTTGTCGTTTTAGATTGTTCCCGTAGTCTCTGCACTTTAGAGCAAACACATTCGTGAACCAGGAAGCCACACGCAGAAAGGAGCAGATACCTCATGCCAGGTGAGAACAGGCTCGAATATGACCTCGCAGGGGATGGAGCTCACATTACCTACACGCAAGTCACTATGAATGACGATGATCCGATGCAGTCGCAGACGCTGAGCTATCAGGCTCCCGATGAACAGGGCACCTGGAGCGGAAACGCTCTTCACTTCCAAACGAGCGAACTGGGCACTCTGCTCACGGTAACTCTGCAAATCATCCAGGTCATGGGAGAAGAGACGAAGCTGACTTTGTTCTTGCCAGAGCTTGGGCCGAAACTCAGTCCGAGGTCGGTGCCGGTCCAGACCATAGCGATCAGGACAAAAAGAGTCGATCCGACTATCGGTCCTCCCGCCACAGAGCAGATGCAGACTTATCAGGTCTACCATCTTGAGGGGACGCGCACATTCTCTATGTTTCCGTGAAGAAGGGTACGACTCTTCAGTCGGCGGCATGAGGTTTGCATACACGTGTATGCAAACCTCAGCTTTCGAAAGTCAACCAGCGATGGGTTATTCATTCGGCGGCAGGAATTGCTGCCTCAATTGCTGCCTGTTCTGCCAGTTTAGGTCGGGTGAAAGGAAAACTTTTGCCAGGAAGAAACCTCAACCAAAATCTGGTACTTTCCTACCATTTTTTGTCGTTCTATGCGAATTAGTAGAGTTCATATGCTACTATCACACCGTAGTACCAAATGTGTTCAAAGTGTATCACCATATTTCATAGAATTCCATAATGATCCATACCAGGCTTCTGCTCTCTCATGAACGTGTTGTCAAAGACATGAACGCCGATTGAGAAGATGTGAAGTAGTCATACACTAGATGCACAAAACTATCAGAGAAGCAGATACATTTCTAGCAGGCATATTGACAACTGGACGATGGGAGAAGCAGACAATAGGAAAAATGTCATTATGATGGCAAGTTGAACGGCGCTACACTTCCGCAGCACGGCATATCTCTTTATTTGACTCGCGCTTCCAGCTAGAAGGAGAAGTTCTCATGCGAAAGCAATCAGGCAAGATATCTATTTATCGGTCAGGGCGCCGACGTTTCTCGCCCCGGGCACTCTTGGGCATCATGGTGCCAGCTATCCTGGTCATGATAGCAGTGGTAAGCTTGGCAACGCCAAAAATATTTTCTTCACATGCGGCAGATGGGAAACACCAACCACATCAACAGCAGCAAATGATCAACTGCACGCTAACTGTGCCTGCCAACCCATTGACAGCACAAGGACTTGCAACACCTTATCAGCTTGGTGGGGGATGCGATGAGGCAAATAAAATGCAGGCAGCGTTTGTTCAGGGAGCAGTTATTGATCCTGCCGGCAACATTTCGATCTATAACCCCCTTGTCGTCAATCAGGATCAACAACCAGCGGCAGCACCGGTCATGCCCAATATTCCAGCAGGATCAACTGTGGGAATCTGGTTCGGTTTCAATGGTAACAACCTCACCCTCCGAGGCATGAAAGGTAGCTTGAGGCAAGGCAACTGCGTCAATGGTACCAACGACTCTATCTTCGGGCAATTCGCTTACTGCAATGCACCGGCCTTCTTCCAGGCAGCCAATGCCGCAATGGCAGCAGGCAAGATCAACCCCAATCCTACTAACGCAGCATTAGGGACAGGGAAAGATGGGCTCACTTGCCCTAGTGTACGTGATTTTGGGGTCGTTGACCAGGATCAGAGTGATAATGTGACAACCACCTATGTGATAAATGGTACACTGCAGGCCAATGGCAGTGACAACCGCCTGCTGGATGTGGCTCTGGATGGAGCACTTGGCTGTACACCGCTCATGGCGCCTGATCTCGCTCACCCTGGGCAGATGACCACAGCATTGCCACTCAACGAGCTACAGGCAGCAGCGCAGCAAGCAGCGCCTCTAGCTCTTGTGCCAAGGGGTGATCCTATGACACTGGTGAACGCCAATCCTAACGCAAGGAAGACAAATCTCTATCGCATAGGAGTGGATCAGCCAGCTGTAGGGGCTTCGGATGGTGGCAACACCACTACCTACTGCCGAAATCTCCGGAAAATTGCACCACAACGTATGGTGACAGACGCCCTTTTTACAGGTGCGGCGAATTCACCTGACCCGGCAGCGGCCAATTCGCTCTTCACTTTCATGGCACAGCGTTTCCAGACCACCTTTGAAGGGCCACTTGGCACTGGCCTCCAATGTACTGCACCAAACCAGGGCCCTGTTCAGGCACAGAAAGATGCCAATGGTGTCGCCATCTCTGCTATCATTACCGTGAATGGTCAAGCCCAATGCTTCGATAATATGGGCAATAAAGTGGCTATGACTGTATGTATGAACAATGCCAATGGCGGGAATAATGCCAACAACAACAATGGCAATGGTAATAGTAAATGGTAATGGCAATGGCATGAATAATGCCAACAACAACGACAACGGCAATGGCATAAATAATGCTAACAACAACACTGGCAATGGCATGAATAATGCCAACAACAACACTGGCAATGGCATGAACCAGTAGAGCCAGGGTTAACAAAACCCAGCTCCTGCAGCCTGTCAGGGCTCTGCTGGCGAACGACACAAGGCTACCCCCCCCGGGCGCGGACTTTAGGAATGGGGGGCAATTCCCGCCCTACTATAGACGGGATGGCTTGAGAGGCTCTTTCGTCTATAGTAGGGGCATCCCCTTGCGGGTGCCCTGGCCCTTTGAACCCCGCTAAATTCCGCGCATATAAGGATACATATGGAGAAGCTCTTCCGCTTGTTATTCAGTTGACCAGGTATATCTCCTATTTAGCGACTTCGGTGAAACGATGGATGCGAGGATCAATGAACTGGTCAAACTCGTCATAGCTAGGACTCGAAAATTCGGAAACGATAGCTCCTTCGTCTCCCGCCTGGAACCAGTGCCAGGTGTTCGGCGGGATCGTGTACTGGTCCCCGGGATGCAGTTCGATCTCATGAAAGATCGTGTAGTACGGTTCGCTACCTTCCGGTACACGGGCCTGGATAGCCTGACTCGGCTCGCCTTCTACGTAGAGCCAGACCTTGCCCCAACGGCAGCGAAAGGTCTCTTGCTTGCCTGGATTGGTCTCGCTGAGCGGTGGATGGCGATGCTGTGCGCAGGTCTGACGGGGCGTCATGACAAGCTCTTTAGCGCAGTAACGATCATTGTTGATATAAATGACAAGTTGCAGACCTGTGCGCTCCAATTCGCTCAGGCCAAAGTCGACCACCTCGATCTGCGTCTGTTCTTGCGATGTCAACACAATACCAGCCTGAGCTAATGTCTGCGTTACCCGCTCTTGCATCTGTTGTACCTGACTTTGAGTTAACATTGCTGATACCTCCTCAGCTCACTTGACTACACTATCTGAAATCCTTTGCGTTCTCGTCGTGGGTCGTAATGTGCACCTCCTCCGGCGCCTCATGAATCTGTTTGATCACCTGAGCGTATTCAGCACCAACCATCAAACCCACCACTTCATTCTCATTGGACTCACTGATCCGGCGTTCACCGGCTTTGCTGCCGCGACGCATCACGATCACCCGGTCCGCCACAGCAAAGACATCCTGCATATTGTGGCTAATCAGGATGACAGGAACGCCTTGACTGCGCAACGTGCGTATCAGTTCCAACACTTTGAGTTGCTCTGGTACACCCAGTGCGGCAGTTGGCTCGTCCATGATCATTAAATGGGCGTTCCAGTACACAGCACGGGCAATGGAGACGGCCTGGCGCTGGCCGCCTGAGAGTTGGCGGATAGGATTGCGCAATTCTGGAATGCGGATATCCAGTTGATCGAGGACCTGGCGTGACTCGCGCAGCATAAAGGCGCGATCAAGCACTCTAAAAATGCCCAGTTGATGGCGCATTCTCTCGCGACCCAGGAAGATGTTTGCACCGGCATCGAGATTTTCGCACAGAGCCAGGTCCTGGTAGATGGTTTCTATCCCGCGCCGTCGTGCTTCCAGCGGCGTAGCGAACGATACCACTTCACCATTAAGGAGAAGCTGGCCGCCATCGGGTTTATAGACGCCAGAGATCATTTTGATGAGCGTTGACTTTCCCGCACCATTGTCTCCCAGGAGTCCTACCACTTCTCCGGGGTAAATGTCCAGGCTGACATGATCTACTGCGACCAGGCCACCGAAGTGTTTATAGAGATCTCTGACTTGTAAGATAGGTTGTACATCAGCCATCGTGTGTTTCTCCTGTTCCTCGCTTAACTGCGCTCAATCAGCTGCTTTTTCGCCTGATCGACAAGAACGGCCAGGATAATCACCGCGCCCACGGCGATGAACTGCCAGAACGGATTAATACCCAGAAAGATCAGGCCATTCTGGATGATCGCGATAATCAGCGCGCCGATCACCGTGCCGAGGATGGTCCCCTCACCACCGAAGAGCGAGGCGCCACCGATAATCACCGCTGCGATGGAGGTGAGGAGGAGCGGATCACCCACGTCTGCAGCTCCGTTGCTGAAACGCACCGTGTAGAGCACACCCGCCAGGGAGGCCAGGAGCGCCGAAAGCATATAGATCAGAATGGTGTGACGAACTACGGGGATGCCCGCGCGCCGCGCAGCCTCTTCGCTTCCCCCAACAGCGTAGGTATGCCTTCCAAAGCGTGTCTGCGAGAGCAGCCAGGCACAGATAAGGACCACAACGACCAGCAGAATCAAGGGAAAGGGCAGCAGTTGAATAATCTGACTGGGACGTACTCCCTCTAGATTTGAGGGCTGCTGGAAGAAGCTGAAACGTCCATCGGGCAGGAGGTAAAGGAGGTACCCGTTGCCGATCTGGCCAATGCCATTCGTCTGAATACTGACAGGTTGTCCGCCGGAGAGAATAAAGCCCGCACCACGAGCTATACCGTACATACCCAGCGTGACAATGAAGGGCGGCACACGCAGCCGCGCAATGACCAGGCCGTTTACCAGGCCAGGAATGAGGCCAACGACCAGGCCGACAGCCAGGCCGGCCAGCACCACAACGAATAGTGGCGCGCTGCCCCCCATGCGGCTCATGACCAGGGCCGCGGCAACTGAGGCCATGCCCATCACAAAGCCTACCGAGAGATCGATGCCTCCTGAGAGAATGACGAAGGTCTGACCCAACGCCATAATCAATACCAGCGCCATGTCAGCCCCAATAGTTTGGAAGTTAAAGAGGTTCAGGAAGCCCTGCCCGGTGAGAGAGAAAAAGATGATCAGCACAAGCAGAAACAGCCACGACCATCCCCTACTTACGATATCAAGTGGTCTTAGAGCTGTCTTCCCTGGCTGATCCTGTTTTGCTTCCGCTGCAGCTACATTAGACACTTTCATGGCTTTCTCCTGTGCCGGTGGCTTCTTGCCACCGGCAAGCTAACTAGCTACTCTTATAGATGGCGGCCTGCGAAGCTGGATCGTTCACATTGGTTTTGTCGATGACGACGTAGCCTGTAGCGACGCGCTTCTGAATAGAACTGGTTTTACCAGTCAGAGCGTACACTCCGTATTGAACGGCGGTGCTACCCATGTCAGCCGGTTTCTGGGCAATGACCAGGTCGACCGCGCCGTTATTGAGGTCAGTGATCGCCTCCTGAGGCGCATCAAAATTCGCGATCTTGATCTGCCCCTGCTTATTGGCATTCTTGACGGCCTGGGCTGATCCCTCAGCGCTGAACAGGTTGGTGCCAAAGATGCCATTGACTTGTGCTCCCTTGCTGCTGGATAATAACGCCGAGACTTGCTGTGAAGCGGTTGCAGCGCTATCGTTGTCATAATTCGAGCCAACGAGCGTCACCACCCCATTGGTAGCTTGAATCGCCTGCTCACATCCCTGTTGCCGCTGATCGGTGGTACTGATACCAGGAGTCACATTTTCAATGTAAATGCCGCCTTTATTGCCGATGGCTTTGATAAGAGCCTCCCCAGCGATCTTGCCTCCCTGGACATTATCGGAGCCAATGTAGGATAGCGGGAAGGTCACAGGACCACTTGTATAGTTGCCATTGCCAATAAAGGTATCGACGGAAATGACCTTGATGCCCGCGTCATTCGCACGCTGCAATGGCGCGATCATGGCTTGCTTATCGCATGCCGCGATAATCATCACGTCCACCTTCTTTGCAATATAGGCATCAACGATAGGGGCCTGGAGGGTCGCACTGAACTGAGCGGGTCCATCCACGAGGAGCTTCACCCCGAGTTTATCCGCCATCGCCTGCGCGCCTTTCTGCATAGTGACGTAGAAGGGATCGCCCTTGACGCCCTGTATCAGTACGAAAGTGTAGCTCGGAGAGGTAGAGCCAGGGGTTGAGGTGCTGCTTCCACATGCTGCCAGCAGGCCACCTCCGGCGAGGACAGCAGCGGTTCCAACCATAAATTCACGGCGACTAAGGGATTTCTTGCCAAGTTCTGTGTCTTCCATCTCAAGTTTCTCCTTGTAAATAATACATACAAACGACGTTCTGATTAAAGTCCGCTATGACAATAATAATGAATGCCTCCTTTCCTCTCTGAAGAAGTTCTATCAAAGCCGTTTGAGAGGTGATTATTTGAGGACACCTCGTTTCCCGGCAGGGTCGGTCGTCTTGCACTCCCACTTTTGATTACGCTTCAAGCGGATGTGATATCACATGCTTTCTGCTCAAATGAATAAGCGACGAGCTGGCAGATACGTTTGCTCATAGATCGTGTTGTAGATCTCGACCGCCTGCGCGTCAGGCTCATAGATCTGAACTGTGTGCAGGACCGCAGATGCTGCCTCCTCGCCTGAGTGAAATATATTCGCACCCATGCCCGCGAGCAATGCTGCACCGGTTGCTGCTGCCTCAGTAATCTGAGGTACCTTGATCGGGCAACCGGTTATTTCTGCCTTGATCTGTAACAATGGTGTAGCTTGAGTCGTGCCGCCAATCACAGTGATTTCGGGCTGAGGGGGTGCGATGCCAAGGTTACAGAGCATCTCCGTATTATCGCGCAGCCAGAAAGCGAGGCCTTCCATCAGTGCACGCACCAGTTCTGGACGATTGTGAGAAGGTGTCAGGCCAAGAAAGGCTCCGCGTGCTGAGCTTTGTCGATACGGCGTGCCGGAACCTAGAAAGGAGGGTAAAATGGTAGCCCCACGTGAGCCAGGAGGTATTTCTGCAGCTTCACGTAGCGCCTGGGCAAAGATCTCTGAAGAGACGGTTCCCTGTTTTCCCTGGCCATAGAGCAAGGTCACAATCCATTCGAGTGCGCCCCCGGCGAAGTCCAGCATTCCCAGGGTAGCGTATATATTCTGTATGACATACGCATAACTGGTGCAACCTGCTGCCAATAGTTCCCGACTGGGACGGAATGCATTGCTCACTGCCAGGACAACGCTAGCTGTACCCATTGACTCAAGCAGCTGGCCTGGGTGTGTCACTCCTGTGGCTAACGCGCCACAGAGATGATCATGTCCACCTGTACTGACAATTGCTTGGTGTGGTAAACCTGTCTTTTCAGCAACTTCTTTGCACACGGTACCAATGGCGGTTCCACTGGGAAAAGCGGGCGAGAACCACTCAGCAGGCAGGGCTGCCTGCTGGAGGAGTGGTTCTGACCAGGTGAGCGTGCGTTGATCAAAAAGCATTGTGCGTGAGGCGATGCTATAATCAGTAGCAAAGCTCCCACTCAGCTTCCACAACACAAAATCCTCAATACTTAACCAGTGATGGATACGTTCAAATACCTGTGGGACGTGATTGCGTAACCAGAGCAGCTTATTCACGCCAAACATTGGATGTGGAATCTGTCCGGTAATATCAAAAATGCGCTCTTGGCCAACCGTGTCCTCCCACCACTGTGCCTCTGCGACCGCACGCTGGTCGTACCAGGCAATGGCAGCGTGCAATACGGTTCCTTCAGCATCTACGGGGAATGCTGACTCCCCCATGCTGGCAACAGAGATGGCACCAATGCGTTCAGGTCGCTCACAGTGCTCAACAGCGGCTTGAATGCTCTGGAGGACTGTCCCCCATAAGTCTTCCGCGTCAAATTCGCTCCACTCCGCCACTGGATGGCGTACTATACTGCGGCAGCTGCCGACAGCACAGATACGCCCAGTCTCTACATCGAAAATGACAGTCTTGGTATTCGTTGTGCCAACATCGATGCCAACGAGGTACATTTTGATACTCCTTCGTATACTCATGCTCACCGTGTGAAGATAAGAGCTGTTCCTCCGCGAACACCTTCTTGATACTACGTATTACGGTTTATTGATGGAGATTACCTGCTCTCATGCAAAATATGCAGTGCTTCATCCACACCGACATCATGGTGGACGAGAGCCACCAGAGCTTGTGTCATACCTGTGGGGGATGGGGCTTGCCAGACGTTACGACCAATGACGACACCGGCAGCACCCGCATCCAAAGCGCCACGAATCGATGCCAGGAATTCCTGGTCACTATGCGTTTTCGGACCTCCTAATACCAGTACTGGCACATAGCACGAGCGAATGACCTTCCTAAAGCTTTCGCTTTCACCTGTATAGAAGGTTTTCACAATATCGGCCCCGTTCTCGGCGGCCATGCGGCTTGCGTCTGCCACTGGACCTATCGCACGAGCAGCAGGATGCTCCTCGAAACCATATGGCAGAGCCTCAGCCATGACGGGGATGTTCCAGCGATGAGCTTCTGTGGCCAGGCGAGGGAAATACATTGTCGAACCATGACCATTCACAACGCCTGGGATATACATGGCAGTGGCAGCATCAGCCCCTGTTGTGAGAATATCATCAACTCCTATAATGAGTTCTCGTGGCTGTTCCAATAAAGGCGAAGTGGCACCATCACAGCGTATCATCAAGCCGATATCTTTGAGCTGCTTGCTAAAATGCCGGGCAATGCCAATGCTGGTCAGAATCGCGTCAGCGCCACCAGCTATCACTTGCTCCAGTACCTTCTCCGGGTTTTCAAACCCCGCGACAGCACCATCAGTAGTTCCATGATCCATTGCGATAACCACGGATCGTCCATCCGCGCCAAAGAGTCGATGAAAGCGTCGACCTAAAAGTTCGCTCATAAATTATCCTTCTTTCTCTTTTCAATAAAAAGTACAAAGAGTCGATGAAAGCGTCGACCTAAAAGTTTACTCATAAAATATCCCTCTTCCCCCCTTTATTATGCTGATGAACTAAATAATCTAGGACAGCCGTAGGGGCCGATTTATCGCGCCCAGCGCCGATTTATCGGCCTCCCATGGCTGTTCCAATATCCGAATTATTTTGTTAAAGTTCATTATAAAGAAGATGATGCGTACTTAATAATTCCTGACGTACACCTGATGGAAATACTGCCTAAGTTTATCACGAGCAGGCAGATTGTAGCTGTGATGGGCAATTGCCCCCACTGAGAAGGCAGTAGCTAACCGTCCGCAATCAGCCAGGCTCAATCCCTGTATCTGAGCTGTAACGAGACCGGCGACCATGGCATCCCCTGCCCCAAAGGTCTTCTTCACCGTCACTTCAGGGGGAGTCGCGATAAGCGTTGCTGCTTGCTCAACCAGTATCGCACCCTGTCTCCCCATAGAGACAACGACCAGCTCAATGTCTTCATTCAGGAGTTGATGGGCAGCTTGCTGAATTTCGGCTTCGCTCGTCAAAGCATGTCCGATGAGATATTGTAGCTCCTCAGTATTTGGCTTCACGATAGTTGGGCCTGCCTGTATACCCTCACGGAGGGCCTCGCCGCTGGTATCCAGGATGATACGCTTTTTTTGCCGCTTGAGTTGAGTGATGATCGTAGCATAAATCGTGGTAGGCACATGTGGCGGCAAAGAGCCAGATAATACGAACCACTCACAAGAGTTCGCCAATTGCTCGATTGTTTCTAAGAGTATATTCATCGCTTCCTGAGGAGGAGTTTGACCTGGCATGTTGATATCCGTTGTCTGCTGGTTAACCTCATCAACGACTTTGACATTGATGCGGGTGTTTCCAGGAATGCGGACGAAACAATCATCAATGCCCTTGGATGCAAAGAACTGCTCGAAGATATCGACATTCGCCTGGCCTAAATAACCTGTCACAGCAATGTCATGCCCGTAGTCTGCCAGGAACGAAGCAACATTGACCCCTTTACCACTGGCATCAAATCTGATCTCCTGGGCTCGATTGACTCTATTTGGCCGAAAATTATCAACTCTCACCGTCTGATCAATTGCCGGGTTAAGCGTAACGGTTGCTATCTTCATGAACTTTGCACCTCTAATGAAGGAATTCGTGTGCTATCCGTAGGGACGCAATTCATCTTTTTATATGGATACGTAGGCCAGGCACGATGCCAGACATTGCGCCAGGTCATCGTCTGTATTTACTACCAGCTTTGGCTCGCGAATTGGCTCGAAGCGCGCTTTGATTGCAAGATAGAGATCATAGTCTCGATTGGCCGCCAGATGCTTCGTTCCCATCATTATCTTATCTTCCAGCCTCCGATGTGCTGTCTCATCAGAGCAGATACATTCTATAATTTTCAGAGACGTCTTGAGTTCCTCTGCCAGTTGATCTAGAGCCGCGACCTGATAGGTGCGTGAAAAGGTTCGCCCGTCCAGAATGACATGTTGGGATGGATCATTTCGCAGCATGTAGGTGGCAACCTGAAACATAATGGACATGCAGAAGTCATCTTGCCTGGTAGAGTACTCAATCTGGGCACTGGGAAAGAGTGCAGCCCGAATGGAATCTTTATCAAGCACTATGCCAGCGCAAGCATCAGCCAGGTGGCGGGCAAGGGTACTCTTGCCCGTTCCAGGAAGTCCCGCCATAGCAATCAACATACCCAATTCCTCTCAACTATGGCTTGACTATTGCTTCCGGCAGTATGGCAGCCACTGCTATATCCGCGCAGGACAGACAGTGATATCCACAGTTTCATTCAATGTCCTATGCTATTGATTGTCCTGGCTGTTCTCACCAGGATGGGATGAAGCCACAACATCAAGGTTCTCTCTGCCGCCATAGCGATTCCACCACGGCTGTGCTCCTTCGCGTAACACGGTGTTAAGTGCCTCAATATTTTGCCTTCCCTCATGTTCCAGCCAGGTACGCAGCGCCTCTGCGCCACCTTTCATATATATGGGAAGGCTGTCCTGCCAGGTAGCTCGGCCACAGAGTACTCCCGCGTACGGAACTCCCGCTTCATTCGCCAGTGCAAGTGATGCGAGGAAAAGCGCGTTGCTCACTCCTGCGCTCAGGAAGATAAAAGGTACTCGTGCTTCCACAGCAACATCGCGGAAATATTGTTTGGCTTCTTCACGCGTATAGGCGAAAGGTCCGCTGTGATCAGGGTCCATTCCAGCCAGAAAACGCATGTTAACAGGAATTTCCAGCTTGAGCACATCAACACCATAACGTGCCCTTGAGAACTCTCGCATCAATTGCCTGACCTTTTCGGGTTTCGCCCGAGCGAAAGCCAGGCCCTTCTCGTCTCCGATGCTATCACTGTAGCTTACTACCTCCAGGAAGAAGGGGATATCATAGGCACGGCACTCCGCACCAATACGTTCTACAAAGGCGTGTTTAACGGCGTTGATTGACTCATCATCGTCGGGGTCATAGTAGATCAGTACTTTGACGGCATCCGCTCCGGCCTCGACAATTCGGGCTACAGACCATTCTGGAGACAGTGAAGGTAGCCGTCCTCTGGTTGTTGTGTCGTAACCGGTTGTTTCATATGCAAGGAGCAAGCCTGCGTTGCCAGCGCGGTGCCTGGCAGCCTCCAATCCATACTCAGGATCGAGCAATATCGCGCTCGCGTAGGGGGTAAGGACTTCAGCCACCAGCGTCTTGAACTCCACAATTTCGGGCGTAGTAATATCTCGCTTGATGATGGCTGTCAGGGCCTTCTTCAATGATCCGCGCTGGTCTATTGCCAGAGCCGCAATGACTCCGTGCTCGTCTGATAAGGCCATAAGATGCCGGTATTTCCCGGATGTAACCTGTTTTGGGACGCGCGGGTTGTCGTGAGTCACCTGTGTTCTCGCTTCCTTTTCCTTATACCATCTATTTATGTAATTGTCATTAAGAGCCAGAGATACAGTTCTCTTCTCACCTGGCGCTTTTCGAAAACTTGATTGAATTTGATTGAATTTGATTGATATTAACAATTATAATTATTTTTGGGCGTTTGTCAAGGGTGCGTAAAGCCTCTTCCCAGAGGAAAGAGATGAGCAGATACCCGTTTGTAATTCCTCCAAAAAATTGCTATAATCAAAAATAATCAAGATAGATACTATATTGTCAGGGTTTCGATCTGCTCAGCTTTTCTACATAGCTAGCAAGGGACTGAGCATCATGTTACCCTCAAGAGAGACATACCAGTTCTCACTCTAGACAGGAGAACATATGACGGAAGGCACTTTTGATGGTTCACCTGGAAGTAGTATTGAGGTATCTGCCGATGATGGTCGCGCGTTTCTTAGCATAGAACGTCGCATGCAGATAGTTAAAACCATCAATATGCATAAAACGGCCACCGTTGCAGAAATCGTGGAATGGTTAGGAGCCTCACCTGCGACCGTACGGAGAGACCTTGCCTGGCTTGACGAGCAAGGTTTGATTACGCGCACGCGCGGAGGAGCTACCGCTATCAATTACCCTTCACAAGCAATCTTGCGCAGAACCGTACCAGCCTATGAACAACGACTGAATGAATACATAGAAGAAAAACAGTCCATTGGACAGTGTGCGGCTGAAAATATTCATGATGGGGAAACGATCATACTTGACGCAAGTTCGACCAACCACTACATGCTTCCTTTTCTCGCGAAGAAACGAGACTTGACAGTCATCACCAATTCTCTTTATATAAGCAAAGAGCTGATGACAATAGTCGAGACTAACCCAAGCCTGACCGTTATTTGTTCGGGTGGAACATTATTTATGCGCTCCTATTCGTTTATTGGCATGATCGCTGAACAGGCACTGAGCCAGTTCTATGTGGATAAGGCATTTATCGGTCTACGTGGGATTTCTTTGCACCACGGACTCACCAGTCCTTTTCCTGAAGAGATTCCGGTCAAGCGTCAGATGATCAAGTGCGCGCAGCAAGTCTTTATTTTGGCTGATCATACAAAATTTAATCTCACTTTTGCTAGTCTGATTGCACCTCTTAACATCGTTCACACCCTGATCACCGATGCGCGTATCACCCCCGAAGTTGCTCGACAAATGAGTGGTGCCATTCCTCATGTGATCATAGCACCACTTATAGAAGGGGCAAGCCATGAGAAGGTTTAGTGGGTCAAAACGGACACCCCAGGTAGCCAGGGCAAGGGGATCATTCCAGACTCAGCTATGTGTGGACGCTTGTTTCGGTAGTTCTGCCCGTTGAACCCGCCGATTGAAGAGGACAAGGAGCGCTAATAGGATGAAGCCGACCCATTAGCTCTGCTTTCCTCTTGCCCACTTATACATAACTATGCTATATTTGTGCTGGTACAAAGGCGATTTCTATCTGCGTTTCTTCCTTTTACTGTATCCCTTTGTCCCGCTCTTTTGCATACTAGAAGATACATCGCCGCATAGTACACGGTATATCTTCTAAAAAGAAAATTCATCTACTACGTATTTGTAAGGAGTTATCACGTATGTCCCAATCGATGCCAGTAGTACAGAATCAGCCTCCCTCGATGCAAGCGCAGCAATTAGCAGAGACCTATCAGTTGGGAACGCCACAAGAGGAGTATAGCGTGCGACTCACCAGAATGACGCTCTTCTGTGGTATTGCATCTCTGGTTCTGGCAGCCGGTTTTGGCTTTTTTGCGTATACTTTGTACACCTCGCCCCAGAATGTCAATGATACGAACAATGCCCCCTTCGGGTTAGGTATCGGCGTGGTGTTTCTGCTGGGAGCGCTTTATTGCCTGCTCTATCCTCTCATCTATCGCTCGTGGCATGTCTATGTCTACTCACAAGGTTTTGCCTTCGCAAGAGGGAGTAAGCTTGATGCCTTCCGCTGGGACCAGGTCGAGTCTATGTGGCAGCGCGTCACCAGGCGGTATATGAACGGCATTTATACGGGCACACAGCATAAGTATACTATTCGCGGCCTTGATGGTAGGAAGGTTGTGCTCAACGACAGGATTACCAACGTCGAAAGACTGGGCAATGTCGTCAGTGAAATGGTGACTCGCGTCAAGTTGCCGGAGGTCATCGCCGCATTTAAGGCAGGCAGCACTATTACCTTCGGCCCACTGAGCGTGAGCATGCAGGGAGTAAGCAATAGTAAAGAGCTGATTTCCTGGGACCAGATCAAAGAGTTTGGCGTGAACAGGGGTATCGTTACAGTGAAGAAAGAGGGCAAATGGCTGAGCTGGTCTTCCGTAGAGGTCGCTAAAATTCCCAACTTCTTCGTATTTATGGCCCTGGTAAACGCGATCATGAAGAAGAAGATTTAGAAAGAGGGCAGGGGAGACCCCTGCAACCCCCCAAAGGG
>Ga0209647_1002290_pt1 | contig 15571 bp, 13 predicted proteins | sample GraSoi_2013_60cm_FD_185827 | JGI IMG/M metagenome (GOLD analysis project Ga0209647, IMG submission 185827) | Grasslands soil microbial communities from the Angelo Coastal Reserve, California, USA - Sample 9_17_2013_60cm (SPAdes) (version 2) | ecosystem: Environmental > Terrestrial > Soil >...
GCAAGTTCGCGACTAGGCTTCCCATGAGACTCGAGCGCATCACGTCGAGCTGGGCCGCAATCGGATTTTCCAGCGCGATCGGCTCGGCGTTGCCGCAGAAATCGCGCTCCCACTGCGCCTCCACGAAGCTGAAATTCACGACCTCGAAGTACTCACGGTCCACCAGAATCCGCTTGAGCTCGGACAGGGTCCTGCGGCCTTCCGGAGCGGTGAGCATGGCGAGCGCCGCCTGCGGCGGCCGGGATGGAATATTCTCATAGCCATGCAGCCGGGCGATTTCTTCGACCATGTCCTCTTCGATCTCGAGGTCGAAACGGTACGAAGGCGGGGTTACCGTGAATTCGCCGCCCGAGCGCGTGTGCGGCAGTTGCAGGCGCTTGAGCAAGCCCGCGATCTGCTCATCGGAGAACTGCACGCCGATGATCTTGCTCGCGCGGCTCGATCGCAGCCGCACCGGCTTGCGCTGCGGCAGCGTTGCCCTAGCTTCGCTGATCGGCCCCGCAGCGCCGCCGCAGACATCGAATATCAGCTGCGTGGCGCGCTCCATCGCTTCTGCGGTCGCGGCAAAATCCACGCCGCGCTCGAAGCGGAAAGCCGCGTCGCTGGACAGCGCGAAGCGTCGCGCCCGGCCTGCGACGGCGGAGGGATTGAACCACGCCGCCTCTAGAAATACCTCGACGGTCGAATCGGAAACCGCACTCGCTTCCCCGCCCATGATCCCGCCGAGCGCAAGCGGCTTCTTCCCGTCGGCGATCAGCAGCACGTCGGGGGCCAGCTCGACCTCCTGTCCGTTGAGCAATCTGAGGCGCTCGCCCTTGCGGGCTAGCCGCACGACCACGTCGCCCTCGATCGCGCGGTTGTCAAAAGCGTGCAACGGCTGTCCCAGTTCGAGCATCACGAAGTTGGTGATGTCGACGATAGCGGAGATCGAGCGCAGCCCGCAACGCTCCAACCGGCGCACGATCCAGTCGGGCGTTCGCGCCTTTGCGTTGACCCCGCGCAGGATGCGGCCGCAGTAACGCGGGCATGCTGCCGTATCCTCGAGCAGGATCTTGCGTTTTTCCTCCAGTGCGGCCCTGGCCGGAGCCACGGGGGGCACGGTAAGGGATGCACCGGTCAGCACCGAGACTTCACGCGCGATGCCGCGCAAGCTCAGGCAGTCCCCGCGGTTCGGCGTGAGCTTGAGCGTGATGAGCTGATCGTCCAGGTCGAGTACGCGGCGCACGTCCGCCCCGGGCTGCGCCTCGGCGGGCAAGACAAGCAGGCCCGAATGATCCTGCGAGAGACCCAGCTCCTTGGCCGAGCACAGCATGCCGCTCGACTCGACGCCTCGGACCCTCGCCTGCTTGATTTCCATGCCAGGGAGCCGCGCACCCAACGTCGCTACGGGCACTTTCATTCCGGGGAGGACATTGGGCGCCCCGCACACGATTGAAAGAAGCGCGTCGCCGCCGACATCGACCCGGCAAAGAGTGAGGCGGTCGGCGTTGGGATGCCGTACGACATCGACGACCCGGCCCACGACGACCCCGCTGAAAGCAGGTGCGACCGGTTCGAGCGATTCGACGTCGAGCCCGCCCATGGTCAGCACGCGCGCGAGCTCCCGAGTCGGTATTTTCGGGTCGACGAAGGAGCGTAACCAGCTTTCTGGAAATTTCACGTGAATTGGGCGAGAAAGCGCAAATCGCCGTCGTAGAAAAGTCGCAAGTCGTTTATCCCATAACGCAGCATCGTCAACCGATCCGGGCCCATCCCGAAAGCGAAGCCCATGTACTTCTCGTGGTCCACGCCGCAGGCCTTGAGCACGTTGGGGTGCACTTGGCCGCTGCCGGCTACCTCGAGCCAACCGGTTTGCCCGCAGATGCGGCAGCCCGCTCCGCCGCAAAATACGCAGCTCATGTCGACTTCGGCCGACGGTTCGGTGAAAGGGAAAAAAGACGGCCGAAAGCGCGTTCGCAGCTTCTCGTCTTCGAAGAACTGGCGCAGGAAATCGGTGAGAACGCCTTTGAGATCGGCGAAGCTCACCGCCTCGTCGATCCAAAGGCCCTCCACCTGGTGGAACATCGGCGTGTGCGTCGCGTCCGAATCGACGCGATACACCCGGCCGGGGGCGATGATCTTGATCGGAGGCTTGTGTTGTTGCATGTAGCGCACCTGGATCGGCGAGGTGTGCGTGCGCAGCAGCAGGTTTTGCCCGGCGCCTTTCAGGTAAAACGTGTCGTGCATCGAGCGCGCAGGGTGGTCCGGCGGCTGATTGAGCGCAGTGAAGTTGTGGAAGTCGGTCTCGATCTCGGGGCCGTCCGCAACATCGAACCCGATCGAACGAAACAGCTGCTCGATGCGCTCGAGCGTGCGCGTCGCGGGATGCAAGCCGCCGCGTGCAAGGCCGCGCCCTGGCAGAGTCACGTCCAGCGCCTCTTCCGCGAGGCGCGAATCGAGCTCTGACGCGCCCAACGCCCCGCGGCGGGCGGCGAGCGCGGCTTCGATCCTGTCTTTCGCTTCGTTGAAACGCGTACCGGCGTCACGACGCTCGTCCGGCGGGAGCTTGGCAAGCTCTTTCCGCGCCTCGCTCAGCACGCCCGACTTTCCGAGGTAGCGTGCCTTGATGCGCTCGAGATCGTTGGCGTCGTTCGTGCCGCTGAACTCGGCGACCGCGCTCGAGACAACTTTATCCAGATCGATCATCTGACTCGACTACCTCGGCGCTGTGCCCCACCCTTCCCCTGGAAGGAGGGATCTTGGGTATTACGCGCCGAGTGTGGCCTTCACCTGGCTCGCGAGCTGCGCGAACGCGGCCTTGTCGGCCACCGCCAGGTCGGCGAGCACTTTGCGATCGACCTCGATCGAGGCCTTCTTCAGGCCGTGCATGAATGCCGAGTACGTCATGCCGTGCTCGCGCACAGCCGCGTTGATGCGCGCGATCCAGAGGACGCGAAACTGGCGCTTGCGTTGCTTGCGGTCGCGGTAGGCATACTGCCCCGCCTTCATCACAGCTTCCTTGGCAATGTTGAAGACATTGCCGCGGCGGCCGCGGAATCCCTTCGCCTGGGCGATGACTTTCTTGTGCTTGGCGTGCGCGGTTACGCCGCGTTTGACTCGTGGCATGGCGGCTCTCCTTTACGCGTACGGGAGCATCGCGCGGACATGCTGCTTGTCCGTAGCGTGCACTTCCGCGGTTCCGCGCAGATGGCGTTTGTTCTTGGTGGTTTTCTTGGTAAGGATATGGCGCTTGAATGCCTGCGAACGCTTGATGCTGCCGCCGGAGCGGATCTTGAAGCGCTTGGCCGCGCTGCGCTTGGTTTTCAACTTGGGCACTTGCATGACTCCTGTTTTGTCGTGGCGACGGGTGGCCCCTGCGGAGCGCTTGCGAACCTCGGCACCACTTCTTCTGAACTGCTGCGTCTTGCTTTACGGAGAGGCGACCGGCTTCGGTTCCTTCTTCGCTTCCTTCTTGACCGCCTTCTTCACTTCCTTCTTGCCCTTCTTCGGCGCCAGCACCATGATCAGCTGACGCCCTTCCATCTTGGGAAACTGCTCCACCACCGCGTACGGATCGAGGTCCTGCTTGACCCGCTCGATCAGCCGCACGCCGAATTCCTGGTGGGCCATCTCACGGCCGCGGTAGCGCAGCGTCACTTTCGCCTTGTCGCCTTCCTCGAGAAACTTGATCAGGTTGCGCAGCTTGATCTTGTAATCGCCCTCGTCGGTTCCGGGGCGAAATTTCACTTCCTTCACATGGATCTGCTTCTGCTTGAGCTTAGCCTCGTGGGCCTTTTTCGCCTCCCGGTACTTGAACTTGCCGTAGTCCATGAGCTTGCAGACCGGCGGCTTGGCAAGCGGGGCTATTTCCACCAGATCCACCTCGGCTTCCTCGGCCATCTTCAGCGCCTGCGCGATCGGGACGATGCCAACCTGCTCTCCGTTGGCTCCGATCAAGCGCACTTCAGGGGCGTTGATCTCTATGTTGATACGCTGCGTTCTCTCCGTGGCGATGTGCGAGTCTCCAAAAGTGTAAAAATTAAGCCGTACCCCCCGCATTTGCCTCGCTTCTGAGACGGGCGATGAATTCGGGCAGATTCATCTGCCCGAGGTCTTCACCGCTGCGGGTCCGCACGGCCACCTTTTCAGCCGCCTTTTCCTTTTCGCCGACAATCAGCTGGTAAGGCAGCTTCTGCAAGCTATGTTCCCGAATTTTATAGGTTATTTTTTCATTCCTCAAGTCGGCCTCGCAGCGCCACCCCGCCTCCTTCAGATCCGTTGCAACGCGTGCCGCGTATCCGGCTTGGCCCTCGGAGATATTAAGCACCGCAATCTGCACCGGCGCAAGCCACAGCGGCATCGCGCCGGCGTAGTGCTCGATGAGAATTCCGATGAAGCGCTCCATCGAGCCGACGATCGCCCGATGCAACATGACCGGTACTTTGCGCGAATTGTCTTCGGCGACGTACTCCGCACCGAGGCTGTCTTTCAGATGGTATTCGATCTTGGGGCCGTAGAAAGCGCCCTCTCCCGGGAGCAATTCGTAGCCGAGACCGCTGGAATCCAGGGATGCCCGAAGCGCGCGCTCTGCTTTGTCCCAGAGCTCGTCGGCACCGACCCTTTTCGGAGGGCGCGTCGCGAGCTTGTATACGACCTCTGTGAAGCCGAAGTCTGCGTAGACCTCTTGCAGCAACGTCGTAAACGCCGTGACCTCCGGCTGGATCTGCTCCTCGGTGCAAAATATGTGGCCGTCGTCCTGGGTGAAGGCGCGGATGCGCATGATGCCGTGCAGAGCGCCCGAGGGTTCGTTGCGCGTGCACACGCCGAACTCGCCGTAGCGCAGCGGCAGCTCGCGGTAACTGCGCAGGCCCTTGTTGTAAATCAGCACGTGGCCGGGGCAGTTCATCGGCTTGATCGCGTAGTCGCGCTTCTCCGACTCGGTGGTGAACATGTTCTCCCGGTAGTTCTGCCAGTGGCCCGATTTCTCCCACAGGCTGCGGTCGAGGATCTGCGGGCAGCGCACTTCGAGATAGCCGTTGTCCCGGTAGACGCGGCGCATGTACTGCTCGACCTCCTGCCAGATCGCCCAGCCTTTCGGATGCCAGAACACCATGCCCGGGGCTTCCTCCTGAAGATGGAAAAGATCCAGCTGCGTGCCAAGCCTCCGGTGGTCGCGCTTCTCCGCCTCCTCGATCATGCGCAAGTACCCTTCCTGCTCCTCCTTCTTGGCCCAGGCGGTCCCGTAGATCCGCTGAAGCATCTCGTTCTTGGAATCTCCGCGCCAATAGGCGCCGGCGACCTTGGTGAGCTTGAAGACCTTGAGCTTGCCCGTGGAGGGAACGTGCGGGCCGCGACACAGATCGATGAAATCCCCCTCGCGGTACAGCGAAACCTCTTCGTTGAGGGGAATCGAGGCGACGATCTCCGCCTTGTAGCGCTCGCCGATGGATTTGAAGTATTGAACCGCCTTGTCGCGCGGCCAGACCTCGCGCGTCACCGCTAGGTCCTTTCTCGCCAGTTCAGCCATGCGTGTTTCGATGGCGCCGAGATCGTCCGGCGTGAACGGCCGCTTGAACGAGAAATCGTAGTAAAAGCCGTTTTCAACTACCGGCCCGATGGTCACTTGCGCTTCGGGAAACAGCTCCTTCACGGCGTAGGCGAGCAGGTGCGCGGTGGAGTGCCGCAGGATCTCGACGCCCTCCCGGTCGCGTTCAGTGATGATCGACACTTCAGCGTCACGGTCGATTCGATGCGAGGTGTCGACGAGCTTGCCATCCACTCTGCCTGCGAGCGCGGCACGCGCCAGTCCCGGTCCAATCGCCTGGGCGACCTCCGCGACGGTGACGGGGCTGGGAAAGCTCTTTATCGAGCCATCAGGAAGGCGGATATTCGGCATGCGTCCATCATAAAAGCAAAACCGCGCGTTGAACGCAGCTTAGCTTGCGTTCCAACGCGCGGAGTTAAGCCGGCGTCTCGCGCCCGGCTTGACAGCTGGTAGGCGCGATTGGAATCGAACCAACGACCTCATCCATGTCAAGGATGCGCTCTAGCCATCTGAGCTACGCGCCTGAGAAGTGGCGGATTCTAGCCGAATGGTCCCACCCGCACAAACGCATGAAACGGATGAAAATCAACCGCGCCAGCGCTTCGATCGCGAATCGTAGCTGTACGGCATGGATTTGAAGACCACGCTCTGGCAGGAAAGCGCATATTCATCGCCCGAAACAAGGTAGCCCATCGGCGCGCCGCCAGGGCACTTGCTCACCGCGAGAGCGTACTTGGGCACGAGCTTGTCGAGAGCGTCCGGATACGCGCCGCTTTCGCGCCTGTACGCCGACAGCGCGGAGATCATGTGGACGCCACGGGTCTCTACCGTCAGCATGTCCTTTTCACCACCGGTGTAGAGTTCGATCGCTACATACGCCGCCGCGAGAGCGACCGCTATCACGACGAGCAGAATGATTTGGCTTACGCCCGCTTGACGATTTACCGCCTTCATGCCCTGGCCTCCTGGCCGATTGACATCGGCTGAGGGACAAATATTACCGCAAGCCGAGCATCTCCGCCGCGTGCTTGCGCGTCGTCGCGGTGATCGCGACTCCGCCCAGCATGCGCGCGATTTCCTCGATGCGTGATTTGTGGTCGAGAACGGCGACCCGACTCCGCGCGCCGCCGCCTTCGATGCCCTTGGACACGGACCACTGCTCGCGGGCCTGAGCGGCCACCTGCGGAAGATGGGTGACGCACAACACTTGGCGCTCCTCGCCCAGGGTCTTCAGTTTCCTGCCCACGACTTCGGCCACTGCGCCGCCGATGCCCGCGTCGACCTCGTCGAAAATCAAAGTAGGCACCGCGGCCGCCCGGCTCGTAATCACCTGAATTGCAAGGCTGATGCGGGACAGTTCTCCCCCGGAGGCGACCTTGGCGAGAGGGCGCGGCTCGGTGCCCGGGTTGGTCGTCACCAGAAACTCGACCTGTTCGTTTCCAGCGACGCTGCCGTGAGGTAAAAGCGAGCGCAGCTCCACCTCGAACCGCCCTCCGGACATCGCGAGTTCCTTCATTGCGGCGTTCACCTCGCGGCCGAGTTTCGTCGCGGCTTTCTTGCGCTCCGTCGAAAGCCGTGCCGCAAGGCCGTCGTAGCGTGAGCGCGCAGCCCGCTCCTGCCTTGCGAGGCCCTCGAGATCCGTGGTCATCTCCAGATCTTCCAGCCGCACCCGAAGCGAAGCCACGAGCTCAGGCAGCGCTTCCGGCCGTGCGCGAAATTTGCGCGCCGCATTGTGCACCGCTTCGAGGCGTTGCTCGACTTCGCGGAGACGTTTCGGGTCGAGTTCGATGCGATCGGCGTAGTGCCCCAGCGCATACGCGGCCTCGCGCAACTGCGCTTCACCCGATTCGAGCATGGAAATGGTTTCGCGCAGCGATCCGTCGTATTCGGTGAGCGGGCGCAGCCGTGAAAGCACTCCCGACAGCGCACCGAGCGCGGCGTTCTCCGACTCGGAAAGCGAGTCGATCGCGTCCCGCACGCCCTCGATGAGGTTTGCCGCGTGGGCAAGCCGCCCGTGCTCCGACTGGATCGTCTCCCATTCGCCGGGGGCGAGTGCGAGCCGCGACAGCTCCTCGACCTGCCAGGTGAGCTGCTCCCGTTCCGCTTCGCGCGCAGCCGTATTGCTCTCGTGGTCGAGTCTTGTCCTGCAAAGCCTTTGCCATTCGCGGTGAGCGTCGCCGGTTTCCTGTGCAAGCGAAGCGAGCCCGGCGTGCGCGTCGAGCACCACGCGCTGGGCCTCGGGCCTGAGAAGCGACTGGTGCGCATGCTGGCCGTGGATATCGACCAGCCGCTCTCCAGCCTCGCGCAGCTGGTTGACCGTCGCGGCGTGGCCGTTGATGAATGCGCGCGAGCGTCCGTTTGCGTCCACCACGCGACGCAGCAGCAACCGGTTCGCATCGCCCTCGAGTGCCTGCTCGCGCAACCAATGCCCCATCGGGGGCAGCGAATCGATGGCGAACTCTGCGGTCACGTCCGCACGTTCGGCCCCGGAGCGTACCTGTTCGCTTCCCGCGCGATCGCCGAGCGCCAGGGACAAGGCGTCGACCAGGATCGATTTTCCAGCCCCGGTCTCGCCCGTCAGCGCGGTGAAGCCCGGTCGAAACTCGAGCTCCAGGCGATCGACTATTGCGAAGTCCCGAATGGACAGGTGCGAAAGCATTCGCCGTTACAGGACTTCGCTCCAGTGCAGCTTCTGGCGCAACATCGCGAAGTAGCTGTAACCGGGAGGATGAACGAACTTCACAGTATGCTCCGCGCGCCGGACAAGGACGCGGTCGCCCTCCTGAAGGTCGCATTGCAGCTGCCCGTCGAAGTGAAGCCGGGCATCGATCGAGCGTTTCAGGGAGATTTCGATCACGGTGCGGTCGCTGACCATGATGGGTCGGTTGGACAGCGTGTGCGGGCAGATCGGTACCAGCGCGAACCCGGGCACGCTCGGTTGCAGGATCGGCCCGTCCGACGAAAGCGCGTAAGCGGTCGATCCCGTGGGCGTTGCCACGATCAGACCGTCGGCCCGCAAGTCGTAGACGAATTCGCCGTCGATGTTCACCACGAATTCGATCAGTCGACCGACGGATCCTTTGTTCACGACCGCGTCGTTCAGCGCGAGCGTGGCGAGCGTGACCACGCCATCGCGATGCACTTCGGCCGCAAGCATGGTGCGCTCTTCGATCGTAAAGCGGCCGGCGAGAATATCGGCCATCGCTTCGAGCATGTTGGGAGAAGCGATGTCGGTCATGAATCCGAGGCGGCCCTGGTTGACGCCGACGAGGGGCACGTGGTGGGCCGCCAGGTTTCGTGCGGCGTTGAGCATGCTTCCGTCGCCTCCCTGCACCACCACCAGATCGGCCCGGGCCCCGATTTCGTCGTAATCGGCGATGGGAAAGCCGCTCACGTGGTTGGAAGCCGCGCTTTCCTTCTCCACCAGCATCTCGCGTCCCTGCTTGCGCAGGTAGTCGCCCATCTTGGCAAGCGCCCCCGCGACATCGGGGGAGTTATGTCGGCCGATCAGCGCGATCGTCTTGAAAGCGGACATACCGTCATTAAATCATGAACATGTAGTGATGACAAAAGGCCGCTTGCAATAGGGTGAACAAAACCGCAAATCAGGGCCGATTCTGTAGAATCGCGAGCTATGCTGGACCGTCGCGCGCAGATTCTGCTCAAGACCCTGGTGGAGCGATACATCGCCGAGGGCGAACCCGTCGGCTCGCGCTCGTTGTCGCGCTACTCCGGCCTGGATCTGAGCCCGGCCACGATCCGAAACGTGATGGCGGACCTCGAGGAGCTCGGCTTTGTCGCAAGCCCCCATACCTCCGCGGGACGGATTCCCACCTCCCGCGGCTATCGTTTTTTCGTCGATACCCTGCTCACGGTGAAGCAACTGGACCGCGTCGAGATCAGTCAGCTCGAGGTCAATCTTCATCATCCCGACCACCCGCAGCGCCTGATCGGCGCGGCGTCGCAGCTCCTGTCCGAGCTCACGCATTTCGCGGGCGTCGTGGTTGCGAGCAAACGCAAGACGCCGGCTTTCCGTCACATGGAGTTTCTCGCGCTTTCGGACAAGCGCGTCCTGCTGATCATCGTCACGCCGGACGGTGACGTGCAAAACAGAATACTCTTCACGGAGAAGACTTATACGCCCTCCGAGCTGACCACGGCGGCAAATTTCCTCAACCAGAACTACGCCGGCCTCACGTTCGATGATATCCGACGTCGCGTCCACGACGAGCTGAAGCAACTCCGGGAAGACATGACGCTTCTCATGACTGCGGCACTCGAAGCCGGCAGCGAAGCATTGTCCGAGTCGACTGAGAACTATGTGATATCCGGCGAGAGGAATCTGCTCGACTCGCATGATCTCGCCTCGAACATGTCGCGGCTGCGGGAGTTGTTCGAGCTCTTCGAAAAGAAGACGCTGCTCATGCAGATCCTCGAGCTGAGCACCCGCGCGCAAGGGGTGCAGATCTACATCGGCGGCGAGTCCGGAATCGCGCCTCTCGACGAATGCAGCGTGGTCACGGCGCCGTACGAGTCCGACGGGCAGATCATCGGTACGGTCGGGGTGATCGGGCCGACGCGTATGGCTTATGAGCGCGTGATACCAATCGTCGACATCACTGCCAAACTGCTTTCGAGTGCGCTGTCACAACATTGACTTGAGGAATTGAGGGGCGAACGGGCGTTTGGGAGCCTGGAGCTCTCATGCTCGACCCTCAACGCATGCGCTATCTTCCTGAGCCGAAACATCGGCACGGCGCGGTCGCAAGGACCGCGGTCTTGCTGATCAACCTCGGCACGCCGGACGCGCCGACGCCACGGGCCGTGCGCCGATATCTGGCTCAGTTTCTATCCGACCCGCGCGTGATCGAGATTCCTCAGCTTCTTTGGTTGCCGATTCTGCACGCCTTCGTACTCAACTCCAGGCCGAGGAAATCGGCGCAGAAGTACGCCAGCATCTGGACGTCCGAGGGGTCCCCGCTCAGGGTCCATACCGAGAGACAGGCGCGTTTGCTTCGCGGCCACATCGAATCGCGGGTCGCAATGCCGCTCACGGTCGAGTTTGCCATGCGTTACGGCGAGCCCTCGGTCGGCGGCACCCTCGCTCGCGTGAAAGCCGCGGGGTGCGAGCGCGTGCTCGTGCTTCCGATGTACCCCCAATACGCAGCGAGCACGACCGCCAGCGCTCTGGATCAGGTCGCGGAGTTCCTGCGGCGGACACGCAACGTTCCCGAAATCCGGCTGGTGAAGCACTTTCACGATCACCCTTCTTATGTCCACGCGCTTGCGAACCTCGTGCAGGAGCACTGGCGGCGGTCGGGCCGGCCCGACAAGTTGGTCATGAGCTTTCACGGCCTGCCGCGTTTTTCGCTTGCTCGCGGCGACCCATACCATAGCGAGTGCCATGAGACCGCGCAGCTGCTCGCCGGGAGGCTGGAGCTTTCCGAGAGCGAATGGCAGATCACCTTCCAGTCCCGCTTTGGGCGGGCGGAATGGTTAGAGCCCTACACCGCCTCCACTCTGGCCGGTTACGGCCGGCGAGGGGTGCGCCGCGTGGACGTGATCTGTCCGGGTTTCGTGGCGGATTGCCTGGAGACGCTCGAAGAAATCGGCATCGAGGGCCGAAAAATCTTCTTGGGTGCCGGAGGCAGGGAATTCCACCTGTTGCCCTGCCTCAACGAGCGCGATGACTGGATTCGCGCCTTAGGTGACATTGCGCATCAGCATCTTGCCGACTGGGTGCCGAATACGCAGCCTGAAAAGACCCGTGCCGAAGACAGCCGAAGCCGGGCCCTCGCTCGAGGCGCCGACGTCTGATATGGCGCCGCACACGCCGCACCGCCGGCCCTTGAAATTTCTTCGCGCAGGCCCCAATTAAACCGATTGGAAAAAAGGAGCGAGCCTGTGTCCCTTGCAACGCCGCGGCACATTTTGCGGAGAATCCATGCCTGAACCGCAGCAACCGAGCCCGCAGGGCCCTTCGGACGATACTTCCGTCGATCCGGCCGCAGCGGCGGATGTCGCGCCCGTACCGGATACGGAGGAGCTGTTGCGGCGCGCGGATTTGAAGGCCCAGGAACACCACGACGCCTGGCTCAGAGCCAAGGCGGAGGCGGAAAATATCCGGAAGCGGACCGCGGTCGAACTGGCGAACGCCTACAAATACGCGATCGAGGCCATCGCCGCGGATCTCCTCCCCGTCAAGGACAGTCTGGAGGCGACCCTCGCGGCCGACTCCGCGGCGCTTGAAACGCTGAGGAGCGGGGTCGACCTGACATTGAAGCAGTTGAATGCCGTGTTCGCCAAAGCCAATCTCAGGGAGATCAATCCCATCGGGGAGAAGTTCGACCCCCACCGGCACCAGGCGATCAGCATGCTCCCCTCGGACAAGGAACCGAACACGATAATCAACGTGCTGCAAAAGGGTTACAGCCTGCACGACCGGGTGATCCGGCCGGCGCTGGTCACCGTGGCCAAGCCCAAGGACGATCAAGCTTGAAGTTGAGGGATTGATCCCCATATCGGCTTCAAGGTTATTTGTCAGAAAATTCAAAAGGAAAGGTCATGGGAAAGATCATCGGAATCGACCTCGGGACGACCAACTCGTGCGTCGCGATCATGGAGGGCGGCAAGCCCAAGGTAATCGAGAACTCGGAAGGCGCCCGCACCACGCCCTCCATCGTCGCCTACATGGAGGACGGGGAAATTCTCGTCGGTGCGCCGGCCAAGCGGCAGGCGGTCACCAATCCGAGGAACACTCTCTACGCGATCAAGCGCCTCATCGGCCGCAAGTTCGAGGAGAAGGAGGTGCAGAAGGATATCGCCCTGATGCCCTACAAGATCGTCAAGGCCGACAACGGCGACGCCTGGGTCGAGGTCCGCGGCAAGAAGATCGCTCCTCAGGAAGTCTCTGCTCAAATCCTGCGCAAAATGAAAAAGACCGCCGAGGACTACCTCGGCGAGGACGTCACCGAAGCGGTCATCACGGTCCCGGCGTACTTCAACGATTCCCAGCGCCAGGCGACCAAGGACGCCGGCCGCATCGCGGGACTGGAAGTCAAGCGCATCATCAACGAACCCACGGCGGCCGCACTCGCGTTCGGATTGGACAAAAAGGAAGGCGATCGCAAGATCGCCGTCTATGACCTCGGCGGCGGCACGTTCGACATCTCGATCATCGAAATCGCGGAAGTCGAAGGCGAGCACCAGTTCGAGGTGCTCTCCACCAACGGGGACACTTTCCTCGGCGGCGAGGACTTCGACCAGCGCCTGATCGACTATCTCTGCGACGAATTCAAGAAGGATCAGGGAATCGACCTGCGAAATGACGTGCTCGCGCTGCAGCGGCTGAAGGAAGCCGCGGAAAAAGCGAAGATCGAGCTGTCTTCGAGCGCGCAGACCGAGATCAACCTGCCCTACATCACCGCCGACAAGAGCGGACCCAAGCACCTCGCCATCAAGGTGACGCGCGCCAAATTCGAGAGCCTGGTCGAGGATCTGATCGAAAAGACGGTCGAGCCCTGCCGTATCGCGTTGAAGGACGCGGGGCTCAAAGTTTCCGATATCGAGGACGTGATCCTCGTCGGCGGAATGACGCGCATGCCCAAGGTCCAGGAAACCGTGAAGGATTTCTTCGGCAAGGAGCCGCGTAAGGACGTCAATCCGGACGAGGCAGTCGCGGTCGGTGCCGGAATCCAGGGCGGCGTGCTGAAGGGCGACGTCAAGGATGTCCTGCTTCTGGATGTCACGCCGTTGTCCCTCGGCATCGAGACGCTGGGAGGTGTCCTCACCAAGCTCATTCAGAAAAACACCACCATTCCGACCAAGGCGCAGCAGGTCTTTTCAACCGCCGATGACAACCAGTCCGCGGTGACCATCCACGTGCTGCAGGGCGAGCGCGACGTGGCCTCGGGCAACAAGAGCCTCGGCCAGTTCAATCTCGAGGGAATTCCACCTGCGCCGCGCGGGATGCCGCAGATCGAGGTCACCTTCGACATCGATGCCAACGGCATCTTGCACGTGTCGGCGAAGGACAAGGCGACGGGCAAGGAAAACAAGATCACCATCAAGGCGAACTCGGGGCTCAACGAGTCCGAAATCCAGCGCATGGTAAAGGACGCGGAAGCGCACGCGGCCGAAGACAAGAAGCAGCTCGAGATCGTGACGTCGCGCAACCAGCTGGATGCGCTGGTGCACTCGGTTCAGAAGTCGCTGAAGGAATATGGCGACAAGCTCTCAGCGGAGGAGAAAGCGAAAATCGAGGCTGCGCTCAAGGATGCCGAAGAGGCGATGAAGTCCGACAACAAGGAGAGTATCGACGCGAAGGCACAGGCGCTTTCGCAGGCGGCGCAGAAACTCGGCGAGAAGATGTACGCCGACGCGCAAAAGGCGCAAGGCGCCGAGGGGGGCGGCGATGCGAAGGCATCGAAACCGGCAGATGAAGGTAACGTCGTCGACGCCGAGTTTACCGAGGTCAAGGACAAGAAGGGTTAAGCGCGGCGCGGGAATGCGCGCCGCCTTAACTGGCCGAGTTCGAGCCGACGGGTACCCGCGGCTCAACTCGGCCTTGTTGCGTTTGGAGGTACAAGGGACTCATGGCAAAGCGTGACTACTACGAGGTGCTGGGCGTCAACCGCGACGCCGACGAGGAAGCCATAAAAAAGGCCTATCGGCGCCTCGCAATGAAGCATCATCCGGATCGCAACCCGGATAACCCCAAGGCCGAAGAGCTCTTCAAGGAGGCAAAAGAGGCGTACGAAGTCCTGACCGACGCCAGCAAGCGCTCGGCCTATGACCGTTTTGGCCACGCGGGAGTCGATCCGCGCGCGGGCATGGCCGGCGCCGGGGCCGCCGGTTTCTCGAGCTTCGCCGACGCATTCGGCGATATCTTCGGGGACATCTTCAACCAGGCCCGCGGCGGTCGTTCTTCGGTGTACCGCGGAGCCGATCTGCGTTACAACCTGGAGATCCCGCTGGAACAGGCCGCGCGCGGCACCGAGACCCGGATTCGCATTCCGACCTACGAGGATTGCGACACCTGCAAGGGGTCGGGGGCAAAGCCCGGCACCAAGGCGCGAACCTGTCCGACCTGCGAAGGACAGGGCCAGGTGCGCATGCAGCAGGGATTCTTCTCCATCCAGCAAACGTGCCCGAAGTGTCACGGAACCGGAAAGATCATCCCGGAACCCTGCCCCGCCTGCCACGGCGCGGCGCGGGTGAAAAAGCAGAAGACGCTCTCGGTCAAGATTCCCGCCGGCGTGGACGATGGCGATCGCATCCGTCTTTCAGGCGAAGGCGAGCCCGGGGTGAATGGCGGCCCGGCAGGCGACCTTTACGTGCAGATCCAGGTCAAGTCTCATCCGGTCTTTCAACGCGATCACGACGACCTGCACTGCGAAATGCCGATCAGTTTCGCGACGGCGGCGCTCGGCGGAGAGATCGAAATCCCGACGTTGGACGGTTCGGCGAAGATCAGAATCCCCACTGAGACCCAATCGGGAAAGATATTCCGGCTGCGCGGCAAAGGCATTCGCGGTGTGCGCAGCCGGGAACACGGCGATCTGCTCTGCCACGTCGTCGTCGAAACGCCGGTGAATCTGACTGACCGGCAAAGGGAGTTGCTGCGCGAATTCGAGGCGATCAGCCAGATGGACAGCGACAGGCACAACCCCCGAGCCAAGTCCTGGATGGAGAAGGTCAAAGAATTCTTCGCTCAATAGCGAAGGCGAAGCGGCACGGGGGCTGGCCGCACCGCCCGCCCACCCCCGGGTACGTATGAGCCGCGTCAATAGTCTTTAATTATCATTGAGTTGAAGAACAGGGTTCGAGACTATAATCCCTGTCTGTAACGGGCATCGCTGCGGGACGGCCGGGCGTAGCTGCAACATACGTAGTCCGTTGAGATTGTGCTTGATCTAGAATCAGCGGGTCGAGCGGCATCCCCACAAAGGGGCCAGATGATTCGTTTGACCTTCATCACGCATCTAGCTGCGCTTTCCGGACCCGTGTCCGGTCAGGTACCGGGGGTAATTTCCAAAAGAGACAAGA
>Ga0209647_1002292_pt1 | contig 15567 bp, 14 predicted proteins | sample GraSoi_2013_60cm_FD_185827 | JGI IMG/M metagenome (GOLD analysis project Ga0209647, IMG submission 185827) | Grasslands soil microbial communities from the Angelo Coastal Reserve, California, USA - Sample 9_17_2013_60cm (SPAdes) (version 2) | ecosystem: Environmental > Terrestrial > Soil >...
GTATGTGTTCGACGAGGGCCATCACGTCTTCGACGCCGCCGACGGCGCCTTCTCGCTGGCGCTCACCGGCCAGGAGGCGTCGGAGCTGCGGCATTGGCTGCTCGGCGCCGAGGGCGGGCGGCGCGGCCGCGCGCGGGGCCTGCGCCGCCGGCTCGAGGATCTCGTGCTCGGCGACGACACCGCGGAGCGTGCGCTGGCGGCGGTGCTGGTGGGCGCGCGCGTGCTGCCCGCCGAGGGCTGGGCGCAGCGCCTCGCCGAGGCGCGGCCGCAAGGCGCGGCCGAAGCGTTCCTCGCCCTGGTGCGGCAGCAGGTGCAGGCGCGCGCCGCATCGCGCGACCAGGGCTACAGCCTGGAGACGGAGTTGCGGCCGCCGCTCGACGGGCTGGTCGAGGCCGGCGAGAGCCTGGCGCTGGCGCTGGCGAAGATCTCGATCCCCATGCGCGTGCTGGCCGAGCGGCTCAAGCACCGCCTCGACGAGGACGCGGCCGAGCTCGATCAGGGCCAGCGCTTCCGCATCGAGGCCGCGGTGCGCGGGCTCGAGCGGCGCGGCATCGTCGAGCTCGGCGGCTGGCAGCGCGCCTTGCGCGACATCGCCAACCCGCCGGCGGAGGATTTCGTCGACTGGCTGTCGATCGAGCGCAGCGACGCCCACGAGACCGATGTCGGGCTGCATCGCCATTGGGTCGACCCGACGCGGCCCTTCGCCGAGTTCGTGGCGAAGCCGGCGCATGGCGTGCTGGTGACGTCGGCGACGCTGACCGACGGCAGCGGCGATCCGGTCGGCGATTGGGAGGCGGCCGAGGCGCGCAGCGGCGCGCGCCATCTCGCCGGCCCGGCGCTGCGCGCCCGCGTGCCCTCGCCCTTCGATTACGCCAAGCAGACGCGAATCCTGGTCGTCACCGATGTGCGCCGCGACGATGTGGCGCAGGTGGCCGCGGCCTATCGCGTGCTGTTCCTCGCCGCCGGCGGCGGGGCGCTCGGCCTCTTCACCGCCATCGCCCGGCTCAAGGCGGTCTATCAGCGCATCGCCGCGCCGCTCGAGGCGGCCGGGCTGTCGCTCCTGGCGCAGCATGTCGACGGCATGGACACCTCGACGCTGGTCGACATCTTCCGCGCCGAGGAGGATGCGTGCCTGCTCGGCACGGATGCGGTGCGCGACGGCGTCGACGTGCCCGGCCGCTCGCTGCGCCTCATCGTCTTCGACCGCGTGCCGTGGCCGCGGCCGGACATCCTGCACAAGGCGCGGCGCGCGGCGTTCGGCGGCGCGCGCTATGACGACATGCTGACGCGGCTGCGCCTCAAGCAGGCTTTCGGCCGGCTGGTGCGGCGCGCCGACGACAGCGGCGTCTTCGTCCTGCTCGATGCGATGATGCCGTCGCGCCTCGCCGGCGCGTTCCCAGACGGCGTCGCCATGGAGCGCGTCGGCCTCAAGGACGCGGTCGAGCGCACCGCGGCCTTCCTGCGCCGCTGAGGACACAATCAGATGCTTGAACTGGGGCCAGAACTCTTTGAACTGCTGAATGCCAAGCAGTCCGTCGGCAACCGTTCGCCGGTCATCTACGGTACGGCGGGCCTCTCATCCGCGGAACTTGCGTCCATTGAGTCTCAGGTCGGCTTCCGACTACCCGAAGATTTTTCCTACCTCCTTCGGAATGTCCAAGACCCCGGCGGCGTGCTCTTTCCCTGGACAAATTTTGAGAAACAAGAATACGACAAGGCCATCGCCGGGGTACTGAAGGGCATAGAGTTCGATATCAAACACAACGCTGTCTGGCTACAGCGGTGGGGAGAGCGACCTGCTGATTTATCCGCGGCGCTCGATGTCGGCCGGGCGGACTTTGCCACGTGGCCGAGGCTGCTGCCGGTTTACGGCCACCGCTTCCTTGCGGCCGAACCTTGTCGCTCCGGCAACCCCGTATTCTCGATATGGCAGACGGACATCGTCTACTACGGTGCCGATCTGCCGCACTATCTCCTCAATGAGTTTGTCGATCATGACTGGGCTTTGCACGTGCGAGCCCAGAAAATTCGAAGGATCGATATTTGGAGCGATTTCGCTGAGGGGCCCGAGCCCTCGACTGAGCCACTGCGCCGCCAGGAATAGATGCGCTACGCGTGCTGCTCCGGCTGCCGGGCGAGCACGCGCTCGACGGCGGCGAGAAGGTCCGCCGGCATGAATGGCTTCGGCAGGATGGCGTCGGCGCCGAGCTTCTTGGCGGCGCCGAGATAGAGCTTGCCGCTGGCGGTGCCGCTGGCGGACATGGCGATGATCTTGGCGTCCGGGCTCAGCCGGCGCAGCTGCTGGATGGTCTCGATGCCTTCGCGGTTGGGCATGAACAGGTCGGTGATGACGAGGCACGGCCGCTGCGCCTCGAACAGGCTCAGCCCGACCTCGCCGTCCTGCGCCTCGATCACCGAATGCTGCGCCTCGGTTAGGACGCGGCGCATCAGGTGCCGCACCGTGGCGGCGTCGTCGATCACCAGGATGACCGCCATCGCTCCCTCTGGGTCGTCGCGCAAATCGATCGCGCAGGGCTTACGAACGAGGACATTGCAACCATAAATTGTGTATGTTCGAGTCTTCTTCGCCACACCGGCGGAGCGGGGACTCCAGCCGCGGCCCCGAATAGTGGCATCGTCGCAGCAAACGATTAACGAGCGGTCAAGCTGGCCTCGTTGACCGCGACACCCAACATCGGCATGGTGGCGCGCACGCTCGACGGGGTGACGCGAGAGGCGCGCCCATTTCCACGACATGTCCCCGAGGGAACGCGCTCATGATCGATCACCACGCCGCCATCATCTACACCATGGTGCTGGTTTCCGCCGCCGACACCGACATGACGGATGCGGAGTTGCAGGTCATCGGCGACACCGTCAACCACCTACCCGTCTTCCGCGACTACGATCGCAAGCGGCTGACCAAGGATCTCAAGGAATGTGCCCAGTTGCTTGGCAAGGATGACGGGCTCGAGGCGGCGCTCAAGGACATCAAGGCGGCGTTGCCGGCGAAGCTGCGCGAGACCGCCTACGCGATCGCCTGCGACGTCGCCGCGGCCGACGGCGAGACCAGCCAGGAGGAGCTGCGGCTGCTCGAGATCCTGCGCCATCGCCTCGGCATCGACCGGCTGGTGGGCGCCGCCATCGAGCGCGCCGCCCGCGCGCGCTTCACGACCGGCTGAGGTGCTGGCAGCACTCTCGGGGCCAGGCTGCTAAACCATTGGCGTCATTAATTTTTTGTTGAGTGGTGAGGCGATAGGATCGACACTCGTTGACGGTTTTGGTGGCAACGAGTGGAGTGATCCGGCGATGAGCGATTTGCGGCTGCAGCTGCAAGGCTACCGGATGACGACGGCGGAGATCCTCTATCATCTGCCCGACCATCCGCACCTGGTGCAGAGTTTCATCTGGCAGCATCTGGACATTGCGCCGGAATTCCCGGTCCTGCGGCGCTTCCTCGATTTCTGGGTGCGCAATATCGAGGGCAAGCTGCATTCGGTGAAGGTGGCGCGCATGCCGATCGTGACCCCCGGCGAGCTGCGCCACGCGGGAATGTCGCTCAACCTGCACTGAGGGCCTGCCCTAATCCCTTGCCAAGCACCGGCGGGATGCGCAGGTTCTGGGTCGATCGGCCCAGCCCGGAACCCGTGAAGCCGCCGCACGCTCCCGTGTCCTCCGTCGCCTTCCCTGCCGCTGCGCCGCGGCGCATCGCCGCCGAGCGGCCGATCGCCGTCTGGCTCCTCGCCTGTTGCGCCCTGATCTTCCTGATGGTGGTGATCGGCGGCGTCACGCGCCTCACCGAATCGGGCCTCTCCATCACCGAATGGCAGCCGGTCATCGGCATCGTGCCGCCCTTGGGCGAGGGCCAATGGGAGGCGGAATTCGACAAGTACAAGGCGATCCCGCAATACCGCGCCATCCACCCGGACATGACTCTGGGCGAGTTCAAGCAGATCTTCTTGTGGGAATATCTGCATCGCCTGTGGGGGCGGCTCATCGGCGTCGCCTTCGCCGCGCCATTCGTCTATTTCCTGCTGCGCGGCCGCATCCCGTGGCGGCTGGCGCCGCGGCTGGCCGGCCTCTTCGCGCTCGGCGCCCTGCAGGGCGCGCTCGGCTGGTACATGGTGAAGAGCGGCCTTTCCGAGCGCATCGAGGTGAGCCAGTATCGGCTCGCCGCGCATCTCGCCGCCGCCGTGATCATCTACGCCGCGATGCTGTGGGTGGCGCTCGACCTGCTGTGGCCGCGCGCCGCGTCGGCGCTCGACCGCCGCCAGGTCCGTCTGCGCCGCGGCGCAACCGCGGTGCTCGGCCTGGTTTTTCTGACGCTGATCGCCGGCGCCTTCGTCGCCGGGCTGCGCGCCGGCTACATCGACAACACCTTCCCGCTGATGGAGGGGAGCTTCGTGCCGCCCGATTACGCGCCGCTCGTTCCCTGGTGGCGCAGCTGGTTCGAGGATCCGACGACGGCGCAGTTCGACCATCGCCTCCTCGCCGAGATCAGCTGGGTGGCGATCGGTGCGCTGTGGCTCTGGAGCCTGCGCCTGCGTCTGCCTGCCCGCGCGCGTGTTGCCTTGCACGCGCTCGCGGCGCTGGCGACGCTGCAGGCGGGGCTGGGCATCGCCACCTTGCTGCTGCTGGTGCCGTTGCCGCTGGCGGTGGCGCACCAGGCCGGCGCGCTGCTGCTGGTCACCGCCGCGGTGGTGGCGCGGCATGCGCTTCGCTCCCCCCGCGTGGACGCCGCCGCGCCGCCGGCGTTATAGTCGCGACTGCGGGCGCCGAGGACGGATCATGGCGGATTTTCCGGAGAAAACCCTGGCCGAATGGCGGGCGCTGGCCGAGAAGGAGCTCGGCGGCAACAGCAGCGACGCGCTCGCCTGGCAGACGCCAGAAGGGATCTCCGTCAAGCCGCTCTACACCGCCGAGGACCTCGAGAAGCTCGAGACGGTCGGCACCCTGCCGGGCTTCCCGCCCTATCTGCGCGGGCCCCGCGCCACGATGTACGCCAACCGGCCCTGGACCATCCGGCAATATGCGGGGTTCTCGACCGCGGAGGAGTCGAACCGGTTCTACCGCGAGAACCTGAAATCCGGGCAGATGGGCCTCTCCGTCGCCTTCGATCTCGCGACGCATCGCGGCTATGACAGCGACCATCCGCGCGTCGTCGGCGATGTCGGCAAGGCCGGCGTCGCCATCGACAGCGTCGAAGATATGAAGCTGCTGTTCGACGGCATCCCGCTCGACCAGATGAGCGTGTCGATGACCATGAACGGCGCGGTGCTGCCGGTGCTCGCCGGCTTCATCGTCGCCGCCGAGGAGCAGGGCGTGCCGCAGGCGAAGCTCCAGGGCACGATCCAGAACGACATCCTCAAGGAGTTCATGGTCCGCAACACCTACATCTACCCGCCGGCGCCCTCGATGCGCATCGTCGCCGACATCATCGAGCACACGGCGAAGCACATGCCGAAATTCAACTCGATCTCGATCTCCGGCTATCACATGCAGGAGGCGGGGGCGACGGCGGTGCAGGAGCTCGCCTTCACCTTGGCCGACGGGCTCGAATATGTCCGCGCCGCGATGTCGAAGGGGCTCGGCATCGACGATTTCGCGCCGCGGCTCTCCTTCTTCTTCTGCATCGGCATGAATTTCTTCATGGAGATCGCCAAGCTGCGCGCGGCGCGCTATCTCTGGGCGCGCCTCATCAAGCCGTTCGCTCCCAACAACCTCGCGAGCCTGGCGCTGCGCACGCATTGCCAGACCTCGGGCGTGAGCCTCACCGAGCAGGATCCCTACAACAACGTCGTGCGCACCACGATCGAGGCGCTCGCCGCTGTGCTCGGCGGCACGCAGTCGCTGCACACCAATTCCTTCGACGAGGCGATGGCGCTGCCGACGCCGCAATCGGCGCGCATCGCCCGCAACACGCAGCTCATCCTCGCCGAGGAGAGCGGCATCCCCCATGTCGTCGATCCGCTTGGCGGCAGCTACTACGTCGAGAGCCTGACCCATGCGGTGGCCGCCGCGGCATGGGAGCTCATCCAGGAAGTGGAGTCGCTGGGCGGCATGACCAAGGCGGTCGAGAGCGGCATGCCCAAGCTCAAGATCGAGGAATCGGCGGCGCGGCGCCAGGCGCGCATCGACCGCGGCGAGGAAGTGATTGTCGGCGTCAACAAGTACCGCGCCGAAGGCACCGAGAAGGTCGACATCCTCGACATCGACAACAGCAAGGTGCGCGAGCAGCAGGTGGCGCGCCTCAAGCAGATCCGCACATCGCGCGACGGCAAGCGCGTCGCGGCGGCGCTGGGCGCGCTCACCGAATCGGCGCGTAGCGGCACGGGCAATCTCCTCGCGCTCGCCATCGAAGCGACGCGCGCCCGCGCCACGGTGGGCGAGATCTCCGACGCGCTCGAGACGGTGTTCACGCGCCACCGCGCCACCATCCGCTCGGTCTCCGGCGTCTATGGCGCTCTCCACGAGGGCGACGAGAGCTATCGCCGCATCCAGCGCGAGGTCGAGGCCTTCGCCAGGAGCGAGGGGCGGCGGCCGCGCATGCTCGTCGTCAAGCTCGGCCAGGACGGCCACGACCGCGGCGCCAAGGTCATCGCCACGGCCTTCGCCGATATCGGCTTCGACGTCGATGTCGGGCCCTTGTTCCAGACGCCCGAGGAAGCCGCGCGCCAGGCGGTCGAGAACGACGTCCATGTTATTGGCGTGTCGAGCCAAGCGGCCGGCCACAAGACCCTGGTGCCCGCGCTCGTCGCCGCGCTGCGCAAGGAGGGCGCCGAGGACGTGCTGGTGATCTGCGGCGGCGTCATCCCGCCGCAGGACTACGAATTCCTGAAGCAAGGCGGCGTCGCCGCCATCTTCGGCCCCGGCACCAACATCCCCGCCGCCGCCGGCGAAATCCTCCGATTGATCGAGAAGCAGCGGCTGGCGGCGTGAGTTCCTAATCCGCGCGGGCCGTCGCATCTCCCACTCGTCCTTCGAGACGGCGCTTCGCGCCTCCTCAGGACGAGGCATTTCCTTCGTCCTCACCCTGAGGAGCCCGCTTAGCGGGCGTCTCGAAGGGTGGGCAGAGACACGATGTCGGGATAGACAGGCACTGAGCCTGCGGCGTTCGCGCGTGCCCGGCCTGGGGTGCTGCCGCCGCTTGACCGACGCACCGGTCCGGCCCATATAGGCCTCGTACGCAAATAGCGTTCACTGGGAAGGCCAGGGGCGATGGCGGGCGAGGCAAGGCAAGGGCGGCAAACCGCCGAAGCGCATGGGACGGGGCGGCTCGCCCACCCGCATGCCGGCAAAGATTAAAATTACGAAACGAACCCAATTCCGCCGCCGCGGAACGAGGGCGTTGCACGCCGTGGATGCCCGGGTCTCGGCCCTTCGGCCGGCCCGGGCATGACGAGGAAGGTGTCTGGCCCAGTCGAAATCCTCGTCTCCATGCGTCCGAAATCTGAACCGGACTGCCAGGGGTATCCGCGGACAGCGAAACGCACTATCTATCGCCCATCCATGCTCATCCTCTTTCTGATCGTCTTCATCGATCTCGTCGGCTTCGGCGTCATCATTCCGCTGCTGCCCTTCTATGGCGTGCATTTCGGCGCGACGCCGACCGAGGTCACCTGGATGATGGCGTGCTATTCGCTGGCGCAAATCTTCTTCTCGCCCATGCTCGGCCGGCTCAGCGACAGGCTCGGGCGCCGGCCGGTGCTGCTCGTCAGCCTGGTCGTCTCGATCGCCTCCTATCTCTGGCTCGGCTTCGCCGACGCGCTGTGGATGCTGTTCGCGGCGCGACTGCTGTCGGGCGCCGGCGCCGGCAACATCGCGGCGGCGCAGGCCTACATCACCGACATCACGCCGCCCGAAGCGCGCGCCAAGGGCATGGGCATGCTCGGCGCCGCCTTCGGCCTGGGCTTCACCATCGGCCCGGCGCTGGGCGGCCTCGTCGCCGGCAGCGATCCGACCCGCGCCGATCTGTCGCGGCCGGCTTTCGTCGCCGCCGGGCTCTCGGCGCTCGCCTTCGCCCTCGCTGTCGCGCTGCTCAAGGAAAGCCTGCCGCCCGAAGCGCGCAAGGCGCGGTCCGGGCCGAGCCGGCTTCGCATGGCGCGCGACGTGCTGCGACGGCCGGTGCTGCGCCAGCTCATCCTGCTGTTCTTCGTCGCCATCAGCGCCTTCGCGGCGATGGAGACGACCTATGCGCTGTGGACCAACAACGCCTTCGGCTGGGGGCCGGCGCAGGTCGGCCTGGTCTTCCTTTATGTCGGTTCGGTGCTGGTGCTGGTGCAGGCCTTGCTCATTGGCCGGCTGTCGCGGCGCTTCGGCGAGGCGCGGCTGGTCGCGGCGGGATCGGTGCTGATCGCGCTCGGCCTCATCGGCCTGCCCTTCGCGCTGACGCTGCCGCGGCTGATGCTGGTGAACACGCTGCTGCCGCTGGGCATGGCGCTGCTCAGCCCCTCGATCAACAGCCTCATCTCGAAGCAGGCGGCGGCGGACGAGCGCGGCGGCATTCTCGGCGTCGCGCAAGCGGCCGCCAGCCTCGCGCGCATCGTCGGCCCGGGCATCGCCGGGCCGCTGTTCTCGGCCTTCGGCCGCGACGCGCCCTATTATGCGGGCGCCGCGGTGATGGTCCTGGCGGTGGCGATGGCGCTGCGGTTGCCGCGGCCGAAGATCGGGCGCAGCGTCGCGGCGCAAGACGAGCCGCGCGCGTCATGAGGGGGGCGCGCGCCGCCAAGCCCGTGCGCGGCAAGGCGTCGGAAGTGGGCCTCCGGCAGGAGCTCAAGGCCGTGCGCGGCCTGGCCCCCTATCTCTGGCCGCGCGACTGGGATCTGCGCGTCCGCGTGCTGCTGTCGCTCGCGTTCCTCATCGTCGCCAAGCTGGTCAATGTCTACGTGCCGCTGCTCTACAAGGGCGCCATCGATGCGCTGTCGCCCGGAATCGTCACCGCGACGGCTGCGGTGCCGGTCGGGCTCATCGTCGCCTATGGCGGGGCCCGCGTCGGCGCGCAGCTCTTCGCCGAACTGCGCGATGCGGTCTTCGCCAAGGTCGGGCAGCGCGCGGTCAGGCGGGTCGCGCTCGCCACCTTCCGCCACCTCCACGCGCTCTCGCTGCGCTTCCACCTGGAACGGCAGACAGGCGGCCTCTCGCGCGCCATCGAGCGCGGCATCCGCGGCACCGAGTTCCTGCTCTCCTACATGCTCTTCAACGTCGTGCCGACGCTGTTCGAGATCCTGCTGGTGTGCGGCATCCTCTGGGGCTTCTACGAGGCGAGCTTCGCGCTCGCCACGCTCGCCACCGTCGTCGCCTACATCGTCTTCACCTTCGCGGTGACGGACTGGCGCGTGAAGTTCCGCCGCGAGATGAACGAGCGCGACAGCGAGGCCAACACCAAGGCGATCGACAGCCTGTTGAATTTCGAGACGGTCAAGTATTTCGCCAACGAGGAGCACGAGGCGCAGCGCTTCGACAAGGCGCTGCGCGCCTATGAACGCGCCGCCGTCAAGAGCCAGACGACGCTCTCCGCCCTCAATATCGGCCAAGGCGCCATCATCGCCGCCGGGCTGGTCACGGTCATGCTGCTGGCGGCGCGGGGTGTGACTCAGGGCACCATGACGGTGGGCGATTTCGTGCTCGTTAACTCGTACCTGGTGCAGCTCTATGCGCCGCTCAACGTTCTCGGCATGGTCTATCGCAACATCAAGCAGTCGCTGACCGACCTCGAATCGATGTTCCGCCTCCTCGCCGTGCCTGCCGAGATCGAGGACCGGCCGGGCGCGCCGGCGCTCGCCGTCATCAGCGGCGAGATCGTCTTCGACCGCGTGTCCTTCAGCTACGATCCGCGCCGCGCCATCCTGCAGGACGTCTCGTTCCGCGTGCCGCCCGGCGGCACCGTCGCCATCGTCGGCCCGAGCGGTGCCGGCAAGTCGACCATCGCCCGGCTGCTGTTCCGCTTCTACGACGTCGACGAGGGCGCGATCCGCATCGACGGCCACGATCTGCGCGACGTGACGCAGGAGAGTGTGCGCCGCGCCATCGGCGTCGTGCCGCAGGACACCGTGCTGTTCAATGACACCGTGCGCTACAACATCGCCTATGGCCGGCCCGGCGCCGACGATGTCGAGATCGTCGACGCGGCGCGGCATGCGCGCATCAACGACTTCATCTCGGCACTGCCGGACGGCTACGCCAGCATGGTCGGCGAGCGCGGCTTGAAGCTCTCGGGCGGCGAGAAGCAGCGCGTCGCCATCGCCCGCGTCATCCTCAAGGAGCCGCGCATCCTCGTCTTCGACGAGGCGACCTCGGCCCTCGACACCAAGACCGAGCAGGAGATCCAGGCCAATCTCGACGAGCTGCGCGCCGACCGCACCACGCTGGTGATCGCCCACCGCCTGTCGACGGTGGTCGGCGCCGACGAGATCCTCGTGCTCGACCAGGGCCGCATCGTCGAGCGCGGCGACCATCCCTCGCTGCTGGCGCAAGGCGGCGTCTATGCCGCCATGTGGGCGCGCCAGCAGGAGGCGGATGAACGCGCCGCCGCGCTCGCCGCGGTGGCGGAGTGAAGGCGATGGCCAAGGCCAAGACCAAGACGGCGGACGATAGGCGCACCGTCAATCTCGCGCTGCAGGGCGGCGGCGCCCACGGCGCCTTCACCTGGGGCGTGCTCGACCGGCTGCTCGAGGACGACCGGATCCGCATCGAGGGCATCAGCGGCACCAGCGCCGGCGCCATCAATGCGGCGATGCTGGCGCAAGGGCACCGCAAGAGCGGCGCCGCCGGCGCGCGCGCCGAGCTCGACCGCTTCTGGCGCCGCTTGAGCGAGCTCGGCTGGCTCTCGCCGGTGCATCGCGGCTGGTACGAGCGTGCGACGGGGACGTGGAACCTCGACGAATCGCCGAGCTCGGTCTGGCTCGACCAGCTGAGCCACATCGTCTCGCCCTACCAGAGCAACCCGCTCAACCTGTCGCCGCTGCGCGACCTGCTGGCGGGCATGCTCGATTGGGAGGCACTGCGGGCGCCCGATTCGATCAAGCTCTTCATCACCGCGACCAATGTGCGGACCGGCCAGCCGCGCGTCTTCCAGCGCTCCGGCCTCACCCTCGACGCGCTGCTGGCGTCGACCTGCTTGCCGCAATTCTTCCATGCGGTGATCATCGACGGCGAGCCCTATTGGGACGGCGGCTACATGGGCAATCCGTCGCTGTGGCCGCTGATCTACAAATGCACCTCGCGCGACGTCGTCATCGTCGAGGTGAACCCGCTGACGCGCGAGGGCGTGCCGCGCACCGCCGCCGAGATCACCAACCGCCTCAACGAGATCACCTTCAACGCCTCGCTCATCCGCGAGCTGCGCGCCATCGCCTTCGCCGCGCGGCTGGTCGACGGCCAGGCCAGCGGGCCCGAGATCGACCGCCTGAAGAAGATGCACGTGCACATGATCGAGGCGGAGGAGGCGATGGAGACGCTGGGCGTCGCCAGCAAGCTCAACACCGATCTCGATTTCCTGCTCTACTTGAAGGAGCTCGGCCGGCGCACCGCGGGACGCTGGCTCGAGCAGAATTTCACCGCCCTCGAGCAACGCTCCAGCATCGATATCGGCAAGACCTTCCTCATCGACCCGCTCGCGGACTGAAGGCTGCGCGCGCCTATACCGGCGCCTCCGCTTCCATGCTATTGACGCCGGCCATGGGGGCCGCCGCCATCGACGCCGGGAAGCTCGCCGCCGCGCTGCGCGCCGGCGACCGGCGCGCGCTGGCGCGGGCGATCACGCTGGTCGAATCGACGCGCGAGGATCACCGCGCGCAAGCCGAGGCGCTCCTCGCCCTGGTGCTGCCGGCTTCCGGCAACTCGGTGCGCATCGGCATCTCCGGCGCGCCCGGCGTCGGCAAGTCGACCTTCATCGAAGCGTTCGGGCTCACCGTCACCGGCGCGGGCCACCGCGTCGCCGTGCTCGCCGTCGATCCCTCCTCGAAGCGCGGCGGCGGCTCGATCCTCGGCGACAAGACGCGCATGGCCGAGCTGGCGCGGCGCGCCGACGCGTTCATCCGCCCCTCGCCGGCCGGGAAGACGCTGGGCGGGGTGGCGCGGCGCACGCGCGAGGCGATCCTTGTCGCCGAGGCCGCCGGCTTCGACGTGATCATCGTCGAGACCGTCGGCGTCGGCCAGTCGGAGACCGCGGTCGCCGACATGGTCGATCTGTTCCTGCTGCTGCTCGCGCCCGGCGGCGGCGACGACCTGCAGGGGATCAAGAAAGGCATCGTCGAGCTCGCCGACCTGCTGGTGGTCAACAAGGCCGACGGCGACCTGAAGCCGGCTGCGCTGCGCGCGGTCGCCGACTATCGCCACGCCGTGCGCATGCTGCGCCCGGCCGCGGCGGCGGGGGACGCGCCGGTGCTCGCGGTCTCCGCGCTGGCGCGCGAGGGCATCGACACGGTGTGGCGCATGGTCGAGCGCGAGCTCGCGGCGCAGCGCGCGAGCGGCGCGCGCGACCGGCGCCGCGCCGCCCAGGCGCGCGCCGCGCTGTGGAGCGAGATCGGCGAAGGCCTGCTCGACCTGTTCAAGGCCGATGCGCGCGTCGCCAAGCGCCTCGCCGCGCTCGAGGCCAAGGTCGCCGCCGGCGGCCTGACGCCAACGGCCGCTGCCCGCGCGGCGCTGGCGGCCTTTCGGGGACGGTCGCGCGCGACTTGACGCCCGCCGGGCGGATGGCCTAGAAAGCCGGCTTTCGCGGGGCCCTTCCGGCCTGGAAGGGTCGTGCCGCGTTCCGAGGATGGGTCATGGCCAAGCGGTGCATCGTTTCCGGCAAGGGCGTTCAGGTCGGCAACAACGTCAGCCACGCCAACAACAAGACCAAGCGGCGCTTCCTGCCCAACCTGCAGCGCACCTCGCTGCTGTCCGATGTCCTCGGCGCCTCCATCCGGCTCCGCGTGTCGACGCGCGGCATCCGCACCATCGAGCACAATGGCGGCATCGACGCCTGGCTGCTCGGCACCGCCGACGCGAAGCTCAGCGCCGAGGCGCGCCGCCTCAAGCGGCGCATCGCCGCCGCTGCGGCGCGCAAGGCGGCAACCGCGGCCTCCTGAGCCACCGGCCGATCATCCGGATACGCTGAGCAGGGTCTAGGCTGTCGAGCCGCGCGACAGGCCGGTCGCGGCCGGCTCGTCGCGATAGTAGAGCGCGCCCATCAGCATCGAGACGGTGGCGCCGTCCTCCGACAGCGGCAGCCACAGCACCTCGAACCGGAGCGGGGTGCGGCCCAGCAGCCGATTGTCGGTCGTCGCCAGCGGCCGCCGTTGCTCGACGACGGTGCGGCAGCGTTCGATCAGCATGGCGCGGTTCTTCGCGTTGGGCAGCTCGTCGGCCATCTTGCCGGTCATGTCGTAGCCGGCGCGCAGCGCCAGCGCGGTGCCGTGCAGACGGAAGCGGAAACGCAGCGGCTGATAGAGCACGTCGAGCAGCATGACGTGGCCCAGCGCGTAGCGAAAATCGAACGGATCGATGTCGCGCCGCGCCGGGAATTCGCGCCCGCGGCGCAGCCCTTCCCAATAGGCGTAGAGCCGCCGCAGATCCGGCGTTTCGATGTTGTCGGTCAGACTGGGCATGAAGCCGGCGATCATGTGAGGAGGGTCAGCATCGTCGCCGAAAGTCATGAAATGAGCATGAACGGGCGCCCGCCCGTCCGCAATTGAGGCGAATGCGCGGGATCGCGGCTGCAAGCGCGGCTTCGCGCGAGTGGATGCGGCACGCGTCCCCAACACAGTTGTCCGGCAGAGTGCTCGCGGGGGGCGCCGTCCGCATCACGCCGGACGAGTTTTGCGAAAATTGCACCGGGCGTTCACCGGCGATTAACGCCCCCGCGTCATGCTACGCCGTAAGAGGAATCCGGCGGATCGCAGGTCGCACGATGGACGAGGAATCAATCGGCTTGCTGGGCGTGCTGCTGATCGTGACGGGTCTGGTGCTGAGCCATCAGGTCCAGACCAGCCACGCCCTGCCGCAACTGCACGACATGCACTGGCCGGATGTCGTCGAGGTTCTCGGCTGCGGCAACGAGACGTCCGAGCGCAGCTGCACGGTCGCCGTGGCGCGCTGACGCAGCGCCGCTTTTCTCAGCGTCCCGACGGATAATCCAGCTGATAGCCCAGCGCCGCGCCGCCCGCGGCGCCGAGGACGCAACCCAGCATCATCGCATTGGGCGTCGCGGCGATCGTCGCGCCGCCGGTCGGCACGGCCAGCGCCACGGTCGAGCCCATGCCCGTCGCGGCACCCAGCGTGCAGCCGACCGCAGCGCCGCTGATGGCGTTGCGGTTCTGCGAGACGATGATGCCGCCGATGATGATGGCGTCATGCGCCGCCGCCGCGAAATCATCGGCGCGGTCGGCGAGCCGGTCGACCCAACCTTCCGCCGCGGCGAAGGCCTGGTGGATCAACTCGTGCGTATCGGCCTTGGCCGGCGCCGACAGCGGCAGCAGGGCGACGAGCGCGAGCGGAACGGCAGTCAACCAACGCATCACGAAACCTCCCACATCTCCATCGACGTGCTAACACGCGCGGCCACAAATTCGCCCACGCGCGGGCCGACTCGTCCCGCGTCCGCGTACTGGGTCGACATCGCGCCATCTTACGCCGATATTGGGCCGCGACGCCCAGCCAATATCCGTCTGACCAACGCGAGAACAAAGCATGCGCATCCTCGACGTCCGCGAGAAAACCGTCTCGATCGCCTCGCCGATCGCCAACGCCTATGTCGATTTCTCGAAGATGACCACCTCGGTGGTGGCGGTCGTGACCGACGTCATCCGCGACGGCCGGCGTGTCGTCGGCTACGGATTCAATTCCAACGGCCGCTACGGCCAGGGCGCGCTGCTGCGCGAGCGCTTCATCCCGCGCCTGCTGGCAGCATCTCCCGACGCGCTGATCGACGCGGCGCACGACAACCTCGATCCCTTCCGCATCTGGGCGGCGATGATGAGCAACGAGAAGCCGGGCGGCCACGGCGATCGCTCGGTCGCGGTCGGCACCGTCGACATGGCCGTCTGGGACGCGGTGGCGAAGATCGAGGGCAAGCCGCTCTACCGCCTGCTCGCCGACCGCTATCGCGGCGGCAAGGCCGACGACAAGGTCTGGGTCTATGCCGCCGGCGGCTACTACCAGCCGGGCAAGGACCTGTCGGCGCTCAAGTCGGAGATGAAAAGCTATCGCGACCGCGGCTATCGCGTCGTCAAGATGAAGATCGGCGGCGCGCCGCTCGCCGAGGATCTGCGCCGCATCGAGGCCGTGCTCGAGGTGGTGGGCGACGGCAAGAATCTCGCCGTCGATGCCAATGGCCGCTTCGATCTCAACACCGCGCTCGCCTATGCCGAGGCGCTCGCGCCCTATGGCCTGTTCTGGTACGAGGAGGCGGGCGATCCGCTCGACTATGCCCTCCAGGCCGAACTGTGCCGCCGCTACCAGGGCGCCACCGCCACCGGCGAGAACTTGTTCTCGCATCAGGATGCGCGCAACCTGCTGCGCTATGGCGGCATGCGCCCCGATCGCGACTTCCTGCAATTCGACTGCGCGCTCTCCTACGGGCTGGTC